>Ga0302347_1001178_pt1 | contig 32825 bp, 29 predicted proteins | sample PhyWR1_FD_202178 | JGI IMG/M metagenome (GOLD analysis project Ga0302347, IMG submission 202178) | Leaf surface microbial communities from wheat plants in UC Gill Tract Community Farm, Albany, California, United States - DLSL W.R1 (v2)... | ecosystem: Host-associated > Plants > Phyllosphere >... | reverse complement strand
GGTGGGAGAATGATAAGATCTTACGTAACAATTTGATTTTAATGGTGCCGATAATAGGAGTCGAACCTACGACCTTCGCATTACGAATGCGCTGCTCTACCAACTGAGCTATATCGGCCCTGAAAGGCCGGCTACGAATGTAACCACGGGGCAAAAGGTTAAAACTAACGGGGCGATGCGTCAATGGCCTTATGAATCAAGTGCCTGTTTTTGCATCACCCGCGTTTTAATTACGCACGAATCGTATCATCACCGTAGCCGATCCACTTGTAGGTGGTCAGTGCTTCGAGACCCATTGGCCCGCGCGCGTGGAGTTTTTGCGTACTGACCGCCACTTCTGCGCCCAAACCAAACTGTCCGCCGTCGGTGAACCGCGTGGACGCATTCACGTAAACGGCAGAAGAATCCACTTCGTTGATAAAGCGATTGGCGTTACTGAGCGTGCGGGTAAGGATCGCATCGGAGTGTTGCGTACCGTGTTCACGAATGTGCGCAATGGCGTCATCCAGATCGGTAACCACTTTTACGTTCAGATCCAGCGATAAATACTCGTCATCATACTGCTCTGCTTTCACTGCTTCGACTTTCGCCGCGCCGCCTTGCAACAGCGTCAATGCGCTGGCATCGGCATGTAACGTGACGCCACTCTCGGCCATTTGCTGACTCAGCGCAGGCAAGAATGTGTCAGCAATGCCCTGATGAACCAACAGCGTCTCAACAGTGTTACAGGTGCTTGGTCGCTGGGTTTTGGCGTTGACGATAATCTTCAGCGCAGGCTCAATTTCGGCGCTGTCATCCACCACGATATGGCACACGCCGATACCGCCGGTGATCACCGGAATGGTCGATTGCTCGCGACACAGCTTATGCAGACCGGCACCGCCGCGTGGGATCAGCATGTCGATATATTTGTCCATGCGTAGCATTTCATTCACCAGCGCACGGTCCGGGCTTTCAATCGCCTGTACGGCCCCCGCCGGTAAACCGCACTCTTCCAGCGCTTGCTGAATCACTTTGACGGTGGCGGCGTTAGTGCGCCATGTCTCTTTGCCCCCGCGTAAAATGGCGGCGTTGCCCGTTTTAAGGCACAGAGAGGCGACATCAACGGTGACGTTTGGGCGCGCTTCATAGATCACGCCAACCACACCGAGCGGCACGCGGCGACGTTCAAGTCGCAGGCCGCTGTCGAGCACCCCACCGTCGATCACCTGCCCAACCGGATCGGCAAGATTGCAGACCTGACGCACATCATCGGCAATGCTTTTCAGGCGTGCAGGGTTCAGCGCCAGACGATCCAGCATCGCGTCGCTCAGGCCGTTCGCGCGGGCTTCCGCTAAGTCTTGTTCGTTGGCGAGCAAAATCTGTTGTGACTGCCCTTCCAGATAATCAGCGATTTTTTCCAGAACGCGATTTTTCTCGCGGCTGGAAAGGAGCGCCAGCTTATAAGAGGCGGCTTTAGCAGCTGCGCCCATTTGTTCCAGCATGTTTGGCTCCTTAGCGAATAATCATATCGTCGCGATGCACAGCGACCGGACCGTATTCGTAGCCCAGAATGGCGTCAATTTGTTGTGAGTGATGGCCGGCAATACGGCGCAGCGCGTCACTGTTATAGCGCGTAACGCCATGAGCGATGTCGCGTCCTTCGAGGTTACAGATACGAATCACTTCACCACGGGAGAAGTTACCTGTCACGCTTTTAATCCCTTTCGGAAGCAATGAGCTCCCTCTTTCCAGAATTGCGGCGGTGGCACCTTCATCAACGGTGATTTCACCGGCAGGCGGGGCACCAAAGATCCAGCGTTTACGGTTTTCTAATGGCGTGGCTTCGGCGTGGAAACGCGTGCCAACGGAAATGCCTTCCATCACGTCGCCAATCACACCAGGACGGCTGCCCGCAGCAATGATCGTGTCGATACCGGCGCGACACGCCACGTCAGCGGCCTGTAATTTCGTGCCCATACCGCCGGTGCCCAAACCCGATACGCTGTCTCCGGCGATGGCACGCAGCGCGTCATCAATACCGTGAACATCTTTTATCAGCTCGGCCTGCGGATTGTTGCGCGGATCGGCGGTGAATAAGCCCTGCTGATCCGTGAGCAGCAGCAGTTTATCGGCACCCGCAAGGATCGCTGCCAGCGCGGAGAGATTATCGTTATCGCCGACTTTGATTTCAGCCGTCGCGACGGCATCGTTCTCGTTAATCACCGGAACGATATTGTTATCGAGCAGCGCCCGCAGGGTGTCGCGCGCGTTCAGGAAACGCTCACGATCTTCCATATCTGCACGGGTTAACAGCATCTGCCCCACGTGAATGCCATAGATTGAGAACAGCTGTTCCCACAGTTGAATCAGTCGGCTTTGTCCCACGGCGGCCAGCAGCTGTTTGGAGGCGATCGTTGCGGGCAATTCGGGGTATCCCAGATGTTCACGTCCGGCAGCAATCGCCCCGGATGTGACGATCACGATACGGTGACCTGCGGCATGAAGCTGTGCGCACTGGCGGACAAGTTCAACAATATGGGCGCGATTAAGGCGGCGCGATCCGCCTGTTAAAACACTGGTACCGAGTTTTACCACCAGCGTCTGGCTGTCACTCATGATTCTCTGCCATTCAACAATAAGGGAAAATGATGTAATCAGACGTTTTAACAGGACTCAGCGCCGTTGCCAACTGCCATAGCACAAAGCACGTTAATTTGTTGTGCGGGATCAGGAAGCGTAGCGGCAGATGTTGACAGTTTTATTACCGAAAAAATAAATGTGACTTTTTTAAACATATTCTTACTTTGTCATAAAACGTTCATCCCCGGACGATAAAAACCATCCTGTTTTTCACGGGGTAATGAGCCGAATCTTATTGCTCAGCGAATATTAGCGCGTTTTAAAAATATCAGGATTGAAAATGAAAAAGAGCACTCTGGCATTAGTGGTAATGAGCGTTGTCGCATCCGCATCCGTACAGGCAGCCGAAGTTTATAATAAAAACGGAAACAAACTGGACGTGTACGGCAAAGTTAAAGCCATGCATTATATCAGTGATAATGATGCTAAAGACGGTGACCAGACCTACGTTCGTTTTGGCTTCAAAGGTGAAACGCAAATTAACGATCAGCTGACCGGTTACGGTCGCTGGGAAGCAGAATTCTCCGGTAACAAAGCCGAGAGCGATTCCACGCAGAAAACCCGTCTGGCATTTGCTGGCCTTAAATTAAAAGACTTCGGTTCCCTGGATTACGGACGTAACCTGGGCGCGCTGTATGACGTGGAAGCCTGGACCGATATGTTCCCGGAATTCGGCGGTGACTCTTCAGCTCAGACCGATAACTTTATGACCAAACGCGCGTCTGGTCTTGCGACATACCGCAATACCGATTTCTTCGGCGTGATTGATGGCCTGGATATGACTCTGCAATATCAGGGTAAAAACGAAGATCGTGACGTCAAAAAACAGAATGGCGACGGCTTTGGTACCTCTCTGACTTATGATTTCGGTGGCAGCGATTTCGCCGTCAGCGGTGCCTACACAAGCTCTGACCGTACTGACGACCAGAACCTGCAGGCGCGTGGCGAGGGCAAAAAAGCGGAAGCCTGGGCAACAGGTCTGAAATATGACGCGAACGATATTTACCTAGCCGCGATGTATTCTGAAACGCGCAATATGACGCCTATTTCAGGTGGTTTTGCAAATAAAGCGCAGAACTTCGAAGTAGTTGCGCAATATCAGTTTGACTTTGGTCTGCGCCCATCCCTGGGTTACGTCCAGTCGAAAGGCAAGGATATTGAAGGTGTTGGCGATGAAGATCTGGTCAAATACATCGACGTTGGCGCGACCTATTATTTCAACAAAAATATGTCCGCATTTGTTGATTATAAAATCAACCAGCTCGACGACGACAATAAATTGGGTGTGAACAGCGATGACATCGTCGCGCTTGGCATGACCTACCAGTTCTAATATTCAAATATGAAAAACCCGGCACGACGGTGGCCGGGTTTTTTATTGCATACTTTTAACAGAGCGTGTCATCTTCGACTTTCAAAGCTACAGGCTGACTTAAACCGTATTTTTTAGATTAGATGCAGAACCCATACGTTCATACGGTTTATCCGCTGCCCTGTTGCCAGCCTTCACTCAACGACACGTAGTGAACATGACTTTCACAGACGCTCAATATTGATAGTCATTGCCGCGTGAAGCGTTCCTGGTACGGCTTCCTGCCCCGTGAGTTTAACAATAGCAAAGTTTATCGCTTCAACGCGGATTGGCGATGCGATCATTAATTCCTTATTTATTGGAAAAATATTATGGTCTTTGTCATAAAGACCAATACCTAAGCCTTTAGCGCGAGTTTGCCAAACGTCCATGTTCGCCAGGGCTGTCCCGTCGGCATTATCTGCTGTTCCAGTCAGGCGGTAAGCGAGCCTACCGTTCGTTGCCATGGTTATGCATTCCTCGCCACCCGTAAAATAAAAATTAAGGGCTTGCCCGGTTCCGTTAAACGTTTCCGTCCCCTGGTCAATAACATCTTTCATACTTTCCGAAATCATAAACGTGTTTTGATTGATATTAATCCCACAATCTTTAGATGCGTTTGCGGTAACCGAGCCGGTAATGGCAAGTGTCGACGAGGTATCTTCCGCATGCGCAAAACCCGCCAGTAAAAAAGTGGATAATGCCAGGCTAAGAATATTTTTTCCCATTTCATTCATCCTTGTATGTTCTGTGTAAAGTAAACATTGGAGACTATGCAAAGCCTCTACAGCGTATTTAAAGACATATTATCCTCATGAATAACTTTTTTTTAAATATCACTCTCCAAATAATGAATCCAGCCATTATGCAACGGTCTTCTACATCAGGTCGGGCATATTATTACTTGCAAAATGACGAGTCTCAATGTGGCATTTAACCCCACAGTCTTAAAGTTCGCAATGACATCAAACACCTACCTTTTCGAAAGAATGAACCGGCATTTTTATGAGAATTAATAAAAACAAGCGAACAATGCTGCAAGATTTTGATTTTAATGAGATAAGACAAAGAGGCTTCTTACTATTGTTTTGGTGAAATGCCGAGTGGCTAATAACGATGAGGAAATATTTTTCATCCAGATATACATATTTATTTTCTGGACACAATAATCAGATAATGCATCTTCATTCACGCTGTACAATTATCTTTATTAACGGTCTCCACATCGTATACGGCATGAGGGAAAGCAATAATAGCGTGTGTGCAGGGGGAATTCTGCGGGCAGAATGAGAGATAAATAAAACCCGCCGCAAGGGCGGCCGGGTTTTATACGTTATTCAGGCGGAAAGTTTGATCTTCTGGTTGGTAAAATCATCTGCAGGTTCGAGCTTAAGCTCAAAGGTCTCCAGCAAAGCGCGCGCTTTTTCATGGAATCCGCGCAGGGTTTGCTCCAGACGCTCGACGACTTCCTTATCCTTGATGGTTGTCGCTTGCCAGTGGCCCGCTTTATTGAACAAACCAAAATGATAGGTGTAGGTGAAGCGTTTTTCTTCGGCTTCCATTTCCATCCACCAACCCCAGAATTCACGCTCTTCTGGCGCGGGTTGCACATTGACGCATACAGCCAGGCAGTCGAAAAAAAAGCGATTCTCTTCACACTGCTCTTCACGGATGTACGGGCCCAGAGCCATGAACTTCTTAATCAGTCTGCTTTTCGGGTGTCCACTCGGTAACGTCATTGCGATCTCCTTTTGTCAGTCCACTGTTTTACCAAACCATCAAAATTTAGCAATCTCTTAACACAATCTCTGCGTGATCCAGCGTGTAATCTCTTTCAGGCCTTTGTCAAAATTCTGATACACCGGACTGAAGGGGATCTCCAGCAGTTTGCCATCCGAAGATGACGACGTGATTAAACGCGATTCTTCTTCAGGGCTGAAGGGGTCATTTTTCCAGAAACCTGACATCATTGGCGTGGGACAACGACGCCCCAATAACCCCTGCGTTTTTAACGAGTAACGGTTCAGTTCTACGCGCAGCGCTTCATCCGATGCATCATGCATGCCAAGCCGGCTTGCCAGGACGTCCAGATACATTTCAGGCACGCTTCCCTGACGCTGCGGCTCGCTGAGCAAAGCATGGACAACAGGCCCAAGACATGCGACCGCTTTCAGACGGGACGACTCAAGATACGCCAGGCGCACCGCGACGTTTGCCCCAAACCGGAAGCCAAATGCCGCCACACGGGTGTGATCCACCCACGGAATATTCTCGAGCGCTTTAAGCGCATGCTGGTGCAGCAAACTGGAATCTTGCGTCAGTTTCCATTTCGATGAAAACCCGATCGACGGCATGTCCAACGTCAGCATCGCGATCCCTTTTGGTGCGAAGTAACGCTCAAACAGGCTGTAATAGTCAATTTGCAGGGAGTCGAGACCGCCGCACATCAGCACCGTCGGGAACGGGCCCTCGCCGGGCGGCATATGCAAGAATCCGGTTACCGATGCACCACCGGGGATGGCGAATTCGATTTCACGCATGTTGCAAGGTAGCCGCTGTGCCGCTTCTTCATAAGCGCGATTGGCCAACGCCTGCGCTTGTTCTGCCAGGTCATCGCCTTTGAGATGGGGATAGGCGGCGATGCTGTAGAGGTTGGCGGCATGCAGCCAGTGTTGTCCGCTGAGGGTTTGATCTGGCTCCTGCGTCGCCTTTTGCTGCCAGACCATCGCCTGCGTGGCCCACTCGTAGATCCAGTTTCCGCCACGATACCCCACAACGGTATCGTAAAGTTCACTGTCGGTACGATCGGCTTCGCTCATGACGATGCGCGCCTGGACTTCGAGGATCTCACGCGCATCAATACCGCGCCAAATCCACATCAGGCGGTTGATCATGCGATACCAGTGCGGCACGGTTTTGCCATCCAGGGCGGACTGAACTGCGGGCTGAGTGCCGGGATTGAAACGACGCACCAGCGTCGACGTTTCCGGGTGCTTGAAACGGGGTTTGAACAGGGTTTCGCTGAGATTCGCCTGAGTCATTGCGCTCTGCCTCCATGATGACGTGTCATAGCGGCTATTGTAACGCGGTGCAGGCTAAATAAAACAACGCCCGGCATCACCGGGCGTTAAAAATAATATCGACGCGGTATTAACGGCCTGAAATCGGCGGTACGAAGACCACGCCCATATCCCATGGCTGTTCAATCCAGGTATCCTGCGGGATATCGATAACGTAATCGTCGACCAGCGGCTGCCCGGCAGGTTTGGCGAAAATCGTCACGAAATGCGCTTTTGGATACATGTCGCGGATCGCAACGGCAGTACCGCCGGTGTCGACCAGATCGTCAATCACGATAAAGCCTTCGCCATCGCCTTCAGCGCGTTTCAGCACGGTCAGCTCACGCTGGTTATCATGGTCATAGCTGGAGATGCAAACGGTATCAACATGACGAATACCCAGTTCACGCGCCAGCAGTGCGCCAGGCACCAGACCGCCACGGCTAACGGCAATAATGCCTTTCCACTGTTCAGAAGGCATCAGTCGCGCGGCCAGCTTGCGGGCGTGAATCTGCAACATGTCCCAGGTGACGACGTATTTTTCGCTCATGTGAAGTGTCCCAGCCTGTGTATATACGGCTTAAAAAGTGTTCGAGGGGGAAATAGGTTGCGCGAGATTATAGAGATCTGACGCGCTAAAAACCAGTATTAAGCGGCGCTGGCCGGAGTTTTTACTTGCATTATGCTAGCAGCAGACGGAGAAAGTGGTATTCTCGACCTTATCTCGCAAGCCCGACTTGTGGTGACTATTAATCTGCTAACCCTGTGACCTGCAAGCTTGTTGCAGCGCCACGACAAGGAGACTCATCGTGTCTGAACTGTCTCAATTATCTCCACAGCCGCTGTGGGATATTTTTGCCAAAATCTGTTCCATTCCTCACCCGTCCTATCATGAAGAACAGCTTGCCGAACATATTATGGGCTGGGCGAAGGAAAAAGGCCTGCACGCGGAACGCGATCAGGTTGGCAATATTCTGATTCGTAAAGCGGCTACCGCAGGGATGGAAAACCGTAAACCGGTTGTGCTTCAGGCGCACCTGGACATGGTTCCGCAGAAGAACAACGACACCGAACACGACTTCACCAAAGATCCTATTCAGCCGTACATTGACGGCGAGTGGATCAAAGCGCGCGGGACAACGCTGGGCGCGGACAACGGCATCGGTATGGCATCTGCGCTGGCCGTGCTGGCCGACGATCGCGTTGAACACGGTCCGCTGGAAGTGCTGCTGACCATGACCGAAGAAGCGGGCATGGACGGCGCATTTGGTTTGCAGGCCAACTGGCTGCAGGCGGATATCCTGATCAATACCGACTCCGAAGAAGAAGGTGAGATCTACATGGGTTGCGCGGGCGGGATTGATTTTATCTCTACCCTGCCGCTCTCCCGTGAAGCGGTTCCGGCCGGTTTCCAGACCTTCAAGCTGACGCTGAAGGGCCTGAAAGGCGGTCACTCCGGCGGCGATATTCACCTGGGCCTGGGCAATGCTAACAAACTGCTGGCGCGCTTCCTGGCGGGTCATGCGGACGAACTGGATCTGCGTCTGGTGGATTTCAACGGCGGTACGCTGCGTAACGCGATCCCGCGTGAAGCCTTCGCGACCGTTGCCATTGCCGCGGATAAAGTCGACGCGCTGAAAAACCTGTCGACGGATTATCTGGATATCCTGAAAAACGAACTGGCCGCGAAAGAGAAAAATCTGACCGTGGTTCTGGAAGCCGTATCCAGCGATAAAGCGGCACTGACCAAACAGTCCCGCGACAGCTTTGTCCAGCTGCTGAACGCGACGCCAAACGGGGTGATTCGCAACTCCGACGTGGCGAAAGGCGTGGTGGAAACGTCCCTGAACGTGGGCGTTGTGACCATGAGCGACGACAGCGCAGAAATCATCTGCCTGATCCGTTCTCTTATCGACAGCGGTAAAGAGTACGTGGTGAGCATGCTGGAATCGTTGGGCAAACTGTCTGGCGCGAAAACGTCCGCTAAAGGCAGCTACCCAGGCTGGCAGCCTGACGCCAGCTCTCCGGTGATGGCACTGGTGCGTGAAACTTATCAGCGTTTGTTCAACAGCACGCCGAACATTCAGGTGATTCACGCGGGTCTGGAGTGCGGTCTGTTCAAAAAACCGTACCCGGATATGGATATGGTTTCCATTGGGCCGACCATTACCGGGCCACACTCCCCGGATGAGCAGGTTCATATTGAAAGCGTGGGCCATTACTGGACGCTGCTGACCGAACTGCTGAAATCGATCCCGGCTAAGTAAATCTCTACTGGGATGGGTGCAGTCTGATACCCTCACCCCAGCCCTCTCCGACAGGGAGAGGGAACCAAAACGCAGGCCCGGTAAGCGTAGCGCCACCGGGCTTTTTTATAGCCCCAGCACCAGTTGCCGCTCCAGCTGCGGATCGAGCAGCGTAACATGCAGGCCCACCAGCCTGACTCCCCTTCCTGCGCGGCGTTCTTGCCAGGCTTTTTTCGCCGTCTCAATCAGATCGTCTTTATTCAGTTTCGGCCAGACATGTTCCTGCGTGGTTTGCTGGAAATCGTTGAATTTCAGCTTAACGCCCTGACGCGCAATCAGCAGATCCGGCTTCACTTTTGCCAGCCGTCGTTCCAGCTCGGGATAAAGCTGTTCGGTAATAATCGTTTCGCAGTCGCTCCAGTCGTGAATATCTTCTGCCAGCGTGCGCTCGACCCCCACGGATTTTCGCAGGCGTTCATTGTTGATACTGCGCTCGTCGATCCCCTGACTGCGCTCCCACAGCACGCGCCCAAACTTACCAAAACGCTTCAGGAGCATCGCCAGGTCGCTTTTCTGCACGTCTTCACAGGTACGCAGCCCCAGGTTTTCCAGCCTGGCGGCGGAGACTTTGCCGACGCCGGGGATTTTACTCAGCGGCAAGCTTTTCAGAAAAAGGGGAACGTCATCGGGCGTTATCACGTACTGACCGTTAGGTTTGTTGAGATCCGAGGCGATTTTGGCGAGAAACTTTACCGGCGCGATACCGGCTGAGGCGGTGAGATTCAGTTCATCAGAAATGGTCTGGCGGATCGCCTGCGCCATTAGCGTGGCGGAGCCGTGGCAGCGCACGCTGTCCGTCACGTCCAGATAGGCTTCGTCCAGCGACAGCGGTTCAATAAGCGAGGTGTAACGGGAGAAGATTTCCTGAATACGAACCGAGGCTTCTTTATAAGCATCGAAACGGCCGGGCAGCAAAATCAGATGAGGGCAGAGCTTGAGCGCCATCGCCGTAGGCATTGCGCTGCGCACGCCAAATTTGCGCGCCGGATAATTGGCGGTGCTGATAACGCCACGCTTGACGCGGCTACCGCCAATCGCGATGGGGACATCCCGCAACGCCGGATTGTCTCGCATCTCCACTGCGGCAAAAAAGCAGTCCATATCGACATGGATTATTTTGCGCATAGTAAGCCCTCACTCATCACTGGATAAGTATACAGTAAAAGTTTAAACTTTGAGAAGCACTCTATGACGCAGACTCTCGCCCGAATAAGGCGCGTTTTTACACTGTTCTTACAGTTATTCCGGCGTGAATGCGGTATAAAGAAAACTATTTTGTAAACTCATGGCTTCGTGCTTGCGAAAAAATTCAGCGATGCTAATGTGAGCGCTCCTAATCCAGATAATTCTGATTTCGGGTCTCTTTTGCCGTCCTGGCAAGTTGGTTTGGCTTTATCAAGGAACTTGTAGTATGCGTAAAATCGCATTGTTTATTGCGATGCTTCTGATTCCGTGTCTTTCGTTTGCTGGGCTATTAAGTAGCAACAGTTCAACAACACCAATCAGCAAAGAATATAAACAGCAGTTAATGGGATCACCGGTTTATATTCAGATCTTCAAGGAAGAACGCACACTCGATCTATTTGTCAAAATGGGCGAGACATATCAGCTGCTTGATAGCTACAAAATCTGTAGTTATTCCGGCGGGTTGGGCCCGAAACAGCGTCAGGGTGATTTCAAAAGTCCCGAAGGGTTCTACACCGTTCAACGTAATCAGCTCAAACCTGACAGCCGCTTTTATAAAGCCATTAATATCGGCTTCCCGAATGCCTATGACCGTGCACACGGTTACGACGGCAAATACCTGATGATTCACGGTGCATGTGTGTCGATTGGCTGTTACGCCATGACGGACGGCGGTATTGATGAAATTTTCCAGTTTGTGACGGGCGCACTGGTGTTTGGCCAGGCGGGCGTGCAGGTGAGCATCTATCCGTTCAGAATGACGGATGCCAACATGCAGCGTCATAAGTTCTCGACCTACTCGGAGTTCTGGAAACAGCTAAAACCGGGCTATGACTACTTCGAGCAGACGCATAAACCGCCAACCGTTTCGGTCGCAGATGGACGCTACATCGTCAGCAAACCGCTGAGCCATGAAGTCGTCCATCCACAGCTGGCGTCAAATTACGCGGTCCCCGAGACAAAATAAGACCCACTCGCCTGGCATAATCTTTTGCCAGGTTTCATTGCCCGTCAGTGGCTGAGTGGCGATAACCGTGACCACATCGTTAGGTGTGGTCTCCGTTTGAAAATCAATTTCCACATCCTGATCGAGCAGCTTCGCAACGCCAAACGGCGCGCGGCGCGTTATCCAGAACAGATTGGTCGAGCAGAACGCCATCACGTAGCGCCCATCCGACAGCAGCATATTAAATACGCCCTTCTCACGCAGCTCACAGGCCAGCGAGCCGATGTATTTGAACACGGCGGTCATGTTGGTCGGCGTACGCGGATAGCGCTCGGCCAGCTTATGCAGCAGCCAGCAAAACGCCTTTTCACTGTCGGTCTCCCCCACAGGACGGAAATTCCCCGTCACCAGCGTTTTATAGCCCGTTAGTTGGCCGTTGTGCGCGTAGGTCCAGTTGCGGCCCCACAGTTCACGGGTGAAGGGATGGGTATTTTCCAGCGCCACTTCACCGCGATTCGCCTGACGAATATGCGCGATGACCGAGCACGATTTTATCGGGTAATCCTGCACCAGTTTGGCAATCGGAGAGTTAAAACTAGGCTGCGGATCTTTGAACGTGCGACAGCCTTTGCCTTCGTAGAAGGTAATGCCCCAGCCGTCTTTATGCGGCCCGGTTCCCCCACCGCGCTGCACCAGCCCGGTGAAACTAAAGCAGATATCGGTTGGCACATTGGCGCTCATCCCGAGCAATTCGCACATACATCACCTCCACAAAAACGCCTCAACCCAGGAAGGCGTCAATGGTGTAGCAATCTCACTACACAACGGCAAATACTAAAAACGTTTATACCCTAAATAATTCGAGTTGCAGAAAGGCGGCAAGGGAAGAAATCCCCAGGAGCATAGATAACTATGTGACTGGGGTTACTGAGTGCAGCCAACGCATCTGCAGCGTGAACGATGACGGGTATAATTACTTAACCATCTCTTTTTCGATCAACTGAATCAGGATATGAATCACTTTGATATGAATCTCCTGAACGCGGTCAGCGTAGCCGAAGTGCGGCACACGAATTTCAATATCCGCGGAACCTGCCATCTTACCGCCATCTTTACCGGTCAGAGTGATGACTTTCATCCCCTTCTCACGCGCCGCGTCGATCGCTTTGATTACGTTTGCGGAGTTACCGGAAGTGGAAATACCCAGCAGAACGTCACCTTCACGACCGACCGCCTCAACGTAACGAGAGAAGATATGGTCATAACCGAAGTCGTTACCCACGCAGGAGATGTGGCTCACGTCAGAAATCGCAATCGCCGGATAGCCCGGACGGTTTTCACGGTAGCGACCGGTCAGCTCTTCTGCAAAGTGCATCGCGTCACAGTGAGAACCGCCGTTACCGCACGAGATCACTTTGCCGCCCGCTTTGAAGCTGTCTGCCAGCAGAACTGCCGCACGCTGAATCGCATGAATATTGGCTTCATCTTTCAGAAAGTTAGCTAACGTTTCCGCTGCTTCGTTCAGTTCGTTACGAATAAGATCCTGGTACATGAGGATAATCCTTCAGTATTGATGAAATAACTTACGGAGTGTACCGGATCACGCGAAAAGCGAGAAGCTATACCCGTCATACTTCAAGTTGCATGCGTGTTGGCTGTGCCTGCTCACCCCGCTTACTGACTAACGTAAGCGCCTGGGGATTCTCAGGCTTGCCGCCTACCCGCGACTCGAATTATTTAGGGTAAACAGCCATGCGAATCATCCGGCGTTTTGATGATTCGTGCCTGCCACACCCTGAACATTGTGAACCAGGTTGTAATTATTTTGTGAACGTATTGCTAAAAGAAATAACATCCACTACAACCATATCATCACAAGTGGTCAGACCTCCTACAAGACAGGGAGCTTTTCTTTATGATGATTTTGAGCATTCTCGCAACTGTTGTTCTGCTCGGTGTGCTGTTCTATCACCGCGTGAGTTTACTTCTGAGCAGCCTGATTTTACTGGCCTGGACCGCTGCGCTGGGTCTTTCTGGCCTGTGGAATATCTGGTTTGTCCTGCCGCTGGCCATCATCCTGCTGCCGCTGAATTTACCCGCGATGCGTAAGTCGATGATTTCCGCGCCAGTGTTTAAAGGCTTCCGTAAAGTGATGCCGCCGATGTCGCGCACCGAAAAAGAAGCGATCGACGCGGGCACAACCTGGTGGGAAGGCGACCTGTTCCAGGGGAATCCTGACTGGAAAAAACTGCACAACTATCCGCAGCCGCGTTTAACGGCTGAAGAAGTAGCCTTTATCGACGGCCCGGTTGAAGAAGCGTGCCGTATGGCGAACGACTTCCAGATAACCCATGAAATGGCCGATCTGCCGCCGGAGCTGTGGGCGTTTCTGAAAGAACATCGCTTCTTCGCGATGATCATTAAAAAAGAGTACGGCGGTCTGGAATTCTCCGCTTACGCTCAGGCTCGCGTTCTGCAAAAACTGGCGGGTGTCTCCGGAATTCTGGCGATCACCGTCGGCGTACCGAACTCACTAGGCCCGGGCGAACTGCTGCAACACTACGGCACTGAAGAGCAAAAAGATCACTATCTGCCGCGTCTGGCACGCGGACAGGAAATTCCATGCTTCGCGCTGACCAGCCCGGAAGCCGGTTCTGATGCCGGTGCGATCCCGGATACCGGCGTGGTCTGTATGGGCGACTGGCAGGACCAGCAGGTGCTGGGCATGCGCCTGACCTGGAATAAACGCTATATCACCCTGGCGCCTATCGCGACCGTACTGGGGCTGGCCTTTAAGCTTTCCGACCCCGACAAACTGCTGGGCGATGAGGAAGATCTGGGCATTACCTGTGCGCTGATCCCAACGTCCACGCCGGGCGTTGAAATTGGTCGCCGCCACTTCCCGCTGAACGTACCGTTCCAGAACGGTCCAACCCGTGGCGAAGACATCTTTGTGCCGATTGATTACATCATCGGGGGTCCGAGCATGGCCGGTCAGGGCTGGCGGATGCTGGTGGAATGTCTGTCGGTTGGACGCGGCATCACCTTGCCGTCAAACTCTACAGGCAGCCTGAAGTCAGTGGCGATGGGTATCGGCGCCTACGCGCACATTCGCCGCCAGTTCAAAATTTCTATCGGCAAAATGGAAGGTATCGAAGAGCCGCTGGCGCGTATCGCGGGTAACGCCTACGTGATGGACGCCGCTGCATCGCTGATTACTTACGGCATCATGCTCGGTGAAAAACCGGCAGTGCTGTCGGCTATCGTGAAGTATCACTGTACCCACCGCGCACAGCAGTCAATTATTGATGCGATGGATATCGCGGGCGGCAAAGGCATTATGCTTGGTGAGAGCAACTTCCTTGCGCGTGGATATCAGGGCGCACCGATTGCCATCACCGTGGAGGGGGCAAACATTCTGACCCGCAGCATGATGATCTTTGGTCAGGGCGCGATCCGCTGCCATCCGTATGTGCTGGAAGAGATGGCGGCGGCGCAGAATAATGACGTCAACGCCTTCGATAAACTGCTGTTCAAGCATATTGGCCACGTGGGCAGCAACAAAGTGCGCAGCTTCTGGCTGGGCCTGACGCGCGGTTTGACCAGCGCCACGCCAACCGGCGATGCAACCAAACGTTATTACCAGCACCTGAACCGTCTGAGCGCTAACCTCGCGCTGCTGTCTGACGTGTCGATGGCCGTCCTGGGCGGCAGCCTGAAGCGTCGCGAGCGTATCTCTGCCCGTCTCGGCGATGTGTTAAGCCAGGTGTTCCTCGCGTCTGCCACGTTGAAACGCTACGACGACGAAGGCCGTCACGAAGCGGATCTGCCGCTGGTCCACTGGGGCGTTCAGGATGCGCTGTATAAAGCAGAACAGGCGATTGACGATCTGCTGGCAAACTTCCCAAATCGACTCGTCGCCGGCGCGCTGCGCGTGGTGATCTTCCCGACCGGTCGGCACTACCTTGCACCGTCCGATAAGCTCGATCATAAAGTGGCGAAGATCCTGCAGGTCCCAAGCGCGACTCGCTCCCGTATTGGTCGCGGTCAGTACCTGACACCAAGCGAGCACAATCCGGTGGGACTGCTGGAAGCGGCGCTGCTGGACGTGATGGCTGCCGATCCGGTCCACCAGAAAATCTGCAAACAGCTGGGCAAAAACCTGCCGTTTACACGTCTGGATGTACTGGCAGAACAGGCGCTGGCGGGTGGCATTATCGATCACACCGAAGCCGCCGTGCTGATTAAAGCCGAAGAGAGCCGTCTGCGCAGTATCAACGTCGATGATTTCGAGCACGACGAGCTGGCGACCAGGCCGGTAAAGCTGCCGGAGCAGGTCCGCAAACCTGAAGCGGCATAACCCGGTCAGCGTCCACCAACCCCGCCCTGTGCGGGGTTTTTTATTGCCACATTTTCTCTTTGCCCCGTGCTACAGTGTCAAAATGCTGTCTGACGAGGAGACTGAATTGTGCCTGGTTTGAAGATTACCCTACTGCAACAACCCCTGGTGTGGATGGATGGCCCGGCCAACCTGCGCCATTTTGATCGCCAGCTCGAAGAGATTTCCGGGCGCGATGTGATTGTTCTGCCAGAAATGTTCACGACCGGCTTCGCCATGGAAGCGGCAAAACAGTCTCTGCCGCAGGACGACGTGGTCGCCTGGATGCACGCCAAGGCTCAGCAAACCAATGCCCTGGTGGCCGGAAGCGCGGCGCTGCAAACCGATCGCGGCCCTGTAAACCGTTTCCTGCTGGTCGAGCCGGACGGCACGCTGCACTTTTACGACAAACGCCATCTGTTCCGCATGGCGGATGAGCATCATCATTACGAAGCGGGCAATGAGCGGGTGATATTTGAGTGGCGCGGCTGGCGGATTTTGCCACTGGTGTGTTACGACCTGCGCTTCCCGGTGTGGTCACGCAATCGCAACGATTACGATCTGGCGCTTTACGTGGCCAACTGGCCTGCCCCACGCTCGCTGCACTGGCAGGCGCTGCTGGTGGCGCGCGCGATCGAAAACCAGGCGTACGTGGTCGGCTGTAATCGCGTCGGCACGGACGGTAATGGACATCACTACCGCGGTGATAGCCGGGTGGTGAATCCTCAGGGAGAAGTGCTAGCGACGGCGGAGGCGCATCAAGCCACGCGTATTGACGCCGAGCTGTCGCTGACTGCACTGAAGGAGTATCGGGAGAAGTTTCCTGCGTGGCAGGATGCCGATCCATTTAATATTGGATGAGCCCCCTGTTTTGGAAGGCGATCCAGAACCGCATTTCATCCCGTGGGAGAGGGTTGGGATACGGGGAATATGTTGCTCTGTTAGTGATTCCGTTCACTTCATGATCAGCATTTTTCTATATCAACCGAACCTGTGAACGTGCCAGGGTGGCTCATTCGCCACCACCCTGGCGACCCGGGCTTCCGGCAAGAAAATCGTCGCTTCGCGATACCCTCAGCTTATCCCTTCAGGCTTTCGGGTCGGTCGCGATCCTGCATCCATGCAGGTCGCGTCCTCTCCGCGCTTCCCTGCGCGTCGCCCCGGCCTTTCGGCAACGCTTCGGCGATTTACAGCCGGACCAGTCCATCGCTGCCAGTCGCAGAGGATCATTAACAATATCGTCGCATCAGCTCACTAACGCCTGTCCGTCTTTGCGACTTTCGGTTGCTGCAACGTAATGCCCTTTCGGCATGCGGTAAATCACCTGCGCACCGCCGAAGTTGTATTCCTGCAACGGATCTTCCACCACAATCTGATGCCCGCGCTCGCGCAGCGCCGCAATCGTATTGCGATCAAACGTCGATTCGACGATCACTTCCCTGCCCTGCACCACGCGCCAGCGCGGCGCATCGATTGCCGCCTGCGGGTTTTGCCCGTGCAGCATAATGCGCAGCGCCATTTGCATATGCCCTTGCGCCTGCATCGGGCCGCCCATCACGCCAAATGACATCAGCGGCTGACCGTTTCCATCCATCGCAAAGCCCGGAATGATGGTGTGGAACGGACGCTTGCCGCCCGCCAGCGCGTTCGGGTGTTTTGGGTCGAGAACAAAACCGCAGCCACGGTTTTGCAGGCTGATGCCGGTATCCGGCACAACCACGCCAGAGCCAAAGCCCATAAAGTTCGACTGGATAAAGGAGATCATCATACCGCTCGAATCGGCCGCGGAAAGGTAAACCGTCCCGCTTTGCGTCGGCGCACCGTAGGTGAAATCGGACGCCTTATCGTGGTCAATGAGCGCCGCGCGCGAGGCCAGATACTCATCGGTCAACAACGCTTTCGCCGCGAACTCCATGTGCTCTTCGTCGGCCACATAGCGATCCAGATCGGCAAGCGCCAGCTTCATCGCTTCGATTGACAGATGCAGCGACTGTACGGAATCCGGGTGATGGCGCTCAATTCCGCACTGTTCCAGAATCCCGAGGGCAATCAGCGTAGCGATGCCCTGGCCGTTTGGCGGTAGCTCTTGCACCGAACCGCCCGCGAAATCACGCGACAGCAGTTCAACCCAGTCAACGCGATGATTCGCCAGATCCTCAGCCGTCAAATGCGCGCCATGCTCTTTGGCAAAGGCGGCAATTTTCTGCGCCAGCTCACCACGATAGAACGCTTCACCGTTGGTTTTGGCAATCAGCTCCAGGGAATTGGCCTGCGCCGGATTACGGAAAATCTCGCCGATACGCGGGGCGCGGCCTTCTGGGGCAAAACAGGCGCTAAAGCCCGGCTGATCTTTCAGTTTGTTATAGCCGCGCTGCCACAGATGACCAATCAACGGTGAAACCGGGAAACCGTTGCGCGCATAGTCAATGGCCGGTTGCGCCAGCGTGGTTAGCGGCAGCGTGCCGAAACGCTCCGCCAGCGCCACCCAGCCAGACACCGCGCCGGGTACGGTAACGGCATCCCAGCCAAGCTCTGGCATGGCGGTTTTGCCCGCAAACAGATCCGCATGCCAGCTGGCTGGCGAACGGCCTGAAGCGTTCAAACCGTGCAGTTTTTTACCGTCCCAGACGATGGCAAACGCATCGCTGCCAATTCCGTTACCGGTCGGCTCAACGACGGTGAGCGCCATGGCGGTTGCAATCGCCGCATCAACGGCATTGCCGCCGAGCTGCAGCATGCGCATCCCAGCCTGCGCCGCCAGCGGCTGAGAGGTGGCGACCGCATTGTGCCCCATCATCGGAGGGCGTCGTGACGCGTAACCGGTCGTAAAATCAAGCGCTTTGGTCATCATGACTCCTTAGTCGTGGCGCGGATCGAGCGCATCGCGCAGCCCGTCGCCGAGTAAATTAAAGCCCTGCACCGCCAGGAAAATAGCGATGCCAGGAAAAATGGACATCCAGGGGGACTGTTCCAAAAACCCTTTTGCCGTGTTGAGCATTGAGCCCCACGACGGGTTTGGCGGCTGTTGACCCAAGCCGAGGAACGAGAGGCTGGCTTCGGCGATAATTGCGGAAGCAATCGCCAGCGTAGCCTGCACCAGAATCGGTGACATCACGTTTGGCAGCACGTATTTGATGATGATCCAGCGATCCGGCAGGCCAATCGCGCGTGCCCCGTCGATATACTCTTCGTTGCGAATGGCGATCACCTGACCGCGCGTCAGCCGCGCAAAGATCGGCATCGCTGATAAACCAATGGCGATCATCGCGTTGGTCAGGCTTGGACCTAAAAATGCGCCCAGCGCGATCGCCATGATCAGGAACGGACAGGCCAGCAGCGCTTCGATAAACCGCGAAATGACGCCGTCCCAGATCCCCTGGAAATAACCGGCCACCAGCCCCAACGGCACACCGATCACCACGGCAATCACAACCGACATACAGCCCGCCATCAGCGACGTGCGCGCCCCCCAGACAATACGCGAGAGAATATCGCGCCCCAGTTCGTCGGTACCAAACCAGAACAGTTCTGACGGCGGCTTACGCACCGCAAGGAAGTTGGCTTTGACCGGGTCGAACGGTGCGAGCCACGGTGCCAGCAGCGCAATCAGCACAAAGATGCCGACCACGACGGCGCCAATCACCGCACTTTTATTGGCGAGGAATTTCTTCAGCACCCGGTTTTGCGCGCGCGGCAGCACGGGCGCAACGGTTTGAGTGGTCATTTCCGCCATGATTAGCCTCGCATTTTCGGGTTGATGAGAACGTAAAGCACGTCAGCCAGCAGGTTCAGCAGCAGGAAACCTATTGCGACGATCAGCACCACACCCTGCACCACCGCGTAGTCACGGTTGAACACGGAATCGACAATCATTTTGCCAAATCCGGGGATCGTGAAGACCTGCTCGGTCAGCACCGCTCCACCCAACAATTCGCCAAACAGCAGCGTGGTGAGCGTGATAACCGGCACCAGCGCATTACGAAAGGCGTGCTTGAGGATCACCGCGTTTGGCAGCAGCCCTTTAGCGCGTGCCGTACGAATGTAATCCGCTTTCAATACCGCAATCATCGACGCGCGCGTGTGACGCATCAGCGTTGCCGCAAGCCCGGTTCCGAGTACGGACGCGGGCAGTAACAGCGTACGCAGGTTTTGCAGCGGATCCTCACTGAACGGCACATAGCCTGAGGCGGGGAGCCACTGCAAATTGACCGAGAACACCAGGATCAACAGGATCCCCAGCCAAAAGTGCGGTATCGAGATCCCGGAGATCGCCACAAAGTTGGCTCCATGATCGACCCAGGTATTTTTGTTGACCGCCGCGAGGATCCCCATGCCGATACCAAACACCAGCGCAATGATCATCGCCAGCAATGACAGCTCCATCGTGACCGGCAGTTTGCTGGCGACCAGCTCCGTTACGGGTTCATGGGTGCGTAAGGAGACACCAAGATCGCCCTGCAACGCACGCGTCAGCCAGTCGAAATACTGCACCGGCAGCGGCGCATCCAGGTTCAGTTCCGCGCGCAGTTGAGCAATGACCACCGGGTCACGCTCTTCTCCTGCCATGGCGATCAGCGGATCGCCGGGCAGCAATTTTTGCAGTCCGAAAACCATCATGCTGACCAGCAGTAACGTTGGGATCGCCAGCAGCAGGCGTTTACAAATCAGTTCCAGCATGGTTTCTCCTCACACCTCGTTACTTCGCAAGCGTTATGCCCGCCAGACGCACGATGCCATCCGGATACGGTTTGAAGCCCTGCACGCTTTTGTTCAGACCGAAAATACGCGGCTCAAAATAGAGATAAACGATGGGCATATCCGTTTGCAGCTGCTTAACCACCTTGTCGTATAACGGCTGACGCGCCGCAGGGTCGGTATTCAGGCGAGCCTGGGTCAACCATTCGTCCACCTGCGCATTGCTGTAACGACCGTCGTTGAGATTGCCTTTGCTGTTAATAAAGCCGTAGATGCTGCCGTCAGGATCCGGGCGACCAGACCAGCCGGAGAAACTCAGCTGGTAATCGCCGCTTTGCTGACGATCCAGCAGCGTAGCGAATTCGGTCATTTGCAGATTCAGATTAAAGCCCGCTTCCGCCACCATCGCCTGTAAGACCTGACCCACCTGCTGTGAAGTTGGGTTATTTGGCACCAGCAGATTGACGTTCAGCGGGGCGTTAATCCCTGCCGCTTTCAGCAGTGTTTTGGATTTTTCAACGTCGCGTGCCGGGACGGGTACGTTGACGTGGTAGGGGCTGACCGGTGAGAACGCCTGGTTTGCCGGGGTATACAGCCCTTCAAACACCACCTGATTCAGCGCGTCGCGGTCAATCGCCAGCGAGAACGCTTCACGTACGCGCGCGTCTTTGAACGGATCGTTCGCCGGGACTTTACCGTTGTTGATATTGAACGTGATGCCCTGATATCCCAGCCCGGTAACTTTCGAAAGCAGAAGCTTGCTGTCCGCTTCAACCGTTTTCACATCGCTTGCCGCTACGCCTTCGGTCAGATCCAGATCCCCCGCGCGCAGGTTCGCCAGACGCACAGAGGCATCCGGGATCGGCAGATAGATGATTTTGTCGAAGTGATACGCGCCTTTATTCCAGTAATTGTCGAAACGACTCAGAACGATGCGATCCTGCGAGACGCGGCTGTCGAATTTGTAGGGCCCGGAACATACGGGATGCGCGGCAAAATCGGGCTTCGCGGCCGCTTCTGGCGCCATCATCGCCCCTGCACGGTCGGTTAACTGCATCAGCAGCGCGGCGTCAGGCGTTTTCAGGTGAATCGCAATTTGGGTTGGGCTTTTGACTTCGACGGATTCAATAGATGAAATTTCGCTTTTACGCAGCGAGCCTTTCAGCGTTAACGCGCGGTCGAGGTTATATTTCGCGGCTTCAGCATCAAACTTTTCGCCATCGTGGAAGGTCACGCCTTCCCGTAAATTCATGGTCAGCGTTTTGTTGTCATCGCTCCATGACCAGTCTTTCGCCAGGCCCGGCACCACTTTCAGATTTTCATCCACGTCCACCAGCCTGTCGCACAGGGAGGCGAACACGAAACGGCCATAGTAGGTGCGCGCCAGATGTGGATCGAGCATATCCGGATCAGCGCCGAGGCCGATTCGCAGCACGCTTTCTGCGTGTGCGGGAACGGCCGCACCAAGCAACATTACACTTCCCAGTACGGTCAAAAGAGAATTACGCATTGTCATTATCATGAGTTCCTTGCTGGAAGAGACGAGTGAGTTGCCGCATGTTCGAACAGCGCGCGGCGGCGCAAAAAGGCTGCGGATGGCGGTGCTATCTGGATAACACTGCGATCGCGATTGATCTCCTGCCAGCGATGACAGGCGACCTGACGTCCACCTTCCAGAACCTGATCGATAGGTTCTACCTGGCGGCATTCATCCGTGACGTAAGGACAGCGGGTGTGGAATCGACATCCGGTTGGCGGGTTTGCCGGGTTCGGCAAATCGCCCTGCAATAACGGCGTAGTGCGCTGCGCACCCGGCTGCATTTGCGGTGCGGAAGCAATCAGCGCCTGGGTATAAGGGTGTAGCGGTGCGTCAAAAATTTCATCGACGGTCGCCAGCTCAACGATTTGCCCGAGGTACATTACCGCCACGCGGTCGCTCATATGGCGGATCACCGCCAGACCGTGCGCCACAATAACCATCGTCAGGCCCAACTGATGCTTCAGGCTTTCCAGTAAATTCACAACCTGTGCCTGCACGGAAACATCCAGCGCTGATACGGGCTCATCGCCGAGCAATAGTTTTGGCCCTGATGCCAGCGCACGCGCAATACCGATGCGCTGGCGTTGGCCGCCGGAAAACTCATGTGGATAACGCCCGGCCCAGGCGGCGGGTAGTCCAACGGTTTTGAGCAGTTCCGCCACGCGATACTGGCGGTCGGCTTTTTTCATGTTCTGATGCAACCACAGCGGCTCACCGACGATTTGTTCCACCGTCATGCGTGGATTCAGCGAGGCAAACGGATCCTGAAAGATGATTTGCAACTCACGGCGCAGCAGGTTCAGACGCGAACCTGAAGCCTGAGTGATCTCTTCGCCCTGATAAAAAACACGCCCTTCGCTGGCCGCGAGTAAACGCAGGAGCAAGCGCCCAAGGGTGGATTTGCCAGAGCCGGATTCACCGACGATAGCCAGCGTTTCACCCGGCATTACCGAGAGCGAAACTCTGTCGACCGCCGTCACAAATTTTGCCGGAGCGAAGAGTTTTTTAGGACCGGGAAAGCGTTTGCTCAGATCGCGAGCTTCAAGAATGGGTACGGTCATGCGATTTCTCCCAGCGCGATATGTTGCTCAAGGGGGACGCGGAAACAGGCAACCTGATGCCCCGCGCCCAGGGTGTTCAGCCCAGGTTTTTCTTCGTGACAACGGGTTTGCGCGAACGGGCAGCGAGTCGCAAAACGACAGCCTTTCGGCATAAATTCGGGTAAAGGTACAGCCCCCGGGATCGTTGAAAGCTGACCTTTACGCGCACCGAGTGAAGGAATCGATCCCATCAAACCAATGGTGTAAGGGTGCTGCGGATCGGCAAATATCGCCTCGACGCGGCCCTGCTCCACCACCTGTCCGGCGTACATCACCGCTACCTGCTGCGCGACTTCTGCGACGACGCCCAGATCGTGAGTGATCATCAATACGGCTGTGCCCGTTTCCGCTTTCAGGGTGTTCAGCAGGCTCAAAATTTGCGCCTGAATGGTGACGTCCAGTGCGGTTGTCGGTTCGTCGGCAATGAGCAGCCGCGGATGATTAATAAGCGCCATCGCAATCATCACCCGCTGGCGCATCCCGCCCGAAAGCTGATGGGGGTAGGATTTCAGACGCATTTCTGGCGCAGGGATTTGCACTTTTTCCAGAATTTGCAGCGCCACTGCCATGGCGTCCGAAGGGGACATTTTCTGATGGCGGATAACCGCTTCGCTGAGCTGATCGCCCAGGGTGAAGGCGGGATTCAGCGAGGTCATGGGTTCCTGGAAAATCATCGCCAGTTCGTTCCCACGCAAATCGGCGTATTCGCGGGGGGAGAGCTTGCGCAGATCGTGACGGCGGAACTGCATTTCTCCACTCACGATTTGCGCGCTGGCTGGCAGTAGCCCCATCAGCGCCAGAGAGGTGATGCTTTTTCCGCACCCGGATTCACCCACCAGCGCCAGGGTTTCACCCGATTTGACGGTCAAAGAAATACCGTCGAGCACGCTGACCGGCGAGCCGGCAAATTTCACGTTGAGATTGTGCAGGCGAAGGACGGGCGCGGCCTCCTTAAAAGGGATCGTCGTCATAACAGGGAATCATCCTCAAGGTTGATGGCCTGAATCAGGGCGGTTTGCAGGCTGAGCAAGTGTTCGCGCATGGCGGCAGCGGCTTCATTGGGCTGGCGGTTGATGATCGCCGTCATGATTTTGTCGTGATGATCGTTGTAGCTGTCGACGCGTTCAGGCGTTCGGGCAAGTTCGCGTAAATGCTGCCAGCCGGGATCGCGGCGAACGGCGTCAATAGCGTCGAACAGCCCCAGCATCAGGCGATTTCCGGCGGCCTCAGCGATGGCGCGGTGAAATGCACTGTCCCACAGCTCGTTAAGATCGCGGTCATCCGGGCTGACCTTATTGATGCGTTCCAGCATGCGCTGCATGAGCGCGAGGTTTTCCCTGGTGGCACGCAGTGCCGCAAGCCGGGCCAGGCCCGGTTCGAGCTGCAGACGGGCTTCCATGACTTCCAGCAAATTGGTTTGTTGCACTAAACCCTGAAGTGCCAGCGGTTCAACAGGTGCAGCCGGGCCAATAAAGGTCCCTTTGCCCTGCTTGCGCCAGATGCGCCCCTCTTCTTCCAGCACGTCCAGCGCACGACGAATTTCACGTCGCCCTACGCTGAGTGTTTCCGCCAATTCACGTTCTGTGGGCAGCGGAATGCCTGGTGTTGACTCGTGCTGATGGATGAGACCGCGCAGCTGCTCAAGCGCAGTGCTGGAATTTGCCAGAAACCGTGACGCTTTTTCCATAATGGTTCGCCTGCTTTCATCATTGCTTTATCGTTATGAACGATAAGTTATTGATATAGATAAATACTTATCGCCCATATGATTAAGCAATTAACGAACCAATAAATGATTGGTTCAGGAACTTTCTGGAAAACAGTGAGTAAGCTAATGATTATCGGAGGATTATTTTTTACAAAGTAGTTACAAAAAGTCATGTTTGTAAATGAGTTGGCACACTATAACGCACAAAAAAGGTGCAAAAGGCGCACTGAAATCGCACAATTGTTAATTAATTGCACCATTCACATTAACTTTTGGTTAACAAAAAAGAGAAGAGGAATAAGAGATGAGCTGGGGCTGAAATGACGAAAGCCTGAATCATTTCTGATTCAGGCTTTCTAATGTGGCGGAACGGACGGGACTCGAACCCGCGACCCCCTGCGTGACAGGCAGGTATTCTAACCGACTGAACTACCGCTCCGCATTGTTCCCTTGGGAACGAGGCGAATATTACGGTTTGCCTTCGATCCCGTCAACGCTTTTTCTCAATATTTGAATCAGTTGCTGCAAAAATCACCCGTGCGGGGAGTTTACGCGCGTTATACCGGATTTATGTCCGCCAGAGGCAGCTTCCGCTTTTCTTCTGGACGATATCGAGACGCGACTCATGTGCTGCCAGCTCTTCTTCACTGGCTAAAATAACGCGCAGTCGACCGTCTTGTCGCACAACGCGTTGAATTCCGCCATTGGCCTGCTGCTGAGAATCGCTTTCAGTGCTGAAAGCCATCGACGTCTGGCCGCCCGTCATGAGCAAGTAGACGTCAGCCAGAATCTGGGCATCGAGCAATGCGCCGTGCAGCGTTCGTTTGCTGTTGTCTATTTCATAACGCGAGCAGAGCGCATCAAGGCTATTACGTTTGCCCGGAAACATTTTTCTCGCCAGCGCCAGGCTGTCGGTCACCTTGCAGAAGGTGTTTGTTTTCGGAATGTTACGGTTTAGCTTGCTGAATTCATAATCCATAAAGCCGATATCGAACGAGGCGTTATGGATAACAAGTTCTGCCCCATTGATGTACTCGATAAACTCATCCGCGACATCCGCAAACGTGGGTTTGTCTAACAAGAATTCATCGGCAATACCGTGGACGCCAAACGCTTCCGGATCCACCAGCCGATCGGGCTTGAGATAAACATGGAAATTTCTGCCAGTCAGACGACGGTTAATCACCTCAACGGCACCGATCTCAATGATCTTATGCCCTTCGTAGTGCGCGCCAATCTGATTCATACCGGTGGTTTCAGTATCGAGAACGATCTGTCGTGTAATTGCAGTGCTCATATCAGTCATTTATGTCAGACTCGTCGTTTTACTGATCGTTTCAAATACAGGAAGTCTACCAGAGATGACTAAGCAGGTAGAAATTTTCACCGATGGATCTTGCCTCGGCAATCCGGGCCCTGGCGGCTACGGTGCTATTTTGCGTTATCGCGGACACGAAAAAACCTTTAATGAAGGGTATCACCTGACCACCAATAATCGTATGGAACTGATGGCGGCCATCGTCGCGCTGGAAGCGTTAAAAGAAGATTGCGATGTGGTCATCAGCACCGACAGCCAATACGTTCGTCAGGGGATTACACAGTGGATTCATAACTGGAAAAAGCGCGGGTGGAAAACTGCAGATAAAAAACCGGTCAAAAATGTGGATCTCTGGAAACGTCTGGATGCGGCATTAAGCCATCACACCATTAAATGGGAATGGGTAAAAGGCCACGCGGGGCACCCAGAAAACGAACGTTGCGACGAGCTTGCGCGCGCGGCAGCGATGAATCCCATTCACGAAGACGTGGGTTATCAGTCGGGTTCCTGATTACGGTTTGCGAAACTGTCGCGTCGCGCCCACGGCCTGGCGAATCCGGGATTTCGCTTTGCTCTGTTTCATCGGATTAAGCGTAAGGGGAATGGTCCGCTTACGCGCGACAATAAGCTGCATGCAGCCCAGCGCCGGAAAGTGCGTTGTCAGCATTTTCCCTCCCTGCTGCGTCCAGGGTAATACCTGAAAACCGCTATAATGCATGACTTCAAAATTGAGTAACGAGAGCCAGTCAAGCTGTCGCGTGAACGTAAACATCCGGCTGTTGTAGGGTGCTTTTCGACGTAAGACGGGGACCAGTTTGCGTAGTCCCATCAGGCTCATCGGGTTAAAACCACTCAATATTAGCCAACCATCATCAATTAATACGCGGTCGGCCTCTCGCAAAAGACGATGCGGATCGCTACACCACGGCAGGGTATTTGCCAGCAGGCAGGCATCAACGGATTTTTCAGCAAACGGTAAATGCAGCGGATCGGCCTTTACCTGAATGGGTTGCCCGGCGAGCGACACATTCACCTGATGGGAGATAGCGCAGCTTTCGGTATTGATTTCCGCGCTGAGATTGCCAATCTTGAGAAGGTGAAAGCCGTACATTTTTGCGAGCCAGGGTTTGAGCTGACGCTCAAGCGCGTCGCGAAAATATTCACCCTTAGGCAATTCCGCCCAATGTTCTGGTGCAGAGACAATCTGAGGTATCCTTGCCGGCTTCATCAAAACACTCGCTAGGTTATGAGAGGTAATTTATGAATCTTATCAGTATTCCCGCATTTCAGGACAACTACATCTGGGTTTTAGCGGACGATAAGGATCGCTGCATCATTGTCGATCCTGGTGAAGCGGCTCCAGTCATGAAAGCGATAGAAGAAAATGGCTGGCAGCCTGAGGCCATTTTACTGACTCATCATCATAACGATCATGTTGGCGGCGTTCCTGCCCTGCGCGAAAAATTCCCTCATCTTGAGGTATACGGACCGAAGGAGACGCAAAATAAGGGAACCACACGCATAGTCGAAGAGGGGCAAAACGTCCTCATACTGGAGTGGGAATTTTCTGTATTTGCTACACCGGGTCACACTTCAGGACACATTTGTTTCTACAGTTTCCCTTATCTTTTTTGTGGAGACACGATGTTTTCTGGCGGTTGTGGACGGCTTTTCGAAGGGACGCCGGAGCAAATGTATCAGTCTTTCCAAAAGGTTAACGCACTCCCTGAAGAAACCATCATTTGTTGCGCTCATGAGTATACATTAGCAAACATGAAGTTTGCGCTGAGCATCCTTCCTGAGGATCCTGCGATTCAAGATTATTACCACAAAGTGAAGGAGTTACGGGCAAAAAAACTAAATACACTCCCCGTAATTCTCAAAAATGAGCGGCAAATAAATTTATTTTTAAGAACTGATGATATTGATTTAATTAATAAAATTAACCAAGAAACAAAATTGCAACAACCTGAACAACGTTTTGCATGGTTACGGTCAAAGAAAGATAACTTCTGACAATTGCGGGTTGCCTTTTCAAAATTTCGCCGTTATTATCGCTCGTCTTTTAAGCAACTATTGACACACACATGAAGGCAAAAGCGATATTACTCGCCTCTGTCCTGCTTGCTGGGTGCCAGTCTTCTCAGAATACTGGTAACGTTCAGCAGCACGCACAGAGCCTTTCTGCAGCTGGTCAAGGGGAAGCAGGGAAGTTTACAAGTCAGGCGCGATGGATGGACGATGGGACATCATTTGCGCAGGATCAGGACTTGTGGGCCTCTATTAGCGACGAGCTGAAGATGGGAATTCCGGAAAACAACCGGATTCGCGATCAGAAACAGAAGTATTTGAGAAATAAGAGCTATCTCCACGATGTAACTTTACGGGCAGAGCCGTATATGTACTGGATAGCAGGGCAAGTTAAGAAACGTAACATGCCTATGGAACTGGTACTGCTACCCATAGTGGAGAGCGCTTTTGACCCGCACGCGACGTCTGGCGCCAATGCCGCAGGCATTTGGCAGATCATTCCGAGCACTGGGCGCAATTATGGATTGAAACAGACCCGCAGCTACGATGCGCGTCGTGATGTAGTCGCTTCAACGACTGCCGCTCTCGACATGATGCAACGTCTGAATAAGATGTTTGACGGTGACTGGTTGTTAACTGTCGCCGCGTATAACAGCGGTGAAGGGCGTGTACTGAAAGCTATGAAAGCGAACAAATCTCGGGGTAAACCCACCGATTTTTGGTCTCTCTCACTGCCTCAGGAAACCAAGCTTTACGTACCGAAAATGCTGGCATTGAGCGACATACTCAAAAACAGCAAACGTTATGGCGTACAGTTGCCAACGACAGACGAAAGTCGTGCGCTGGCTCGTGTTCGCCTCAGTAGCCCGGTTGATATGAAACAGGTTGCTGACATGACAGGAATGTCGGTAAGTAAGCTCAAGACCTTCAATGCAGGAGTTAAAGGTTCTACGCTGGGGGCAAGTGGTCCACAGTATGTGATGGTTCCGCAGAAGCATGCTGAACAGTTGCGAGAGTCTTTGGCTTCGGGTGAAATTGCAGCTGTTCAGTCTACGCTGATTGCTGACGTTTCCTCTGTAACGAGTCGTAGCTACAAGGTTCGCTCTGGCGATACGCTTTCAGGGATCGCATCACGTCTCGGCGTGAGTGCAAAAGATCTGCAGCAGTGGAATAATCTGCGCGGTTCAAATCTGAAAATCGGCCAGAATCTGACGGTTGGTGCAGGCAGCAGTGCACAACGTCTCGCCCGCAACAGCGATAGCATTACCTATCGTGTACGCAAAGGCGATTCGCTGTCCAGTATCGCGAAGACTCACGGCGTGAACATCAAAGATGTGATGCGCTGGAACGATGATACCGGCAATCTGCAACCAGGCGATCAGTTGACGCTGTTTGTTAAAAACAGCACAACGCCAGATTCCTGATAGTACAATCCTTAATGAAAAGGCACCGATTCCCCCGGTGCCTTTTTTGTTTATCCCGCTTTTTGCGCTTCGGCCAGGATCGTATCGCTGGTAAACGAGCCATCCTCCTGCACCTCAAAGTACGCTCTCACGTCCGCAGAAGCACTATCCTGATACAACCTAATCGCATGGCTTAACGCCTCAGGTGTGCGCATACGCGCAATCCAGGAGGTGAACTCAAGGGGCAAGCGGTCGGTGATGAACGATCGTGAAATTAATCCAGCATCTGTCATCATTGAAAACCATTCGCCGCTGGAATAGTTGCGTACGTGCGAGGTGTCACGCAAGGCTTCAACAGTCTGGAGCCAAACGTCACGTACCGGGTGTCCCGGGGACATAATATCCATGATGATAAAAATACCGCCAGGCTTCAGCACGCGTTTGATCTCGCGTAACGCCAGACCGACATCATGCCAGTGGTGAGCAGAATAACGGCTGATGACAATATCGAATGACTCATCGGCAAAAGGCAGCGATTCGGCATAGCCCTGCTGCGTCGTTATGTTATTCAGCTCTTTGTCTCTTGCCGCCTGGCTGACCACCTCAAGCATTTGGCTGGATAAGTCATATGCTGTCACGTTCGCAACCTGTTGCGCCGCAACAAAGCTGGCGTGCCCTGCCCCGCAACCTAAATCGAGAACATACGCCTGGGGAAATGCCGCCAGACGTTCGCCGAGGCGCAGCAGATCGTTGCCGGATGCGTGTACGGCGCTGGTCAGATAGGCATTTGCCTGCGAGCCAAACTGTTTTTCTACATTGTCATGATGGGATTGTGTTGTCATCGTACTGTCCTTTTGGATTGAAAAATAAAGGGCAGCACCTCCGTAGGCCTGCCCGACGGCAGACCTGACTCACCATTACTTATCAGGTTTGCCGGGACTGAATTCAACGAGTAGAGGATTGTGATCTGAGGCACGCGTGACCAACACGGAAGCTTCGTGCACGTTCAGGCCTCGATAGAAAACAAAATCAAGTGGACGACCAAACGCTTTACGGCGCTGGTCATCGGTAAAGCGAACTTCGCGCAATGACATTTCACGCGCAAAGCGATAAAGGGCGTTCATCCGCGGTCGACTCCAGGCATTGAAATCTCCCGCCATAATAATCGGTCCGCTGTGGTGCGCTATCTGATCGCCAATAGGAAGTAACTGTTTACTGTAAACATCCACGCCCAGACTAAAATTCACAGCATGAATATTTACGACCATCAGTAAACGGGTATCCGGCAAAGGATAGACCGTGACCAACGCCGATTTAGCCAGACGTAAGATGGGCTCACGTTCACGCAGTGGACAACAATAGACAGGATGTGCAGCCGAGAGTGTCATGACGCCTGAGGGATGCTGAGGCAGGACAAATGCGGGAACCTGATCGGCGGCCAGATAGTTGGTTGTCGCAAACCGAACTAATTCAGGTGTAGTCTGCGCCTCTTGTAATAAGACCAGGTGCGCATCTTTCCCAAAATTCTTGAGGACTGATAACCATTCGGCACGCTGCTGCTTAAAAATGTTCCATACCAGGACACGGATTTTTTCATCGCTGCTTAACGGCGCACCAGCAGGTAACGCCTGACCAATGCTCGCAAAGGATCCCGGAGGCAAAATTCTCTCCGCAGGTTGTCCGGCGATATAGCGCATAGCATAGGTATTTTTTCGCACTTTTAGAAACGGCCTCTATTACATGAACCCGTCCGAAATACGTGCGGGTTCTACTGTTATAGGGATTTTAGCTCACACTTTCAACGCAATTACTGATAAACCTGTTTCTGATTTGTAAGCAAGCGCTTACTAGAGCTCATCTATACGGGACATGTACTGCTTAGTTTTAACAGGGATCTTCATTTGCACGTGACTCATTATCAGGGGTTGCAGTGAAGGATAAGGATCATGATGACATGGAGCGTTCATGCGTGTATTACTGTCAAAAATAGTTATAACGCCAATGGAATTTTGCGGATGATGCAACAATGAAAGCAACGTCAGAAGAGCTGGTTATCTTTGTGGCGGTAGTAGAAAGTGGGAGTTTCAGTCGGGCTGCGGTGCAGCTGGGGCAGGCTAATTCGGCCATTAGTCGATCGGTAAAAAAACTGGAAATGAAACTTGGGGTGAGTTTATTAAATCGCACCACCCGACAGCTAAGCCTAACGGAAGAAGGTGAGCGATATTTTCGTCGCGTTCAATCCATCTTGCAGGAGATGGCCGCCGCAGAAACAGAAATCATTGAAACCAGGAGCACACCTCGAGGACTACTAAGAATCGATGCCGCTACGCCTGTCGTCTTGCACTTTTTGCTGCCGCTGGTAAAACCTTTCCGTGAGCGTTACCCGGAAGTATCGCTGTCGCTAGTTTCGTCTGAGACGTTTATAAACTTGATTGAGCGTAAAGTAGATGTAGCGATTCGCGCCGGTACGCTGACTGACTCAAGCCTGCGTGCACGGCCTCTGTTTACTAGCTACCGAAAAATGATCGCCTCACCTAGCTATCTTGCCCGTTACGGGAATCCTACTAACGTGGACGACCTCAACCAGCATATATGTCTGGGCTTTACTGAGCCTGTATCGCTGAATACCTGGCCTATCGCCGGTAGCGACGGACAACTGCATGAGATTATCAGCGGTTTGTCCTCTAATAGCGGTGAGACCTTAAAACAGCTTTGCCTTAGCGGCAACGGTATTGCTTGTCTATCAGACTACATGATTAACAAAGAGTTAGAGAGGGGTGATCTTATTGAGATATTGGCAGACAAGCGCCTGCCGGTTGAGATGCCATTCAGTGCGGTATATTACAGTGACCGAGCGGTCAGTACCCGTATTCGGGCATTTATCGACTTTTTGAGTGAGCATGTAAAACAACTGCCACAGGAATGATAGGGATGTAGAGGTGGTTAATATTCCCACTCGGTACTGAACGTGCCGAGTAAACCTGGTTGCTGAGATTAACAACCGAGATTTTAATGATGAAAAACCTCAAACGACAGGCAATAAAAAATCCCTGAGCGTTAGCTCAGGGCTTTAAATAAGTGGCGGAACGGACGGGACTCGAACCCGCGACCCCCTGCGTGACAGGCAGGTATTCTAACCGACTGAACTACCGCTCCACCGAAGACTTCTGCAAACACCGGTTT
>Ga0302347_1001175_pt1 | contig 32954 bp, 26 predicted proteins | sample PhyWR1_FD_202178 | JGI IMG/M metagenome (GOLD analysis project Ga0302347, IMG submission 202178) | Leaf surface microbial communities from wheat plants in UC Gill Tract Community Farm, Albany, California, United States - DLSL W.R1 (v2)... | ecosystem: Host-associated > Plants > Phyllosphere >... | reverse complement strand
GTGCCTTCCATTTCGAAGCTGTCTTCTTTCGACATGCAGTAAAGCCCTCGGTGTCCAGTGAATGGCCCGGTGCAACTGCGCCAGGCAAAAGCGGCGTGCATTGTGCCCGAAAAGTAGGGTTTAAGCCAAGGGGTTCAGTAAAGAGTGCTCCATCTCTGATTAATCAGCAGCTCAATGGGCCGATATTCAGTCTTGTAATTCATCTTTTTGCAGTTCTTGATCCAGTACCCGAGGTACAGCGCATTCAGGCCCAGGCGGCGGGTTTCGGCAATTTGCCAGAGAATTCCGTAGCGGCCCAGGCTGCGGCGCTCTTCGTCAGGCTCGTAGAACGTATACACCGCCGACAAACCATTGGGCAGCACGTCAGTGACCGCCACGGCCAGTAACCGTCCGTCGAGGCGGAACTCGTAGAACGTCGAGAACGGCAAGTCGCGCACCAAAAACGTAGAAAATTGCTCACGGCTTGGCGGGTACATGTCGCCGTCCGCGTGCCGTTGTTCGATGTAGCGCTTGTAGAGGGCGAAGTACTCATCGCTAAAGCCGGGTTTGGCTGCCTTGACCTGGAGGTCGGCATTGCGTTTGAAAATACGCTTTTGCTGGCGGTTGGGGATAAACGTCTGTACCGGAATGCGCGCAGGCGTACACGCATCGCATTTCACGCAATGGGGGCGATAAAGGTGGTCGCCACTGCGACGAAAGCCCATTTCGGACAAGTCGGCATAGACCTGCACATCCATCGGCTGGCTGGGGTCGAGGAACAGCGTGGTCGCCTGTTCATCGGGCAGGTAGCTGCAAACGTGAGGTTGAGTGGCATAAAACTTCAAGCGCGCCAGCTCGGTCATGATGGGCCCTCAGGGAAATCTTTGAATTAAGTGTAAGCCAGCCAGCAAAACTCGCCTATCAAACCCACTCTGCGTTTGTAGGTAGATCGAGATGTTTGTGTAGGTAATCGGCGAATTGTTGCCGTGGAATTGAACGTGCGCCCAGGCTTTCGAGGTGATTGGTCGGCATTTGACAGTCGATCAGCACAAAGCCCCAGGCCTTCAAGTGACTGACCAGCGTCGCAAAGCCCACTTTTGAGGCGTTGTCTGCGCGACTGAACATGGACTCGCCAAAAAACAATTGGCCCATCGCCAGGCCGTACAAACCGCCAACCAGCTCGCCGTTGTCCCAGACTTCTACCGAATGCGCGTGGCCGCGTGCGTGAAGCTCGATGTAGGCATCTTGCATTTTTTCGGTAATCCACGTGCCGTCGGCATAGCTTCGCGGTTCGGCGCAGGCCCTTATAACCCCTTCGAAGTCGCGGTCGAACGTCACGTGGTAACGTTGCTGGCGCAATAGTTTTGCCAGGCTGCGCGAGACATGCAGCTCATGCGGGAACAGCACCGTGCGCGGGTCTGGCGACCACCAGAGTATCGGCTGGCCTTCGGAAAACCACGGGAAGCAGCCATGGCGATAGGCCTGGATCAGCCGGTCAGGGGACAGATCGCCGCCGGCGGCGAGCAAGCCATTGGGTTCGCGCATGGCCGTTGTCAGTGGCGGGAATGTCAGGGTGTCGCGTTTTAACCAGGTCAGCATGGCAATCGGTCTTACAGAAGAGGGGAGGGGGGCTGCAACTCTGTCGCGTTGCCGCGGTCTGAGTCGAGCGGATCCGTGGCTGTCGCGACAGCGCTATAAGTCTTTGTCACACAAGGCAATGCATGCTCAAATTGGCGGCTCTCGGGCGGGCACATGATGATCGCGCCCGGCGCTGGCGTCAGCGTGGCATCCACGGCTTAAACCCGTACAATGGCCCGCCTGTTTGAGCTGTTCTAAACTGCACAACATTCGCCTCACTCCCAGGCGGGCTGGTCTTGGGGTGACGAGTCATATTACAAGGCTGTGTGCAAGGCTAGTCCAGTTTCATGTCTGAACTTGTCACCTGCTCGAATTGAGCAGTATTTTGCAGTCAATCAATTGTTGGGCGCGCCACAGGCGCAGGAAAAGACGCGTTTTGAAGAAATCCACAGCAGCACCTAAAACAGTTCCACTCTGGCGTCAGCAATTGCACTACCGGCTCAAGGAAGGTGCACTGCTCGCTATTGGCGCTCTATGCCTGTTCATGATGATGGCCTTGCTGACCTACGGTAAGGACGACCCCGGCTGGAGCCACAACAGCCGCGTAGTGGATGTGCAGAACTTTGGCGGGCCTGCGGGCGCCTACAGTGCGGACATCCTGTTCATGGTGCTCGGCTATTTTGCCTACATCTTCCCGCTGCTGCTGGCAATCAAGGCGTATCAGATTTTCCGCGAGCGGCATCAGCCGTGGCAGTGGAGCGGCCTGCTGTTTTCGTGGCGGCTGGTCGGCCTGATCTTTCTGGTGCTTTCAGGTGCCGCGCTGGCGCACATTCACTTTCATTCTGCCAGCGGCTTGCCCGCCGGTGCTGGCGGTGCGCTGGGCGAAAGCCTGGGTGATCTGGCGAAGAACGCGCTGAACATTCAAGGCAGTACCTTGCTGCTGATCGCCTTGTTCCTGTTCGGTTTGACTGTTTTTACCGATTTGTCGTGGTTCAAGGTCATGGACGTGACCGGCAAAATCACCCTTGATCTGTTCGAGTTGATCCAGGGCGCCGCGAATCGCTGGTGGTCTGACCGTAATGAGCGCAAGCAACTGGTTGCACAATTGCGTGAGGTCGACACCCGGGTTAACGAAGTGGTCGCCCCAAGCGTTCCCGACAAGCGTGAGCAGGCCAAGGCCAAAGAGCGCCTGATTGAACGTGAACAGGCGCTGACCAAGCACATGACCGAGCGTGAAAAACACGTGCCGGCCGTGATTACCCCGGCACCGGCCAAAGCGCCGGAGCCGAGCAAGCGTGTGCAAAAAGAGAAACAAGTGCCGTTGTTTGTCGACAGCGCGGTTGAAGGCACCTTGCCTCCGATCTCGATTCTGGACCCGGCCGAGAAGAAACAGCTCAACTATTCCCCTGAATCCCTCGCGGCTGTTGGCCATTTGCTTGAGATCAAGCTCAAGGAATTTGGCGTCGAGGTAGCGGTGGACTCGATTCACCCGGGTCCGGTCATTACCCGTTATGAAATCCAGCCAGCGGCCGGGGTCAAGGTCAGCCGTATCGCCAACCTGGCCAAAGACCTGGCACGTTCGCTGGCCGTGACCAGCGTGCGGGTGGTTGAGGTGATTCCGGGTAAAACCACGGTGGGCATCGAGATCCCCAACGAAGATCGCCAGATCGTGCGTTTCTCCGAAGTGCTGTCGACCCCAGAGTTCGATGACGCCAAATCGCCGGTTACCTTGGCCTTGGGTCATGACATTGGCGGCAAGGCGGTGATTACCGACCTGGCAAAAATGCCGCACTTGCTGGTGGCCGGTACTACCGGTTCCGGTAAGTCGGTGGGCGTGAACGCGATGATCCTGTCGATCCTGTTCAAGTCCGGGCCGGAAGACGCCAAGCTGATCATGATCGACCCGAAAATGCTTGAGCTGTCGATCTACGAAGGCATTCCGCATTTGCTCTGCCCGGTTGTGACCGACATGAAAGACGCGGCCAACGCCCTGCGCTGGAGCGTTGCCGAGATGGAGCGCCGCTACAAGCTGATGGCCAAGATGGGCGTGCGTAACCTGGCCGGTTTCAACCAGAAGATCAAAGATGCCGAAGCGGCGGGTGAGCCGATCAGCGACCCGCTGTACAAGCGCGAAAGCATCCATGACGAAGCGCCGCTGCTGACCAAGCTGCCGACCATCGTGGTGGTGGTCGACGAATTTGCCGACATGATGATGATCGTCGGCAAAAAGGTCGAAGAACTGATTGCCCGTATTGCCCAGAAAGCGCGGGCTGCCGGGATTCACTTGATCCTCGCGACCCAGCGCCCATCGGTGGACGTGATCACCGGTCTGATCAAGGCCAACATCCCGACCCGTATGGCGTTCCAGGTATCGAGCAAAATTGACTCGCGTACCATCATCGACCAGGGCGGCGCCGAACAACTGCTGGGTCACGGTGACATGCTCTACATGCCGCCAGGCACCAGCTTGCCGATTCGGGTGCACGGTGCGTTCGTGTCTGACGAAGAAGTGCACCGTGTGGTTGAAGCCTGGAAACAGCGTGGTACTCCGGACTACAACGATGACATCCTGGCGGGCGTCGAAGAGCCGGGCAGCGGCTTTGATGGCGGCAGCAGTGAAGGCGGCGATGACGCTGAAACCGACGCGCTGTACGACGAGGCTGTGCAGTTCGTGCTCGAAAGCCGTCGTGCTTCTATCTCTGCGGTTCAACGCAAACTGAAGATTGGCTACAACCGCGCGGCACGCATGATCGAGTCCATGGAAATGGCCGGGGTCGTGACCGCGATGAATACCAACGGCTCGCGCGAAGTGATAGCGCCAGCTCCAATGCGCGACTGATCTGCTCGCAGGTAATCTGCAAGCAGGGTTTAACTAATCAATGAGGATTTCCATGCGTTTTGTCAGCATGTTGTTGCTACCGGTTTTGGCGTTGACTGCCTTTTCCGCCAGTGCCGCTCCGGCGGATGTACAGAGCCTGACCAACCTTCTGGAACGGTCGAAAACCTTGACGGCCAATTTTTCTCAGTTGACCCTCGATGGCAGCGGCACCCAGTTGCAAGACACCAAAGGGCAAATGGCCTTGCAGCGTCCGGGGTTGTTCTACTGGCACACTGATGCGCCGAACGAGCAGACCATGGTTTCCGATGGCCAGAAAGTCACTTTGTGGGACCCGGACCTGGAGCAGGTCACCATCAAGAAGCTTGATCAGCGTCTGACCCAGACCCCGGCCTTACTGCTCTCGGGTGATGTATCAAAAATCAGCGAAAGTTTTGACATCACCTCCAAACAGTCGGGTGAGGTGATCGACTTTACGCTCAAGCCAAAAACCAAAGACACCCTGTTTGACTCGCTGAACCTGTCGTTTCGCAGTGGCCTGATCAACAACATGCGTCTGGTTGATAGCGTGGGGCAGCGCACCGATCTGCTGTTCACCGGGGTCAAGGCCAACGAGCCGATCCCGGCGTCCAAATTCAAGTTCGATATCCCGAAAGGGGCTGATGTCATCCAGGAATAAGCCCTGGACGAGGTTTCAAACGCTGCTATGGATCTGTTTCGAAGTGCACCGATTGCCCAGCCCTTGGCCGCCCGTCTACGGGCGACCAATCTGGATGAGTATGTCGGTCAACAACACCTGCTCGCCCGGGGCAAGCCCCTACGTGAAGCGCTGGAGCAGGGCGCGCTGCACTCGATGATCTTCTGGGGGCCGCCCGGTGTGGGTAAAACCACGCTGGCGCGGCTGCTGGCTGAAGTCTCGGATGCTCATTTTGAAACGGTCTCGGCCGTCCTGGCCGGGGTCAAGGAGATCCGCCAGGCGGTGGAAATCGCCAAGCAGCAAGCCGGCCAGTACGGGCGGCGGACCATTCTGTTTGTCGACGAAGTGCACCGCTTCAACAAGTCGCAGCAAGATGCGTTCTTGCCCTACGTTGAAGACGGCACCCTGATTTTTATCGGTGCGACCACCGAAAACCCCTCCTTTGAGCTCAACAACGCGCTGTTGTCGCGGGCGCGGGTCTACGTGCTCAAAAGCCTCGACGAGGCGGCGTTGCGCAAGTTGGTCAACCGGGCATTGACCGAAGACAAAGGCCTGGGCAAGCGCGGCCTGACCTTGGGCGATGAGGGTTTCCAGACGTTGCTCAGGGCCGCTGATGGCGATGGCCGGCGCTTGCTCAACCTGCTGGAAAACGCCTCTGACCTGGCCGAAGACCACAGTGAAATCGGCGTCGACCTGTTGCATGACTTGCTGGGCGATACCCAGCGGCGCTTCGACAAAGGCGGTGAAGCGTTTTACGACCAGATCTCGGCCTTGCACAAATCGGTGCGTGGCTCCAATCCGGACGGTGCGTTGTACTGGTTTGCGCGCATGATCGACGGCGGTTGCGACCCGCTGTACATCGCCCGACGGGTGGTGCGCATGGCCAGCGAAGACATCGGCAACGCTGACCCGCGGGCCTTGAGCCTGTGCCTCTCGGCCTGGGACGTGCAAGAGCGTCTCGGCAGCCCCGAAGGCGAGCTGGCCGTGGCCCAGGCCATTACTTACCTGGCCTGTGCGCCGAAAAGCAACGCGGTGTACATGGGCTTCAAGGCCGCGCTGCGCAGCGCCGCCGAATACGGTTCGCTCGAAGTCCCGCTGCATTTGCGCAATGCCCCGACCAAGCTCATGAAGCAATTGGGTTATGGCGACGAATACCGTTACGCCCACGATGAGCCCGATGCGTATGCTGCCGGTGAAGACTACTTCCCGGATGAGCTGGAGCCGTTACCGTTGTATCAGCCCGTCCCGCGCGGGCTCGAATTGAAGATTGGCGAGAAGCTTAAACACCTGGCTGCACTGGATCGGGCCAGCCCTCTACAGCGGAGAAAACCTTGATTCCTTTGATCGCTGCGGTAACGGTGGGCGGTATCGCAGGCACATTGTTGCGTTTCGCCACGGGCAATTGGGTGAACGCCAATTGGCCAAAGCACTTCTATACCGCGACATTGGCCGTTAATATCGTGGGCTGCCTGCTGATTGGCGTCCTTTACGGACTTTTTTTAATCCGCCCGGAAGTACCGATTGAAGTCCGCGCCGGATTAATGGTCGGTTTCCTGGGTGGTTTGACCACTTTTTCATCCTTTTCACTGGATACGGTGCGCCTGCTGGAAAGCGGGCAAGTGCCTTTGGCACTGGGCTATGCAGCCATCAGCGTATTCGGCGGGCTGCTTGCAACCTGGGCTGGCCTGTCCCTGACCAAACTTTGATAAACGAGAAACCGACATGCTCGATTCCAAACTGTTACGTACGAACCTGCAGGACGTAGCGGATCGCCTGGCATCCCGTGGCTTTAAGCTGGACGTGGCGCGCATCGACGCGCTGGAAGCCAAGCGTAAAGAAGTTCAAACCCTGACCGAGCGTCTGCAGGCTGAGCGCAATGCCATCTCCAAGAGCATTGGCCAGGCCAAGGCGCGCGGCGAAGACATCGCGCCACTGATGGCCAGTGTTGAAACCATGGGCAGCGATCTGGCCAACGGCAAGGTTGAGCTGGATGCCATCCAGACCGAACTGGACTCGATTCTGTTGAGCCTGCCGAACCTGCCGGATGAATCGGTACCGGTGGGTGCGGACGAAGACGACAACGTCGAAGTTCGCCGCTGGGGCACGCCAAAAGTCTTTGATTTCGAAATCAAGGACCACGTCGCCCTGGGCGAGCAACACGGCTGGCTGGATTTTGAAACCGCCGCCAAATTGTCCGGCGCCCGTTTTGCCTTGCTGCGTGGGCCGATCGCTCGCCTGCACCGCGCCCTGGCGCAGTTCATGATCAACCTGCACATCAACGAACACGGCTACGAAGAGGCTTACACGCCGTACCTGGTTCAAGCGCCTGCATTGCAGGGCACTGGCCAGTTGCCCAAGTTCGAAGAAGACCTGTTCAAGATCAGCCGCGAAGGCGAAGCTGATCTGTACTTGATCCCGACCGCTGAAGTGTCGCTGACCAACATCGTTGCGGGCGAGATCGTCGATCACAAATCGCTGCCGATCAAGTTTGTGGCCCACACGCCATGCTTTCGCAGTGAGGCCGGTGCTTCGGGCCGCGACACGCGCGGCATGATTCGCCAGCACCAGTTCGACAAGGTTGAAATGGTGCAGATCGTCGAGCCTTCGACCTCGATGGACGCACTGGAAGGCCTGGTCGGCAACGCCGAAAAAGTCCTGCAACTGCTCGAGCTGCCATACCGCACCTTGGCGCTGTGCACCGGCGACATGGGCTTCAGCGCAAGCAAAACCTACGATCTGGAAGTGTGGATCCCGAGCCAGGACAAGTACCGCGAGATCTCGTCGTGCTCCAACTGCGGCGATTTCCAGGCCCGTCGTATGCAGGCGCGTTTCCGTAACACCGAAACCGGCAAGCCTGAGCTGGTTCACACCCTCAACGGTTCCGGTCTGGCGGTCGGTCGTACGCTGGTGGCCGTGCTGGAAAACTACCAGCAGGCCGACGGCTCGATCCGTGTGCCAGAAGTGCTCAAGCCTTACATGGGCGGTATTGAGGTCATCGGCTAAATGGAGTTTCTGCCGCTGTTTCATAACCTGCGTGGCCGCCGTGTGCTGGTGGTCGGCGGTGGCGAGATTGCCTTGCGCAAATCTCGCCTGCTGGCCGATGCCGGTGCGGTGTTGCGGGTCGTTGCGCCCGCGATAGAGCCACAGTTGTGCGAGTTGGTAAACAGTAGCGGCGGTGAGCAGGTGTTGCGCGGTTATGTCGAGGCCGACCTTGACGGGTGCGGGCTGGTCATCGCCGCCACCGACGATGAGCCGCTCAACGCTCAAGTGTCCGCTGATGCCCATCGACGTTGCGTGCCGGTCAACGTGGTCGACGCGCCTGCGCTGTGCAGCGTGATTTTCCCTGCCATCGTTGATCGCTCGCCGTTGATCGTTGCCATCTCCAGTGGCGGCGATGCGCCGGTGCTGGCGCGATTGATTCGGGCCAAGATTGAAACCTGGATCCCCTCGACCTATGGGCAACTGGCGGGCTTGGCTGCGCGTTTTCGCAGTCAGGTAAAAAACCTGTTCCCGGATGTGCAACAGCGTCGCGGCTTCTGGGAAGACGTGTTTCAGGGCCCGATTGCCGACCGTCAGTTGGCCGGGCAGGGTGCTGAGGCAGAACGTCTGCTAGAGGCCAAGATCAATGGCGAAGCGACGGTGACCACGGGTGAGGTTTACCTCGTGGGCGCCGGGCCGGGTGACCCGGATCTGCTGACCTTCCGCGCCTTGCGCCTTATGCAACAGGCGGACGTGGTGCTCTACGACCGTCTGGTGGCACCGGCGATTCTGGAACTGTGCCGCCGCGATGCCGAGCGTATCTACGTAGGCAAGCGACGTGCTGATCACGCAGTGCCGCAAGACCAGATCAACCAGCAACTGGTGGACTTGGCCAAGCAAGGCAAGCGCGTGGTGCGGCTCAAAGGCGGTGATCCGTTCATCTTTGGCCGTGGTGGCGAAGAAATCGAAGAGCTGGCAGCCCACGGGATTCCCTTCCAGGTGGTACCGGGCATTACCGCCGCCAGCGGTTGCGCGGCCTATGCCGGTATTCCGTTGACCCATCGTGACTACGCGCAATCCGTGCGTTTCGTGACAGGCCACCTAAAGGACGGCACCAGCAACTTGCCATGGAACGATCTTGTCGCTCCGGCGCAAACCTTGGTGTTCTACATGGGCCTGATTGGCTTGCCGATTATCTGCGAGCAACTGATTGCCCATGGTCGCTCGGCGGACACCCCGGCTGCATTGATCCAGCAAGGCACCACCTCTAACCAGCGAGTGTTTACCGGCACGTTGAAAGACCTGCCGACCTTGGTCGCAGAGCACGAAGTGCATGCCCCGACCCTGGTGATCGTCGGCGAAGTGGTGTTGCTGCGTGAGAAGCTGGCGTGGTTCGAAGGCGCCCAGTCGCAGGTTTAACTGCGGTGCAAAACACTGTAGGAGCGAGCTCGTCTCGCGATCTTTTGATCCTTTAAAAGATCACGAGGCAAGTTAGCTCCTGCAAATTATTTTCAGCTCCTGTTTTCCCCCACCAGGCTGTCGACCGACGGCACGCGGGTATCGCTTTCCATCTGGGCATCGTGCTCCAACTGGTGACTAAAACGGTCCAGTGAGCCTTGCGCCGGTTGGGCGTCGCTGGCAAAAACCGGCGGGCTCAGCAGGTAAGCACTCAATAAGCGGCTCAACCCCGCCAGACTATCAATGTGCGTGCGCTCATAACCGTGGGTCGCGTCGCAACCAAATGCCAGCAAGGCACAGCGAATGTCGTGCCCCGCCGTGACGGCTGAATGCGCATCACTGAAGTAGTAACGGAACATATCGCGGCGTACCGGTATGTCGTTGTGGGTCGCCAAACCCAACAGGTGCCGTGACAAATGGTAGTCATACGGGCCACCCGAATCCTGCATGGCCACGCTGACTGCATGTTCACTGGAGTGCTGGCCCTCGGCGACGGGCGCAATATCAATGCCGACAAACTCACTCACGTCCCACGGCAAGGCTGCCGCCGCGCCACTGCCGGTTTCTTCGGTGATGGTGAACAGCGGATGGCAGTCGATCAGTGGTTGCTCACCACTCTCGACGATGGCCTTGAGTGCGGCCAGCAAGGCAGCAACACCGGCTTTGTCGTCCAGGTGCCGGGCGCTGATATGGCCGCTTTCGGTGAACTCGGGCAGCGGGTCAAAGGCGACAAAATCCCCAACATTGACCCCCAATGAATCGCAGTCGGCACGCGTCACGCAGTAGGCGTCCAGGCGCAACTCAATGTGGTCCCAGCTCACCGGCAATTCATCCACGGCGGTATTAAACGCATGGCCGGACGCCATTAATGGCAACACGCTGCCGCGAATCACGCCGTTGTCAGTAAACAGGCTGACCCGGCTGCCTTCGGCAAAGCGGCTGGACCAGCAACCAACCGGGGCCAGCACCAGACGGCCGTTGTCTTTGATGGCCCTAACGCTGGCGCCAATGGTGTCCAGGTGAGCTGACACGGCGCGGTCCGGGCCGCTCTGCTGGCCTTTAATCGTGGCGCGCAAGGTGCCGCGCCGGGTCAGTTCAAAGGGGATGCCCAATTCTTCAAGCCGCTCAGCGACGTAACGCACGATGGTGTCGGTAAACCCGGTCGGGCTGGGGATGGCAAGCATTTCCAGGAGAACCCGTTGCAGGTACTCAAGGTCAGGTTCTGGCAGGGCATGACTCATAAAAGCTCCTTTTGCGGGAGAGGCAGTACATAGGGATTGTTGACGTTTCAATGCAGGCGCGAAGAAACGTCAACAGACCCCACCGTTCAGGGGGCGGGCTGGCTGTGCGGAAACAGCAAGTCGATAAAGCGCTCAGCGGTGGGCTGCGGTTCATGGTTGGCCAGCCCGGCGCGCTCGTTCGCTTCGATAAACACGTACTCGGGCTGGTCGGCGCCGGGCACCATCATGTCGAGCCCAACCACCGGGATATCCAGTGCCCGGGCGGCCCGCACGGCCGCATCGGCGAGAACCGGGTGAAGGATGGCCGTGACGTCTTCCAGGCAGCCGCCGGTATGCAAGTTGGCCGTGCGGCGCACCGCCAGCAACTGGCCAGCAGGCAGGATGCTGTCGTAGTCGTAACCAGCCGCTTGCACGGCACGCAGGGTTTCGGCGTCCAGCGGGATGCGGCTTTCGCCTTGGGTGGCGGCCTGACGGCGACGGCTTTGGGCTTCGATCAGTTGACGGACGTTGTGCTGGCCATCGCCGATGACATGGGCCGGGCGCCGAATGGCGGCCGCGACCACTTCATAACCAATCACTACGATGCGCAGGTCATGGCCTTCGTGGAAGCTTTCGAGCAACACCCGGCTGTCAAAGGCCTGCGCCGCCTTGATCGCATCCTGCACGTGTTCAATGGTTTGCAAATCAACCGCTACCCCATTGCCTTGCTCGCCATCCAGCGGTTTGACCACCACCCGCAGGTGTTCTTCGAGAAACGCGAGGTTGTCATCGGCATTGCCTGCGCGTTGTTGGGTTGGCACGTTCAAACCTGCGGCGCTGAGCACTTTGTGGGTCAGGCTCTTGTCCTGACACAGGCTCATGCTGATGGAGCTGGTCAGATCGGTCAGCGACTCGCGACAGCGAATACGCCGTCCGCCATGGCTGAGGGTGAACAGCCCGGCGTTGGCGTCATCGATGTGCACATCGATGCCGCGTTTGTAGGCTTCCTCAACCAAAATCTGCGCATACGGGTTAAGCCCTGCCTCCGGGCCAGGGCCGAGAAACAACGGTTGGTTGATACCGTTTTTACGTTTGATGGCAAATGTCGACAGGGTGCGAAAGCCCAGTTTGCGGTAGAGGTTCTTGGCTTGCTGGTTGTTGTGCAGCACCGACAGGTCGAGATAACTCAAACCGCGGCTCATAAAGTGTTCGACCAGATGCCGCACCAGCACTTCGCCAACACCGGGGCGCGAGCAATGTGGGTCAACCGCCAGGCACCACAGGCTGCTGCCATTTTCCGGGTCATGGAATGCCGTGTGGTGGTTCAGGCCCATGATGCTGCCAATTACCACGCCGCTGTCCTCGTCTTCGGCCAGCCAGTACACCGGGCCACCGTTATGACGTGCGGTGAGCAAGTCCGGGTCGACCGGCAGCATGTTGCGCGCCTGATACAAGGCATTGACCGCGCTCCAGTCGGCCTCGCTGCGCACTCGACGAATGCGGAAACCACGAAACACCCGGGTTGCCGGACGGTAATCGGTGAACCACAGGCGCAAGGTGTCCGAAGGGTCGAGAAACAGTTGTTGCGGTGACTGCGCCAAGACCTGTTGCGGCGCGGCCACATATAGGGCGATATCGCGTTCCCCGGCTTGTTCGTTCAGCAGTTCGTTGGCCAGGCGTGCCGGGTCGGGGAAGGTGTGCCCGATCAGCAAGCGGCCCCAGCCGCAGTGCACGGCGACCGGCTGCGTATCCAGCGCGCTGCCATCTTCGGCAAAGCGCGCCTGGAGTCGCTCGTAGGAGGGCGTTTGCCCGCGCAGTAAACGTTGGCTATAGGCGGTGGCAAGGGGTTTCATTGATCAAATTCCTTGTTCGCTCAGCCACAGATTCAGGGCTGCCAATTGCCACAGTTTGGAACCGTTCAGTGGCGTCAGTTGGCTTTGCGGATGGCTCAGCAAGCTATCCAGCATGGCCGGCTGAAACAGCCCGCGATCCTGGCTTGGGTCCAGCAATAGATCGCGTACCCAATTGCGCGTGTTGCCTTCCAGATGCTTGAGACCGGGTACCGGGAAGTAGCCTTTTTTGCGGTCGATGACTTCGCTGGGGATCACCAGGCGCGCGGCTTCCTTGAGCACATGCTTGCCGCCGTTGGGCAGCTTGAAACGCGCCGGGATGCGCGCCGACAGTTCCGCCAGGCGGTAATCCAGAAACGGTGTACGCGCTTCAAGGCCCCAGGCCATGGTCATGTTATCGACACGCTTCACCGGGTCATCCACCAGCATTACCGTGCTGTCCAGACGCAGCGCCTTGTCGACGCCCGCATCGGCGCCGGGCTGGGCAAAGTGCTCGCGCACAAAGTCACCGGCAGCATCGTTGGCGGTCAGCCATTGTGGCTGCACCGTGGCCTGGTACTCGGCATAGCTGCGATCAAAAAAGGCCTCGCGGTAGGCCGCGTAAGGATCGCTGGCGCCATCAACTTGCGGGTACCAGTGGTAACCGGCAAACAATTCATCAGCGCCCTGGCCGCTTTGCACCACCTTGCAATGTTTGGCGACTTCGCGCGACAGCAGGTAAAAGGCGATGCAGTCGTGACTGACCATCGGCTCGCTCATGGCCCGGAAGGCCGCCGGCAATTGCTCGATGATTTCGTTTTCGCCAATGCGTAACTGGTGATGACGGGTGCCGTAATGCTCGGCAATCAGATCCGAATACTCGAATTCATTCCCGCGCTCGCCGCCTGCGTCTGCAAAGCCAATGGAAAAAGTCGACAGATCTTGTACGCCGACTTCCCGCAGCAAACCGACCAGCAGGCTGGAGTCGACACCGCCTGACAGCAGCACGCCGACATCTACCGCAGCGCGCTGGCGAATGGCGACGGCTTCACGGGTGCTGTCCAGCACGCGTTCGCGCCAGTCTTCAAACGTCAGATTGGTCTCATCTGCATGTGGGCCGTAAGGCAGTGTCCACCAGGTTTTTTTCTCGGTGGTGCCGTCGGCGTCAATGCGCAGCCACGTAGCAGGCGGCAGTTTTTCAATGCCTGCAATCAACGTGCGCGGGGCCGGGACCACGGCGTGGAAGTTCAGGTAGTGGTTCAGCGCGACCGGGTCGAGCATCGGGTTGATATCGCCGCCTTTGAGCAGGGCGGGCAGGGTTGAGGCAAAGCGCAGGCGTTCGCCGGTGCGCGACAGGTACAGCGGTTTCACGCCCAAGCGGTCGCGGGCAATGAACAAGCGTTTTGCATCTCGCTCCCATATGGCAAAAGCGAACATGCCATTGAGCTTGGGCAGTAAGGCTTCGCCCCAGGCGTGGTAGCCCTTGAGCAAGACCTCGGTGTCGCCGCCGGAGTAAAAGGCGTAGCCGAGCGCTTCGAGTTCGGCGCGCAGCTCCGGGAAGTTATAGATCGCCCCGTTGAACGCCAGCGACAGGCCCAACTGGTTGTCGATCATGGGTTGCGCCGAGCCGTCCGACAAATCCATGATTTTCAGACGGCGATGGCCCAGGGCTATCGGCCCTTGGCTATGAAAACCCCAGGCATCGGGGCCACGTGGAGCAAGGTGGTGGGTGATGCGTTCGATGGCTGCCAGGTCGGCAGGTTGATGATCAAAACGTAACTCGCCAGCTAATCCGCACATGGTGTGTAAATCCTTGGTATTTCGGCATGTGTGTCACTACCGCTTCAGTCGCCATCCCTAGGGGATGCGGGCAGCGCGGGCACGGTTTAGAGAAGACTTGGCGGGTAGCCATGCCTTCAGCCCAAACGACGCACAGACGTTAAAAATGCCGCGCGCCGCGATGAATGACCGTGTTTTATCGAGTGATCGTGGTCTGGATCGTTCAATAAAATTTACCAACGGTGCTTGTTCGCGGCGCGGATCGGGTCTACGCAGGGGGCGGTTGGCCCCGGCAGCGCGGGGGATGCGCTGCCGGGTAGCAGGCCGGTTTTAAAGCCTGCGCACCAAGGCGCGCACAGCAAAACGGTTGGGGTGGCAAGCTTCTGCGACCGGGCGGGGCAGTGGCAGGGGTTCGTCGTTGATCCAGGCGGCAAGCAGTTCGCCGGACAGCGGTGCGGTGATCAAACCGCGTGAGCCATGGCCGCTGTTGACGTACAAACCGTCAAGCCACGGGCATTCGGTATCGGGCACCTGCCGGGCGTCCTTGCTGAGCACGGCATAGGCTTGGCTGAATGCTTCGGCATCGGCCAGCGGCCCGACAATCGGCAGGTAGTCGGGGCTGGTGCAACGAAACGCGGCCCAGCCTTGCAAGGTCTGCGGGTTGAGGTTTTCTTCGCCGAGACGCTGTACCAGGTCAGGCGAAATTTCTTCCAGCAAATCCAGATTGCCCTGATGGCCTTCAGGTGTGGTGGTCAGGTCTTCGTTATGAAAATCGAAGCTGGCGCCCACCGTGTGCTCGCCCAATCGCCCCGGCGCCACATAACCTTCGGCGCAGACCACAGTTTTAAGCGCCGCGCTTTGCGGGGTTTCAAGCAGTTGGGTGATTTGCCCGCGAATGCGCTTGAGCGGCAAACCGCTGCTGGCCGGGAAGCGTTTGACCTCGGCTGCCCCGGCCAGAATCACCACAGGTGCGCTGGCCAGTACCTGTTCGCCCTGGCAGGCCTGCCATTGGCCCTGCACTTTATTGAGTTGCAGCACATCATGGTGGGTCAAGACGCTGACGTTGGGGTGCAGCGTCTGAAACTGGCACAAAGCGGGCGGATGCACCCAGCCGCCTTCCGGGTAAAAAAGCCCGCCATGGGCCAGGTCTATGCCTGCCAAGGCTTGCGCCTGGGGTTGATCCAGCACGTGCACCAGCGCGGGTGGGAAGGCAGCGGCCAGTTGCTCCTGACGCTCGGCCTCTTTGGCATTGAAGCCCAGTTGCAACACGCCGCAATCATCCCAGTCGCGTCCGCGCTGCAAGTGCTCGAGCACGCGGCGGGTGTAGCCAAAGCCACAGACGATCATTTGCGACAGTGCCGTGCCGTGGGCGGACAGCTTGAGGTACAACACCCCTTGCGGGTTGCCGGAGGCTTCTTTGGCCAAGCGTTCGTGACGCTCCAGCAGCAGCACCTTCCAGCCGCGCTTGGCCAGGCTGTTGGCGCTGGCGCAACCCGACAAACCACCGCCGATCACCAGCGCGGTGCGCGGGCGGCTGATCTGTGGTGGGCGAGCGAACCAGGGTTTGACCGTGGCGCCGGGCAAGGCGGTTTCCGGCAAGCCGAGAAAGACCCCGCGCAGGATCTCCCACTTATGGCCGATACCCGGCGTGCGGCGCATTTTAAAGCCGGCCTCATTAAGCGCGCGGCGTACCCAGCCGGTGCTGGTAAAGGTGCTGAGGGTGGACTCGGGAGCCGCCAAACGGGCCAATTGTGCGAACAGTTCCGGGGTCCACATGTCCGGATTTTTCGCGGGCGCGAAGCCGTCCAGAAACCACGCGTCGACTTGCGCATCTAGCTGTGGCAGTTGCTCCAGCGCATCGCCGATCAGCAGCGTAAGCGTGACCCGGCCATTGGCCAGGCTGAGGGTTTGAAACCCCGGATGAATGGCCCAATAGCTGGCCAGCAGTTGCTCGCTGTAGTTCGCCAGCTCTGGCCAGAGGGCGAGGGCGCGTTGCAGGTCATCGCGGGTCAGGGGGTATTTTTCGGCACTGATGAAATGCAGCCGGGCCTCAGGGTGCGCCGTTTCGTCGAACAGTTGCCACGCACAGAGAAAGTTGAGGCCGGTACCGAAGCCGGTTTCACCGATCACAAAATGCGCGTTGGCAGGCAAGGCGCTGAAGCGCTCGCGCAAGGCATTCTGTTCAATAAAGACGTAACTGGTTTCTTCAAGGCCGGACTTGTCTGAAAAATACACGTCGTCAAACAGTCGCGAATGGGGGCGACCCTGGTCATCCCAGTCGAGCTGGGCATTGGGCATTTCAATGGTCATGTGAGGCTCTGCATCGGCAAGGCGGCCATTCTAGCCGATCGGCCACAGCACGACGGATTGATGACAGTTTTATGCGTTTTGTTGTTACGCGCAGGCATCAATCGTCTAGGCTTGTGGCATCTTGCCAGGGAGCTTTCCATGTTCGAATCTGCAGAAATCGGTCATTGCGTCGACAAAGAAACCTACGACAGAGAAGTTCCTGCCCTACGCGAGGCTTTGCTTGAGGCGCAGTACGACTTGCACCAGCAAAAGCGCGCAGCGGTGATTGTGCTGATCAACGGCATCGAGGGCGCTGGCAAGGGTGAAACCGTCAAGCTGCTGAGTGAATGGATGGACCCGCGGCTGATTGAGGTGCGTACCTTTGATCAGCAATCGGACGAAGAACTGGCGCGTCCGCCTGCGTGGCGTTACTGGCGTCATTTGCCGGCCAAGGGGCGCATGGGCGTGTTTTTCGGCAATTGGTACAGCCAGATGCTCCAGGCCCGTGTGCACGGGGTGATCAAGGACGCGGTGCTGGATCAAGCGATTACCGGGGCCGAGCGCCTGGAGCGCATGCTCTGTGACGAAGGCGCGGTTATCTTCAAATTCTGGTTTCACTTGTCCAAAAAACAAATGAAAGCACGGCTCAAGGCGTTGAAGGATGACCCGCTGCACAGCTGGCGAATCAGCCCGCTGGACTGGCAGCAATCCAAAACCTACGACAAGTTTGTGCGTTACGGCGAACGTGTACTGCGGCGTACCAGCCGTGATTACGCGCCCTGGCACATCGTTGAGGGTGTAGACCCGCACTACCGCGGCCTGACCGTGGGAAAGATTTTACTCGAAGGGCTGCAAGCCGCGTTAAACGCGCCCAAAGCACGCCCACGCTCGATCAACGTGCCGTTGCTGCCTGAAAGCCGAGATGGGTTGAGCCTGCTCGACTGCCTGGACATGACCCAGGTGCTGGAGAAGGATGACTATAAAGAGCAACTGGTCACCGAACAGGCACGGCTATCGGGCCTGATGCGTGACAAGCGCATGCGTCGTCATGCCTTGATTACGGTGTTCGAGGGCAACGATGCGGCGGGTAAGGGCGGCGCTATTCGCCGCGTTGCGGCGGCACTCGACCCGCGTCAATACAACATCGTGCCGATTGCTGCGCCGTCGCAGGACGAGCGTGCGCAGCCTTACCTCTGGCGCTTTTGGCGACAGATCCCGGGGCGCGGCAAATTCACCATCTTTGACCGCTCGTGGTATGGGCGGGTGCTGGTAGAGCGGGTCGAGGATTTTTGCACCCAGGCCGACTGGATGCGCGCCTACGGCGAAATCAATGATTTCGAAGAACAACTGAAAAACTCGGGGGTGATCGTCGTCAAGTTCTGGTTGGCGATTGATAAAGACACGCAGTTGGAGCGTTTTCAGGAGCGGGAAACAATCCCGTTCAAGCGTTTTAAAATCACCGAGGAAGACTGGCGCAATCGAGAGAAATGGGACCTGTACCGCACCGCTGTGTGCGACATGGTTGACCGCACCAGCACGGAGATTTCGCCCTGGACACTGGTCGCGGCCAATGACAAACGCTGTGCACGGGTCAAAGTGTTGCGCACCATCAACGAAGCGCTGGAAGCCGCCTTTGCCAAAAGCGACAAGCACGTCAAGAAGGGCAGGGCCATGATTCGTATCTAGGCGTTGAGTCGCGCTACGCCTTAGTAATTGTAGGAGCGAGCTTGTCTCGCGATCTTTTAAAACATCAAAAGATCGCGAGGCAAGCTCGCTCCTACAGTTTTAATGCTTGCCGGGGCTGAGCATGTTTTCCGGGCGTACCCACTCGTTGAATTCTTCGTCGGTCAGGTAACCCAACTCCAGCGCTGCTTCGCGCAAGGTCAACCCTTCGGCATAGGCTTTTTTGGCGATTTGCGCCGACTTGTCGTAGCCGATATGGGGGTTGAGTGCAGTCACCAGCATCAGGCCGCGCTCCAGGTGTTCGGCCATTTTGCCCGCGTCCGGCTCAAGCCCGGTCACGCAGTGTTCATTGAAGTTGCTGCAACCGTCGGCCAGCAGTTTGATCGACTGCAACAGGTTGTGAATGATCACCGGCTTGTACACGTTGAGCTGCAAATGCCCCTGGCTGGCGGCAAAGCCAATCGCCACGTCATTGCCCAGCACCTGACAGGCGAGCATCGACAACGCTTCGCATTGGGTCGGGTTGACCTTGCCCGGCATGATCGAGCTGCCCGGTTCGTTAGCCGGCAGTTTGATTTCGGCCAGCCCTGCGCGTGGGCCGGAACCCAGCAGGCGGAAGTCATTGGCCAGTTTCATCAAGGTGACGGCCAGGGTTTTCAGGGCGCCCGACAAGGTGGTCAGCGGCTCATGCCCGGCCAGCGCGGCAAATTTATTGGGGGCGGTGACAAACGGCAGGCCCGACAGGGCGGCAAGTTCGGCGGCAATGGCTTCGGCAAAGCCGTGTGGCGCATTCAGCCCGGTGCCCACGGCGGTGCCGCCCTGAGCCAGTTCGCAAACGGCCGGCAGGGCTGAGCGAATGGCTTTGTCTGCGTAATCCAGTTGCGCGATGTAAGCCGACAGCTCTTGGCCGAACGTAATGGGGGTCGCGTCCATCATGTGGGTGCGACCGGTTTTAACCAGTTTCATGTGGCGCGCCGACAATTCGGCCAGCCCGCCGGACAATTCACTGATCGCCGGCAGCAGGTGCTCATGCACCGCCTTGGCCGCCGCAATGTGCATGGCCGTCGGGAAGCAGTCGTTGGAGCTTTGCGAGCGGTTGACGTGGTCGTTCGGGTGTACCGGCGATTTGCCGCCACGGCCTTTGCCGGCCAGTTCGTTGGCGCGCCCGGCAATCACTTCGTTGGCGTTCATGTTGCTTTGGGTGCCACTGCCGGTTTGCCAGACCACCAAGGGGAATTGGTCATCGTGCTGGCCGCCGAGCACTTCGTCGGCCGCCTGTTCGATCAGGCGCGCGATGTCGGCTGGCAAGTCGCCGTTGCGGTCGTTGACGCGGGCCGCGGCTTTTTTGATCAGCACCAGGGCATGCAGCACGGCCAGCGGCATTTTTTCGTTGCCGATGGCAAAGTTGATCAGCGAGCGCTGAGTCTGAGCGCCCCAATAGGCCTCATCCGGTACGTTCACTTCACCCAGGCTGTCGGTTTCGATGCGGCTCATCAGGTCGTTTCTCCTAAAGGTTGATCAGTGAGCTTAGGCGCTCAATCGCCTATAGGAGTTCAAACTTTAGTTTTATTGGTTTTTGTCGGATTGTTGAGAACCGCTATCAGTCTCGGGGTTGAGTGACACACTTTGTTAGGCGCAGAATGGTGGCCCCTGGGGTACGACCTCGCTTGCTAGATAAAGGAAACTCGATGACTCGTCTTCGCGCCATCTGTACTGCAGTTGCTCTGGTATGCGCCAGCGGCCAGGTATTCGCCGATGCTGCCAGCCACGCTGCCAGTGCTGAAACGTTCCTCAAGCTGGCACACGCCGACAAACTGGGGACGCCGGTGTACATGCAAGTGCAGCAAATGTTTGCTCAACGCTTTGAACAAACCAAAGCGCCGGCTGCGAAAAAAGCCTTGCTGGAAACCTACCAGGCCAAAGCCAACACTGCCCTGGACCAAGCCATTGGCTGGGACAAGCTGAAGCCGGACATGGTCAAGCTGTACACCGCCAACTTCAGCGAGTCCGAGCTTAATGACCTGGTGAAGTTCTACCAGTCGCCATTGGGCAAGAAAGTGCTGGAAAAAATGCCGCAACTGACTCAACAGTCTGCCCAGATGACTCAGGCCAAGCTGGAAAGCGCCGTGCCTGTGGTCAACAAGTTGTTGGAAGACATGACCAACGAACTGGTACCGGCTGCACCGGCCCCGGCCAAAAAGAAGTAAGCGGAGTCTAAATGAGCATGCAACAACGTATTGAAACGACGCTGAGCGCGTTGCAACCCGAGCATTTGAGCGTGCTGGATGAGAGCCACATGCACAGCCGTGGGTTGCAGACTCACTTCAAGGCAGTGGTGGTCAGCGAGCAGTTCGACGGGCTCAACCGTGTCAAGCGTCACCAAAAGGTTTACGCCACCCTGGGTGACCTGATGGGTGAGTTCCATGCGTTGGCACTGCACACGTACACGCCTGAAGAATGGGCGAAAATCGACGCAGCCCCGGCCTCGCCGACCTGCGCTGGCGGTGGGCACTAACACACGTTTTTGCTAGAATCCGCAACGCGCCGCTTAGTCGGCGCGTTTTTTTTGCATCCGGTTCACCCTTTGCGAGGGTAGCCACCTGGAGAGATTCACGATGACCGCGCCAATTGTTGTTGCTGCACTGTATAAATTCGTCACCCTGCAAGACTACGTTGAACTGCGTGAGCCGTTGCTCAAGGCAATGGTGGATAACGGCATCAAAGGCACTTTGCTGATCGCCGAAGAAGGTATCAATGGCACCGTTTCCGGTAGCCGTGAAGGCATCGACGGCCTGCTGGCATGGCTCAAAAATGACCCGCGCATGGTCGATATTGACCACAAAGAATCCTACTGCGATGACCAGCCGTTCTACCGGACCAAGGTCAAGCTGAAAAAAGAGATCGTCACCCTCGGCGTTGAAGGCGTAGACCCGAACAAAAAAGTCGGTACCTATGTCGACCCCGAAAACTGGAACGCCTTGATCAGCGACCCAGAAGTGTTGCTGATTGACACCCGTAACGATTACGAAGTCTCGATTGGCACCTTTGAAGGCGCCATCGACCCTAAAACCACGAGCTTTCGTGAGTTCCCTGACTACATCAAAGCCAACTTCGACCCGGCTGTGCACAAAAAAGTCGCGATGTTCTGCACCGGCGGCATTCGCTGTGAAAAAGCCTCGAGCTACATGCTCAGCCAAGGGTTTGATGAGGTGTATCACCTCAAGGGCGGCATTCTGAAGTACCTCGAAGAGGTGCCGCAGGAAGAGTCCAAGTGGGAAGGTGACTGCTTTGTGTTTGATAACCGCGTGACCGTGCGTCACGACCTGAGCGAAGGCGAGTACGATCAGTGCCACGCTTGCCGCACGCCGATCAACGCCGCCGACCGTGAGTCCGAGCACTACCAGCCGGGTATTAGTTGCCCGCATTGCTGGGACAAGCTGAGCGAGAAAACCCGTCGCAGCGCGATAGATCGTCAAAAGCAGATTGAACTGGCCAAGGCCCGCAATCAGCCGCACCCGATTGGTCACAACTACCGTAAATCTGCCGAGGCCTGATATGTCTGCGCGCCTGCTCTATGTGATGGACCCGATGTGTTCATGGTGTTGGGGTTTTGCGCCTGTCGCGCACGCCCTGATCGAGCAGGCGCAAGCCGCAGGTGTGGAACTGCACCTGGTGGTGGGCGGTTTGCGCACCGGTAACAGTGCGGCGCTTGAGCCTTCTACCCGGCGCTACATCCTTGAGCATTGGCAGGCCGTGGCTGACGCCACCGGGCAGCCGTTCAACTTTGCGGGGGCCTTGCCCGAGGGTTTTGTCTACGACTGCGAGCCCGCTTGCCGGGCGATAGTGGCGGCACGCGCCCTGTCACCGCAGAAAACCTGGGGCTTGCTCAAGCTTATCCAGCACGCGTTTTACGCTGAAGGCCGGGATGTCACGCAAAGCAGTGTTTTGGTTGAGTTGGCCGAACAGGCCGGGTTGCCACGGGCTGAGTTTGCGGCGGCCTTTGACAGCGTCGAGCAACAGGCTGCGACGGCTGCAGACTTTACGTGGGTGCAGGACCTGGGCATTGCCGGGTTCCCGACGTTGCTGGCCGAGCGTAATGGTCAATTAGCCTTGCTGACCAATGGCTATCAACCGCTTGAGCCGTTGTCTGAATTACTCGGCCGCTGGCTGGATCGTGCCACGAGTGCTTGATCCCCAGACCAAGCCGTCAACTGCCCGCACCCCAGACCGGCTGGGCTGGGCTGACATTCGCCGTCTGGCCCTGCGGCATAAAAAAGCCCTGTGGATTGCTAACGGTGTGGCTGTGCTGGCCACGCTGTGCAGTGTGCCGATTCCGTTGCTGCTGCCGCTGTTGGTGGACGAAGTGCTGCTGGGGCATGGCGACGCGGCCCTGAAAGTCATGAACCACTGGCTGCCAGTCGCCTGGCAGAGTTCGGTGGGCTACATCGGCCTGATGCTGGTGGTGACGTTGCTGCTGCGCGTTGGCGCATTGTTGTTTAACGTCCTGCAATCGCGGCTGTTTTCACGGCTGGCCAAAGACATCGTGTTCCGTATCCGGGTGCGCTTGATTGAGCGCTTGAAGCGCATCTCGCTGGCGGAGTACGAGAGCCTGGGCAGCGGCACGGTGACCACGCATTTAGTCACCGACCTCGATACCCTCGACAAGTTTGTCGGCGAAACCCTCAGCCGGTTTTTGGTGGCCATGCTCACCTTGATCGGCACCTCGGCGATTCTGCTGTGGATGAACTGGCAGTTGGCGCTGCTGATCCTGTTGTTTAACCCGTTGGTGATCTACGCCACGGTGCAACTGGGCAAACGCGTCAAACATTTGAAAAAGCTCGAAAATGACAGCACCGGGCGTTTCACCCAGGCGCTGACCGAAACCCTGGATTCAATCCAGGAAGTACGAGCGGGCAATCGTCAGGGCTTTTTCCTCGGTCGCTTACAGCAACGTGCCCGTGAAGTCAGGGATTTTGCTGCGAACTCGCAGTGGAAAACCGACGCCTCGAATCGGGCCAGCGGGTTGTTATTCCAGTTCGGCATCGATATTTTCCGCGCGGCCGCGATGTTGACGGTGCTGTTCTCTGACCTGTCGATCGGGCAAATGCTGGCGGTATTCAGTTATCTCTGGTTCATGATCGGCCCGGTCGAACAGTTGCTGAACCTGCAATACGCTTTTTACGCGGCGGACGGCGCGGTGACACGCATCAACCAGCTGCTGGCGCGTGAGGATGAACCTCACTATCCGGGCGGCGTTGATCCGTTTGCCGGGCGTGAAACAGTTGGCATCGATATCCGCGACCTAAGCTTTAGCTACGGCGAAGAGCGGGTGCTGGACACGCTCAATCTGAGCATCGCACCTGGCGAGAAAGTGGCGATTGTCGGCACCAGCGGCGGTGGTAAAAGCACTTTGGTGCAATTGCTGCTGGGGCTGTACACGCCACAGTCCGGGAGTATTTCGTTTGGCGGTGTGCGCCAGTCCGATATTGGCCTTGAGGCCATTCGCGAGCATGTGGCGGTGGTGTTGCAACATCCGGCGCTGTTCAACGACACGGTGCGCGCCAACCTGACCATGGGCCGTGAGCGCACGGACGAAGCCTGCTGGCGCGCACTGAAAATCGCTCAGCTGGATGGCACCATCATGACCCTGCCGCAAGGTCTGGACAGTATCGTTGGGCGTTCCGGGGTGCGTTTGTCGGGTGGTCAGCGCCAGCGCCTGGCGATAGCGCGCATGGTCCTGGCCGAGCCCCGTGTGGTGATTCTCGACGAGGCCACCAGCGCACTGGACGCGGCCACTGAATACAACTTGCACCACGCGCTAGGCGCCTTTTTGAGCGGGCGCACGACGCTGATCATCGCGCACAGGCTGTCTGCGGTTAAACAGGCAGACCGGGTGCTGGTGTTTGACGGTGGCAGCATTGCCGAAGACGGCGAGCATCACCAGTTGATCGCCGAGGGCGGCCTTTACGCGCAGTTGTATGGCCACTTGCAGCAAAGTTGAGGGCGCAGCGTATTTGCCCTTAATGTGTTTTTTGAGGGCTAGTTAGCACTCTGAGGTATCCCTAATGTCGGTTGTTGGCCTAGTCTCAGTTCTTTGAGGCTTTTCCTCTGGTTTTCATCTGACTGCGTGATGCAAAGGGAACTCATGAAGCCAAAACGTACGCTCGGGACGCCCCACCTGCTCGGGATTGTCTGGCCCTTTATTGCGGTTGTACTGTTTCAGGTTTTATTGGGCTGCATGAGTCTCTACATGCTATCGGCCGTAAGGGGCTATGTCGCAGGCGAGAGCTTGTGGTCCAAGGGCCAGAAAGACGCCATCTATTTCTTGAGCTTGTATGCGGATAATCGCGACCCCGCGACCTATGCGCAGTATCAGCAAGCCATTCGCGTGCCTCAGGGCGGCCATAAACTGCGGGTAGCCCTGGACCAGCCCGAGCCGGATATGCAGGCCGCACGCGAAGGTATTCTGCAAGGCGGCAATCGCCCCGAAGACGTCTATGGGCTGATTTGGCTTTATCAAAATTTCCGACATTTCAGCTACCTCGAAAAAGCCATCGCGAAATGGAGCGTGGGCGACGAGTATCTGGACAAGCTCGATAATCTGGCGCAAGAGATACACCGCCAGGTCAGCACGAATCAGGTGTCAGAGGCCGATGTCGCGCAATGGCGCGCGCAGATTTATGCCATCAACGACGCGGTGACCCCCGCAGCCAAGGCGTTCAGCGATGCGTTGGGTGAAGCCTCGCGGTTTATTTTGAAGTTGCTGGTGGCGGTCAACCTGGCCGTGGCCCTGGGGTTGATTTGCCTGGCGTTGTTGCGCACCCACAAGATTCTGGTTCAGAGCCGTGTCTTTGCTCAAGCGCTGCAACTCGAGAAGGAGCGGGCGCAAATCACCCTGGAATCCATTGGTGATGGTGTGATCAGTACCGATGTTGATGGCGCTATTGTGTACATGAACCCGGCTGCCGAGCACTTGACTCACTGGCAGTCTGAACAGGCCCGGGGCGTGCCTTTAGGGGCGCTGTTCAAAATCCTGGATGACAACAGGCCGGATGAAGGCTTCAAGCTGATTGATCATGTGCTCAGCGGTCAGTTGGGCAGCAACAATGAGAACTCGAGGTTTATCCAGCGCATGGATGGCAGTACCGTGGCGGTCACCCTGACCGGCGCGCCGATCTTGCACGCGGGCAAACTTAGCGGCGCGGTGTTGGTGTTGCATGACATGACCCAGGAGCGGCAGTACATCGCCAATCTGTCCTGGCAGGCCACCCATGATGCGCTCACCGGGCTGGCCAACCGCCGTGAGTTTGAATACCGCCTGGAACTGGTGCTGCAAAACCTGGCGCGGCAACAAGGTCGGCATGCGCTGATGTTTTTGGATCTGGACCAATTCAAGCTGGTGAATGACACCTGCGGTCATGCGGCGGGTGACGAGCTTCTGCGCCATATTTGTGCGCTGCTGCAATCCGGTCTGCGTGAAGGCGATACCCTGGCGCGGCTGGGCGGAGATGAGTTCGGCATCTTGCTGGAAAACTGCCCGGCCGATGTGGCTGAGAAAATTGCCGAGGGGTTGCGCCATGCAGTGCAGAGCCTGCACTTCGCCTGGAAGGGGCGTCCGTTCCTCAACACCATCAGTATTGGCCTGGTGCATATTCACGAACTCCCGATCACGCTGGAAGGCTGTATGCGAGCTGCCGACATGGCCTGTTACATGGCCAAGGAGAAAGGCCGGAACCGGGTGCAGGTGTATCACGAGGACGACTCCGAACTGTCCATGCGCTTCGGTGAAATGAACTGGGTGCAGCGCCTGCATGTGGCGCTGGAAGAAAACCGCTTTTGCCTCTACTCCCAGGCAATCGTTCCGTTGGGGCATGTGGAGGAGCACAGCGGTCACATTGAGATTCTTTTGCGTCTGCATGATGAAAATGAACGAGTGATCATGCCTGACCATTTCATCCCGGCCGCCGAACGTTATGGCTTGATGCCATCGATTGACCGCTGGGTGGTCGAGAATGTGTTCAAGATCATTTCCGAATGCACGGCTCAGCACCCCGGGCGACCAATGGAAATGTGTGCGATTAACTTGTCGGGCACAACCATTGGTGATGATGAGTTTCTGGCGTTCTTGCACGAACAGTTTGAATGCTATGGCGTTTCGCCCGGGCAAATCTGCTTTGAGATCACTGAAACCAGCGCCATCGCCAATCTGGGCAGCGCCATTCGCTTTATCAATGACCTGAAGGCGCTGGGGTGCCGTTTCTCGCTGGATGACTTCTGCGCGGGAATGTCTTCGTTTGCTTATCTAAAGCACCTGCCGGTGGACTTTTTGAAGATTGATGGCAGTTTCGTCAGAGACATGCTGGATGATCCGATTAATCGGGCTATGGTAGAAGTGATTAATCACATTGGGCACGTAATGGGTAAGCGTACGATTGCAGAGTTCGTTGAGTCTTCGCACATTGAGCAGGCTTTGGTCGAGATCGGTGTCGATTATGCGCAGGGATATGCAGTTGAACGTCCTCACGTGCTGACGTGTGACAGTTTGTGGTGCCGGCCCAAACGTCCCGCGCCGTTGGCCTTGAAGTCGCCTGGCACGTTGCGTTAAGCATTTCCGGATTTGCAAAACCAGCGTGTCATAAGGAGCCTGATAGTGACCGAGACCTATAACCGAACTGGCCCTCTGATGGAGGCGTCCAGCTACCCAGAGTGGGCTCAGCAATTGATCCGCGACTGTAGTGAGAGCAAGCGCCGGGTTGTTGAACACGAAATTTACCGACGCATGCGCGACAACACCCTCAGTGAAAAGACCATGCGTATTTTCCTGATCGGTGGCTGGCCAGTGGTCGAGCAGTTTTCGTTGTACATGGGCCATAACCTGGGCAAAACCCGTTATGGGCGCCATCCGGGTGAGGACATGGCGCGGCGCTGGCTTATCCGCAACATTCGTGTCGAGCTTAACCATGCCGACTATTGGGTGCATTGGGCGCGTGCACACGGTGTAAGCCTTGAAGACATGAACGCGCAGGACATACCGGCAGAGTTTCAGGCGCTCAACGACTGGTGCTGGCACAGCTGCGCAACCGACTCGTTGGCCGTGGCGATGGCCGCCACCAACTATGCCATCGAAGGCGCAGTCGGTGAGTGGGCTGCTGTGGTGTGCTCAAAAAGCATCTACGAAGAGTCGTTTCCGCAAGAAGGGCGCAAGCGCTCCATGAAATGGCTGAAGATGCACGCGCAGTATGACGATGAACACCCGTGGGAAGCGCTGGAGATCATTTGCACGCTGGCGGGGTTGAACCCTTCAGAAGAGCTGAAAACCGAGTTGCGTAAAGCGATTTGCAAGAGCTATGACTACAAGTACCTGTTTTTGCAAAGCTGCTTGCAGTATGAGGGGGCGCCGGTAGTGCGTCCGCGGCGCGAGCTGGTCGAGTCCTGATTATCGGGAGATGACGACCTGAAGGGTTAAAAAAACCGGAGACTGCGTGGGCAGGCTCCGGTTTTTTTATGGGTTTTTACTGTGCGTTGAACGCCTGCCCATTGATCCCGGTACTGTCCGGGCCCATCAGGTACAGGTAAACCGGCATGATGTCTTGCGGCTCGGGGTTGTTCTGGGGGTTTTCTGCGGGGTAGGCTTGCGCGCGCATGCTGGTGCGGGTTGCGCCAGGGTTGATGCTGTTGGAGCGTACCGTAGAGACGTTTTCAACTTCGTCGGCGAGGGTTTGCATCAGGCCTTCGGTGGCAAACTTGGACACGCCATAAGCACCCCAGTAGGCACGGCCTTTGCGGCCAACGCTGCTGGAGGTGAAGATCACCGAGGCGTCTTGAGACAGTTTGAGCAACGGCAGCAGCGTGCTGGTCAGCATAAACATGGCGTTTACGTTGATGTGCATCACGCGCATGAAGTTCTCGCCACTCAGTTGCTCCAGCGGCGTGCGCGGTCCGATGATCGAGGCATTGTGCAGCAGCCCGTCCAGGCGCCCGAACTCGCTTTCAATCATGGCCGCCAGTTCGTCGTACTGATGCGGCAGGGCGGTTTCGAGGTTGAACGGGATAACTGCCGGTTTGGCGTGACCGGCGGCTTCAATGTCGTCGTAGATCTGGCTCAGGTTGGCTTCTGTCTTGCCGAGCAGCAACACGGTCGCTCCGTGGGCTGCATAGGTTTTGGCGGCGGCTGCGCCAATACCACGACCGGCCCCCGTGACCAGGATGATCCGGCCCTGAAGCAGGTCGGGGCGGGCTGTGTAATCAAACATAAAGCACCTCAACAAAAAGCAGGAAACATGTGCAGCGCCCGCGCTTCAGCAACTGCACATCGCGTTATCCAGGACTTTGCGCAATTCGGCCGGATGGTCGACCACCACGTCAGCGCCCCAATGGTCAGGGTTGTCGTTGGGGTGGATGTAGCCATAACGCACGGCGGCTGTTTTGGTCCCGGCATCGCGGCCTGACTCGATGTCACGCAGGTCGTCGCCGACAAACAGTACGCTGGCCGGGTCCAGGTCAAGCATCTTGCAGGCCAGAATCAACGGCTCGGGGTCGGGCTTGCTCTTGGTCACGTGATCGGGGCAGATCAGCAGGGCGGAGCGCTCGGCCAGCCCAAGCTGTTGCATGATCGGCTCGGCGAAGCGTACGGGCTTGTTGGTGACAACGCCCCACACCAAATGAGCCTTTTCAATGTCGGCCAACAGTTCGGCCATGCCGTCAAACAGCTTGCTGTGGACTGCACAGTCACGCTGATAACGCTCAAGGAACTCAAGACGCAGCGCCTCGAAGTTGTCTGCTTCAGGGCTAATGCCAAACGTCGCGGCAACCATCGCCTTGGCACCGCCGGAAATTTCATCGCGAATCAGTTTGTCGGCAACGGGCGGCAGGTCACGGTCTGCGCGCATGGCCTGGCAGATGGCGATGAAGTCCGGCGCGGTGTCGAGCAGGGTGCCGTCCATGTCAAAAAGAACTGCTCTTAAACGCATGTATTACTCCTCGCGAAGGGTCTGGATCATGTAGTTGACGTCTACATCGTTGGCCAGTTTGTAGTGCTTGGTCAGCGGGTTGTAGGTCAGGCCGATGATGTCCTTGACGCTCAGGCCTGCCTGGCGGCTCCAGGCGCCCAGCTCGGAAGGGCGAATGAACTTCTTGAAGTCGTGGGTACCGCGCGGCATCAGCTTGAGGACGTATTCGGCGCCGATAATCGCGAACAGGTAGGACTTGGGGTTGCGGTTGATGGTCGAGAAGAACACTTGGCCGCCCGGTTTAACCATCTGGTAGCAGGCGCGGATGACAGACGCTGGATCCGGCACGTGTTCGAGCATTTCAAGGCAGGTGACGACGTCGAACTGGCCCGGCATTTCGAGCGCCAGTTCTTCGGCAGTGATTTGGCGGTACTCAACGTTGACGCCGGACTCGAGCTGGTGCAGTTGCGCGACAGCGAGGGGGGCTTCGCCCATGTCGATACCGGTGACAGTCGCCCCGCGCTGAGCCATGGACTCACTGAGGATGCCGCCGCCGCAGCCTACATCGAGGACTTTTTTACCGGCCAGATGAACGCGCTCGTCAATCCAGTTGACCCGCAGCGGGTTGATGTCGTGCAGCGGCTTGAACTCGCTTTCGCGGTCCCACCAGCGATGGGCAAGCGCCTCGAATTTGGCGATCTCGGCGTGGTCGACGTTGCTCATGGGTAAATCCTCTAAAGCTAAAAAACCGGGTAAAACTCAGGGCCGGGGCCCTGAGGCTTGGAATCAATGAGTATGGCTGTTTATACGCTCGCCCCAGGCTTTGGCGGTGGCGCACAGTTGTTGCTCGTCCAGGCGCGTCAGTTGGCCGTTATCCAGCAGTTGCTTGCCGGCGACCCATACGTGCTTCACGCAATCGCGGCCAGTGGCGTAGATCAGCTGTGAGACGGGGTCATAGACCGGCTGCTGGGCAAGACCGCTCAAATCGAACGCCACCAGGTCAGCCGCTTTGCCGACTTCGATCGAGCCGATTTCGCTCTCCTGGCCCAGGGCGCGAGCGCCGTTGAGCGTTGCCATACGCAGTGCGCGGTGAGCGTCCAGTGCCGTGGCCGAGCCTGATACGGCTTTGGCCAGCAAGGCAGCAGTGCGGGTTTCACCGAGCAAATCGAGGTCATTATTGCTGGCGGCCCCGTCGGTGCCAACCGCGACATTAACGCCGGCTTGCCACAAACGCTCGACCGGGCAGAAACCGCTGGCCAATTTGAGGTTGGATTCAGGGCAATGGATCACGCTGGAGTTACTTTCTACCAGAAGGCTCAGGTCTTCATCGTTGATTTGAGTCATGTGCACGGCCTGGAAGCGCGGGCCCAGCAAACCCAGACGGGCAAGGCGGGCTACCGGGCGCTCGGCATTGTGCTCGACGGCCTGTTGCACTTCGAAGGCGGTCTCGTGCACGTGCATTTGCACGGCAGCATCGAGTTCGTCGGCAATCACCCGGACTTTCTCGAGGTTTTCATCACCGACGGTATACGGCGCGTGCGGGCCGAACGCGATTTTGATGCGCGGGTGGTATTTCAAGTCGCCAAACAGTTCTACCGCCTGGCGCAGAGATTCGTCTGCGGTGCTTGCGCCCGGAATCGGGAAGTCCAGAATGGGGAAGGCAATTTGTGCGCGGATACCGCTGTTGTGCACGCGCTCGCTGGCGACCTTGGGGAAAAAATACATGTCACTGAAGCAGGTAATGCCGCCTTTGATCTGCTCGGCTATGGCCAGGTCGGTGCCGTCGCGCACAAACGCCTCATCGACCCACTTGGCCTCGGCCGGCCAGATATGGTTTTCCAGCCAGGTCATCAGGGGCAAGTCATCGGCCATGCCGCGGAACAACGTCATTGCCGCGTGACCGTGGGCATTGATCAGCCCCGGGCTGAGCAGCATCTCGGGGAGTTCGCGGGTTTCAAGGGCGGTGTGTTTTTCGGCGAGGTGGCGCGGGCCCATGAATACAATGCGTCCGTCCTGGATGCCCACAGCATGGTCCTTGAGTACGACCCCGGCGGGTTCAACAGGTACGAGCCAGGTGGGGAGCAGCAATAAGTCGAAGGTCAAGGGCTGGGTTGGCATCAAAAATGACTTCCGGTGCATTATAAAAAGGACGCGAAGTATACCCGAGCGTCTTGGGGGCGGGCTCGCTATAATCGGCGGTTTTGTATCAGGGTGATAGGGGAAGTCATGCGCGATCGACTGTTGGCCGCTGAAAAGGTAAAGGCCATTGATTGGCAGGGTGAAGCCCTGCATCTGCTGGATCAGCGCATTTTGCCTTTTGAAGAAAACTGGCTGGCCTATACCGACGCTGACGGGGTTGCCCAGGCTATTCGTGACATGGTGGTGCGTGGCGCCCCGGCGATTGGTATTGCGGCGGCCTATGGCGTAGTGCTGGCGGCGCGTGATCGCAAGGCGGCAGGCGGTGACTGGGTGGCGGCGCTGGAGCAGGATTTCTCCCTGTTGGCGAACTCGCGACCGACCGCGGTGAACCTGTTTTGGGCGCTTAACCGTATGCGCGACCGTCTGGAGCGCTGCAAAGACAACACCGATGCGCTGCAGGCGCTTGAAGACGAAGCCGTCGCGATCCATGAGAGCGATCGCGAGGCCAATCTGACCATGGCGCAGTTGGGTGTCGATGTGATCCGTCGCCATCAGGGCAATGCCCAAACCGTACTGACCCACTGCAACACTGGAGCGCTGGCAACCGGCGGCTTTGGCACGGCACTGGGGGTCATTCGCGGCGCATGGATCGAGGGCATGATCGAACAGGTGTATGCCGATGAAACCCGGCCGTGGTTGCAAGGCTCCCGCCTGACCGCCTGGGAGCTGGCCAACGAGGGGATCCCGGTGATTTTGAACGTGGACTCGGCTGCAGCCCACATCATGAAAACCAAGGGCGTGACCTGGGTGATTGTCGGCGCTGATCGCATTACCGCCAATGGTGACGTGGCAAACAAGATCGGCACCTACCAGTTGGCGGTCAATGCCATGCACCACGGTGTGCGCTTTATGGTGGTTGCGCCGAGTTCAACCATCGACATGGACCTGGCCAGCGGCGAAGACATCCCGATTGAAGAGCGTAACGGCAGTGAATTGCTGGAAGTGGGCGGCAAGCGTGTCGGCGCGGATGTTCAGGCGTTCAATCCGGTGTTTGACGTGACCCCGGCAGACCTGATTGACGTGATCGTGACCGAGAAGGGCATTGTTGAGCGCCCGGACGCTGCCAAAATGGCGCAATTGATGTGCCGCAAGCGGTTGCATTGATGCGCTGACGCGGGCTCCCTCCCTTGTTGCCAGATGATACAAACGAAGGCTTGCGGCGCGTGTCGCAGCCTTCGGTACTCACTAAAAACCTGGGTGGCAGGGCCCCTCAAGTGGGCTCAGAGTCCCTCTGGACACGCTCAAGCCTGCAATCGGTCCAATTACTATGCTCCATGCGCATCTGGGGGATAGGTGCGTGGCGGCGATTGTGATAACATCCGGCGGTTTCCGGGGTGCCCTGCAAGGGTTGCCCTTACTGCGCAAATCCGTAGGTTAACTCGTTGATTTGTCGTAAGTCGTTGCGTGGCACGTGGCCAGCGGCGGCGAGCTTCGTTCGTCCCGAATGGATGTGGCGAAGTTTCACCCGAAAAAGGAATC
>Ga0302347_1001174_pt1 | contig 32955 bp, 34 predicted proteins | sample PhyWR1_FD_202178 | JGI IMG/M metagenome (GOLD analysis project Ga0302347, IMG submission 202178) | Leaf surface microbial communities from wheat plants in UC Gill Tract Community Farm, Albany, California, United States - DLSL W.R1 (v2)... | ecosystem: Host-associated > Plants > Phyllosphere >... | reverse complement strand
CCGAGCATTTGCCGCAACTCAATGCCAGCGGCATGGCGGGGGGCTCGTCGCTGTGGGTCAGTTGCCCGCCGGATGTGGATGCCTGGGTGTTGCAGCGGCTGGTGGCCAGGCGTGGTGTGTTGATTGAGCCGGGGGATATTCATTATTTGAGCGAGCCGCGCCCGCTCAACTGCTTTCGGCTGGGCTTCGGGGCGATTGCCGAAGATCTGATCGAGCCGGGGATTGCGGCGCTGGGTGAAGCGTGGCGCGAGCTGAAAGCCCCTCACCTCAGCCCTCTCCCAGAGGGAGAGGGCGCTTGATGGGGGGTGATCTCGCAGCCGCGTGCGGTCAGTTCTGCCTTTGCTTTTAGTCCCCTCTCCCTCTGGGAGAGGGCTAGGGTGAGGGACTTGCTTTAGCCTTACAAAATCTCCCGCCCCAACGTCTCTCTCAACACTTCAAACATCGCATCCAAATCCGCCCGGCCAGTCACCAGCGCCGGGGCAAAGATGATCGCATCCCCGGTCGTTTTAACATGCAGCCCGGCGTCATACAGCGCCCTCTGCACCCGCGCACCTTTGGCTCCCGGCGCATCCCCCGGCGTCAGCTGTATTCCGCTGAGCAACCCATAACCGCGCAAGTCGCTGACTTGTGGCAGGCCTTGCAACCCGCTCAGGCACTCCAGAAAATACGGCGCCAGTTGCGCGCCCTTGGCAAACAAATCCTCATCCCGGTAAATATCCAGCGAAGCCAGCGCCGCCGCACAGACCACCGGGTGCCCGGAGTAGGTATAACCGTGGAACAGCTCCGGGCCGCCACCTTTGCTGGCATTGATCACGGTGTCGTAAACCGCCTCGTCCACCGCCACGGCACCCATTGGGATTGCGCCATTGGTCAGGGCCTTGGCCAGGGTGATGAGGTCCGGCTTCACCTCAAAGCTCTGTGCTGCAAACGCCTGGCCGGTGCGGCCAAAACCTGTGATGACTTCATCGAACACCAGCAAAATCCCATGTTTGTCACAAATGTCGCGCAGGCGCTTGAGGTAGCCCACAGGCGGCACATACACGCCGATGGAGCCGGCAATCGGCTCCACAAAGCAGGCAGCAATGCTGTCGCCGCCATGCATGGCGATGATCCGCTCCAGGTCGCTGGCCAGGTCGGCGCCCTGCTGCGGTTCGCCCAACTGAAAGCGCTGGTCCTCTTGCCAGGTGTGACGCATATGGCTGACGTGGGGCAGGCCGCCGGTGGCGAAGGCCTGGCGGTTGCGCATCATCCCCGACAGGGCCACGCCGCCAAAGTTGACGCCGTGATAAGCCCACTCGCGGGACACAAACCGGGTGCGCTGGGCTTCGCCGCGGGCACGGTGATAGGCCAGGGCAATTTTCATCGCGCTGTCCACCGACTCGGAGCCGGAGTTGGTGAAAAACAGTTTGTTCAGGCCAGCAGGCAACAAGTCGCTCAAGCGTTCCGCCAGCTCGAAAGACAACGGCGAAGCCCGTTGAAAGTGCGGGGTGAAATCCAGGGTCAGCAATTGCTTGCACACCGCCTCGGCGATCTCGGTACGGCCATGGCCGGCAGCGCTGCAAAACAACCCGGAGCTGCCATCGAGCAGTTCGCGGCCCTCGGCATTCCAGTAACGAACGCCCTCGGCGCGGACGAACAACTGCGGTGCGCGGTGAAACTCACGGTTGTCGGTAAAAGGCATCCATTGGTGGTTCAGATTCGTCGCCATGCATGTCACTCCTGAGGGTCGGTCCGGTGCGGCCAGTTGCTCGCAGACTAGTCACGGCCGGGGGCAATCCTTAGATCCAGATGGGGTTTTCGATAGGGCCAGTTCTGGCCCCATCGAAAGCCCCGACTGGATCTAAGCCCCGGGGCGCACGGCTGACTACAGTGGCGCCATTGAGCACCCTGGAGCAGCGTATGAACCCTGAAGCAAGTTGGGCCCTGAGTGCGCTGTGCGTACTGGTGGCGGCTGTGGTGCGCGGGCTCACGGGGTTTGGTTTTGCGGCCATTGCCGTGGTCGGGCTGGCGATGCTCGGGTCGCTGCAACAGGCGGTGCCGCTGGTGCTGTTTCTGGAGGTGGGGTCCAGTGTGATGCTGTTGCGCAGTGCCTGGCGCGAGGCGCATTACCCGCTGCTCAAACGCCTGCTGCTGGCGGCCGCGTGTGGAGTGCCGTGCGGTATCTGGTTGCTGACGGGTATCGACAGCGGTGGGCTGACAGTGGGGGTCTACCTGTTGGTGGGGCTACTGGCGATTCTGGGTCTGGCGCGTATTCGCCTGCCGATGGGCGAGGGTCGCGTCGGTGCCTGGCTGGTGGGGGGCAGCAGCGGGGCGTTGATCGCCGCATTCAGTATTGGCGGGCCGTTGGTGGTGGCGTGGCTCAGCCATTGCGGGCTGCGGGCCCGGGCGTTGCGAGCGACGCTGATCATGTTCTTTTTTGTCGTCGATCTTGCGGCGCTGGCCGGGCTGGCGGTGGCTTTGGCCATCCCCCCCGGCACAGGCCGACAGGCATTGCTGATGCTGCCTGCGCTGCTGCTGGGGCTGTGGCTGGGGCAACAATTGTTCGCGCGTATCCAGGCCGAACAGGCCGCCCGTTTTACCCAATGGCTATTGCTGGTGCTGGCAGGCGTTGGTCTGCTGGGCCGGTCGTGGTCCTGATCGATCCCAAGGAGCTGTCTATGATGCCGACTGTTTTTATTACCGGTGCCACGTCCGGTTTTGGCGAAGCCTGTGCCCGTCGTTTTGCTGCCGCAGGCTGGTCGCTGGTGCTTACCGGTCGCCGGGCCGAGCGCCTGCATGCACTGGCTGACGAGCTGTGTGCGCAAGCCAGAATCTTGCCGCTGGTGGTGGACGTGCGTGACCGTGTCGCGATGGAGCAGGCCATTGAACATCTGCCTGCGGAATTCAGCAGGTTACGCGGGCTGATCAATAATGCCGGGCTGGCCTTGGGCACCGCGCCAGCCCCCGAGTGCTCGCTGGATGACTGGGAGACCATGGTCGACACCAATATCAAGGGCCTGCTGTACAGCACGCGCTTGCTGCTGCCACGGTTGATCGCTCACGGTGCCGGGGCAGGCATCGTCAATCTGGGGTCTATTGCCGGTAACTGGCCGTACCCTGGCAGTCATGTGTATGGCGCGAGCAAAGCCTTTGTGCGGCAGTTCTCATTGAACCTGCGCTGTGACCTGCAGGGTACCGGCGTGCGCGTCACCAACCTTGAACCTGGCCTGTGCGAGAGCGAGTTTTCGCTGGTGCGCTTTGCCGGGGACAAGGCCAAATATGATTCGGTCTACGCCGGCGCCCAGGCGATTCAGCCAGCGGACATAGCCGAAACGATTTTCTGGATTCTCAACCAGCCGGCGCACATCAATATCAACAGCCTTGAGTTGATGCCTGTGAGCCAGTCGTGGAACAACTTTGCGATTGAGCGGGCTTGAGCCCGGCTTTCCAGGGCGTGTACTCGACGCGATAAAACGCGCTGCTCATGCCCTGGGTGTTGGGCACAAAGCCCGGCATGGCGCTCAAGTCCAGTTGCTTGCAGCGCTGAACCAGTCCTGCAAGTAACCCATCGTCATGCCTGAACTCAGAAGGGCGCATGGCGTGCGGATCAAGGCTGGCGGCACATTCGCGCACCTGGCCGGTGCTGTCAGTCATCATCATCAGCGTGGCGACACCAATGCTGTCGATGGGCATCGGCGCGAGCAGTTGCTTGAACAAAAAGTCGTTTTGCGCCTTGTCCTGCAAAGCCGCATCGCGCCGTGCCCGGGTCTCGGGGGAAAGCCCAACCAATGGATACACCAGAACCGGCGCCACGACACTTGCCGTCTTGCTCTTGGGGTCGATCAGTGACGAGGGCAGCTCGGGGAACACCGCTGTCCAGCAGATCGACCGCAGGTCCAGAGCCAGCTTGCGATTGTAGGGGTAAACCCTGGCATCCACTTTCTTGTTGGGTTGAGTGCCGCAGCCAATGATGCGGTTCTTGTCATCGAGGGTCAGCATCAGATTGAAACTGCCATCGCGCCCTTGGGCATTAGCCAGGTCGCCCTCACGGGCGAGCACACTGCTGATCAGTTTTTCATACACACCGCGTTGTACCGCCTGCTCCTTTTCCTGGGCTTGGGTGAGCTTGGGTGGGCTATCGGGGTCAATGGTCGCTGACTGGCAACCTGCAAGCAGCACCGCTGTCAGGGCGAGGGGGAAAGAGGGTTTGAACATGACGATCCTTGTGCGAGAGGCTAGCCGGTGGAGTCCTTGCCGTTTTTTAAACGGCGGGCAGTTTATCGCATTCAAGGTGTTTATTGCAGTTGGGTTGTATTCGCGTTAGCGCAGGGGCTGCGCTTTACCACACAGCGCAACAGCCCCTTACTTTACCCTTGCGGATGCCAGCCCAACTGACTTGAAACCTGCTGCGAGGCTTCCATCAGTTGTTTGACGTAGTCCTGTTTCAGTTCCTCACGAAAGCGAAAACACGGGAAGGACACGCTCATGCCGCCAATCACATGGCCAAAACGGTCGCGGATGGGGGCTGATAAACAACGCATGTTGTCTTCAAATTCTTCATGGTCTTCGCCATAACCCTGCTGGCGTACCACAGCCAGTTCCTGCAGGTATTCGTCGATGCTGGTGAGGGTGTTGGCGGTACGCCGCTCGAAGCTCTCTTCGCGCAAATGTGCCAGCAACTCATCCTCTTTCAGCCAGGCCATCAGCACCTTTCCGATGCCGGTGCAGTACAGCGGCGCCCGGCGACCGATACGCGAATACATGCGCAGGTTGTATTTGGAGTCGATCTTGTGCACGTAGACGATGCTGCCTTCGTCGAGGATGCCCAGGTGCACGGTTTCCCCGGTCAGTTCGTTGATCCGGCGCATCCCCGGCTCGGCTTCGCGCACGATATCCAGATGGGGCAGGGCCTGGGCACCCAGTTCGAACAACCGCACGCTCAGGCGGTAGCGGTCTTCAGCATCCTGAACCACATAACCACGGGCCTTGAGCGACTGCAAAAAGCGATAGACCGTGCTTTTTGACATATCCAGTTTTTGCGCGATTTCGGATACGCCACTCTCTTCCGGGTGCTCGGCCAGCGCTTCAAGCACGGCCATGGTGCGGCCGACTGCAGAGACCAGTTCATTGTTCTGGGTGGTGCTGTTGTCCATGAAGGCTCCAACGCAAATGAAAAAAACAAGGATATACCGTAGGGAAACGAAACGCTGTTTCATTTTTCTTGACGGTGCGGGGATTTTGATTAAACTCGCCCTCAAGCAATGAAATGAAACGCCGTTCCGAAAATAATAATCAGCTCGATGCAAGGACACGATCCGTGCCTGTATCGACGCCAAGCGACCCATAAAAACAAGGCGCGAAGTGATGACGGTAACCCTCGGGCATTGCCCAAAGGCCGATTTGCCCCACCCCCGACGAGTCGCTCTGGTGGGCGAGTGCATGATTGAGATGCGCGGTCTGCCAGGAGCGCTTTTCAGCCAGACCTTTGGCGGCGATACGCTCAATGCAGCGGTCTATCTGTCACGTCTGGGGGCTGGCAACGGTATTGTTGCCGACTATGTAACCGCCATCGGCGCAGACGCTTTCAGCGTTGCCATGCGCCAGCTCTGGCGTGATGAGGGTGTCGGCGATCAGCATGTGCGAGTGATCAAGGACGCGCTGCCCGGTTTGTATTTCATCCAGACCGATGACCAGGGTGAGCGCCGCTTTGCCTACTGGCGCGGAGAAGCCGCCGCCCGACGGGTTTTCGACGGACCAGAAGCCGATGACGTACTGCGCGCCCTGGCCGACTACGACTATGTGTACCTGAGCGGCATCAGCCTGGCGATCCTCACCGCCGGCGGCCGCGAGCGCCTGATGCAGGCCCTGGGCCAAGCGCGCCAGAGCGGCACGCGCATTGTCTTTGACAACAACTACCGCCCACACCTGTGGCCAGATGCGTCTTCTGCACGCAAGGCGTACAGCGACATGCTGCGCCTGACCGATCTGGCGCTGATCACCTGGGAAGACGATGCTGCGTTGTTCGGCTATGCCGATCCCGAAGCCCTGTTTGGCGCCTATGCCCGGTTTGGTGTGGGCGAAGTGGCTCTCAAGCGTGGCCCGGCTTCGTGCCTTATCCAGTGCCCGATCGGGCGTTTCGAGGTGCCCGCCGAACAGGTGCGGCAGATCGTCGATACCACGGCGGCAGGTGACTCTTTCAGTGCTGCGTACCTTGCCTGCCGCTTGCAAGGCGGTGAGCCGCAACAGGCTGCGCGCTGGGGGCACACGCTGGCCGCAGAAGTGGTGCAGCATCCCGGCGCGCTGATTCCCGCAGCGGCCATGCCAAGCCTGAACATGCCTGTATTTTCTTCTGTCGCCGAGGCCTGAACCGATGAAAATTGTTGAAGCACGCGTGATTGTCACCTGTCCGGGTCGCAACCTGATCACCCTGAAAATCGTCACTGACGAGGGGGTCTACGGCATTGGCGATGCGACTTTGAACGGCCGCGAAATGGCGGTTGTCGCCTACCTCGAAGAACACGTGCTGCCCGCGTTGATCGGACGTGATGCGCGACGTATCGAAGACATCTGGCAGTACCTTTACCGCGGTGCCTACTGGCGTCGTGGCCCTGTGACCATGACCGCCATTGCCGCCGTTGACGTGGCACTGTGGGACATCAAGGCCAAGGCAGCCAACATGCCCCTGTACCAGCTGCTCGGCGGCAAAAGCCGCGAGCGGGTAATGGTGTACGGGCATGCCACGGGCAAGGACATCGAAGGCTGCCTGGCCGAAGTGGCCCGTCATGTGGAACTGGGCTACAAGGCGGTACGTGTGCAATGCGGCATTCCGGGCATTGCCACCACCTATGGCGTGGCCAAGCGCAGTGGCGAACGCTATGAACCGGCCGACAGCGACCTGCCAGCAGAGCATGTCTGGGACACCGCCAAGTACCTCAATCATGTACCCAAGCTGTTTGCCGCCGTGCGCGAGCGCTTTGGCGATGACCTGCACATCCTGCATGACGTTCACCACCGCCTGACACCGATCGAAGCGGGGCGCCTGGGCAAGGCTGTGGAGCCTTTCAACCTGTTCTGGCTGGAAGACTGCACCCCGGCAGAAAACCAGGAGGCATTTCGACTTATCCGCCAGCACACCACAACCCCGCTGGCGGTGGGTGAAGTGTTCAACTCTATTCACGACTGCCGCGAGCTGATTCAGGAACAACTGATCGACTATATCCGCGCCACCCTGGTTCACGCGGGCGGTATTACCCATGTACGGCGGATCGCCGACTTTGCCGCGTTGTACCAGGTGCGCACCGGCTTTCATGGCGCCACCGACCTGTCGCCGGTGACCATGGGCGCGGCGCTGCATTTCGATACCTGGGTGCCCAACTTCGGCATTCAGGAGCACATGCCCCACGACCCGCTGACTGATGACGTCTTCCCCCATGCCTATCGCTTTGAGGACGGCCATTTCACCCCGGGTGAAACCCCGGGCCATGGCGTCGACATCAACGAAGAACTGGCTGCCAGGTACCCCTACAAGCGCGCCAGCCTGCCGGTCAACCGCCTGGAAGATGGCACGCTCTGGCACTGGTAATACCGCTTAAAGCTGATTGCTCGACTGTTTAATAACTATAAAAAACGGGGCGTCATGTCCTGGCAGGAGTTACCCGATGAAAGCGTTTCAAGTAAGAGCTCCCTTTGAATTCGGCCTGGCCCAGGTCGATGTCCCGCAACTGTCTCGCAGTGAAGTCAGGGTCGACGTCGCCTATGCCGGAATCTGCGGTTCGGACCTGCACATCATTCACGGGCAAAACGCCTTTGTGCGCTTCCCTCGGATTACCGGCCATGAGTTTTCCGGAGTGGTCAGCGAAGTGGGTGCAGACGTTGCGCAGATCAAGGTCGGCGACCGTGTGTGCATCGACCCGGTGATCAGCTGCGGTACCTGCTACCCGTGCCGCATCAATCGGCCCAATGTGTGCACCCAACTGCAAGTGATCGGTGTGCACCGTGACGGTGGTTTCAGTGAGCAAGTCTGCGTGCCTGCGAGCAATGTTTATCGCCTGCCGGACACTATGTCGCTGAGCCATGCCGCGCTGGTGGAACCGTACTCCATTGCCCTTAACGTGCTGGATCGCATGCAGCCGCACCCCGGCGACAGCCTGCTGATCTACGGCGCCGGGGTGATCGGCCTGACCCTGGTGCAAATGGCCCGGGCATTGGGGCTGACCGACATTACCGTGACTGACGTGATTGACGAGCGCCTGCAAACCGCCCGCGCCCTGGGCGCCAGCCGCACCCTCAACGGCAAGGAAGTGGATGTCGAGGCGACGATGCGCGAGTTGACCCATGGCGAAGGCGTGCCACTGATTGTCGATGCTGCCTGCATCCCGGCGCTGATGCCGCAAATGGTGCGTATTGCCTCACCGGCCGGCCGTATCGGCCTGCTGGGTTTCAGCACCACGCCCACCGATCTGGTGCAGCTGGAAATGATCAAGAAAGAACTGACGCTGGTGGGATCGCGGCTCAACAACCGCAAGTTCGCGCGGGTCATTGAACTGATTGCCAGCGGCAAGTTGCAGGTTCAGGAAATGATCAGCCACCGCATCCAGTTCGATGAAATGCCGGAAGCGATTGCCCTGATCGAAAACCACCCCGAGCAGACCCGCAAGGTGCTGGTGCAACTCAACAGCGCCCTGTAGCCGTTCAGAAGCGCAGTCGCGCTGCGCTTCCGGCGGCTACAGGTCAGGCGTTACGGCTTTCGGCGTCAAGGATTCAACCGATACACGTGCCCCCAGCGGGCACCCTCACCGAATACAAAAACAAGCGGGAGGTTCCAATGTTTGGTCAAGGTCGTACCTTAGTCATCATCATGCTGTTCCTGGCAGGCGTTATTAACTACCTGGATCGCTCGGCATTGTCTGTGGCCGCCCCCTTCATCCAGAAAGACTACGGTCTGACCACGGGTGAGATGGGCATGATTTTCAGCAGTTTTTTCGTCGGCTATGCGGCATTCAACTTTATCGGCGGCTGGGCCGCTGACCGCTACGGGGCGAAAACCACACTGCTGCTGGCCATGGTGCTGTGGTCGTTGTTCAGCGGTCTGACGGTATTGACCGTCGGCTTTATGTCGCTGGTGTTTATCCGCATCCTGTTCGGCATGGGTGAAGGCCCGTTGAGCGTGACCACCAGCAAGATGGTCAACAACTGGTACACCCCCAAGCAACGGGCGCGGGCGCTGGGTTCCTCCATGTCCGGCACCCCGTTGGGGGGGGCGATTTCCGGGCCGGTAGTGGGCTTTATCGCCATCAGCTACGGCTGGAAGGTGTCGTTCATCATCATCATGCTGATTGGCCTGGTGTGGGCGGCGGTCTGGTACAAATTCGTCAAGGACAAGCCCACCGGCAAGGTTGCCGAAGAGATTGCGCAAGGCGAAGGCCAGAGCGAGATGGCGGCGCAGCCGGTGCACCCGCTGCGTTACTACCTCAAGCAGCCGACCGTGCTGTTCACCTCGCTGGCGTTCTTTTCGTACAACTACACACTGTTCTTCTTTCTGACCTGGTTCCCCAGCTACCTGACGATGGCCCACGGCCTCAACGTTAAAGAGATGAGTATCGCCACGGTCATTCCATGGTTGCTGGGCTTCCTCGGTTTGGCACTGGGCGGTTTCATTTCCGACTTCGTGTTCAAGAAAACCGGGCGGATGATGTTTTCACGCAAAGTGGTACTGGTGACCTGTCTGCTGGCCTGTGCCGTGTGCATCGGCCTTGCCGGGCTCGTCACCACCCTGTACCCGGCCGTGATTCTGGTGGCCCTGGCGGTGTTCTTTCTGTACCTCACCGGTGCCATTTACTGGGCAATCATCCAGGACACGGTACCTGCTGCCCGCGTCGGCGGAGTCAGTGGCTTCATGCATTTTCTGGCCAACACCTCGGGCATTATCGGTCCGACCCTGACCGGCTTCCTGGTGCAGTTCACTGGTTCGTTCACCAGCGCCTTCCTGTTGGCCGGTGTGCTGACCATCATCGGTGCAGTATGTGTAGCGCGCTATGTCAAACCACTGCCGGTGATCGATGAAGCCGTACCACCAGCAGGCAGCGTCTTGCCGGCTGCCGCCCTGAGCCATCCTTGAGGAGCCTGTCGATGCCTGTGATTCAACCAGTACCCGCAGTGGCCGCAGCAGCTGAAATCGGGATCGTGCATCTGGGCCTGGGGGCGTTTCATCGTGCTCACCAGGCGGTCTATCTGCAACGCCATCACAACCGTCACGGTGAGGGTCCGTGGGGGTTGTGCAGCGCCAACCTGCGTTCCAACCGGACCCTGGTAGAGCAGTTGCGCGAGCAGCAATGCCGTTACTCGGTGGCCGAGTATCGTGACCGCGAGCAGGTGACGTTGCGCGAGATCACGGTATTGCGTGAGGCCCTGTACGCCGGTGATGGCGGCGCGGAACTGGAGCAGCTGTTGCAGCGCATGGCCGATCCGCAGACACGGATTGTGACCCTGACGGTTACCGAAAAAGGTTATTGCCTGAGTCCGGCCACTGGCCAGTTACGCCTGCAAGACCCGGGCGTTATCCACGACCTTGCCCACCCGCAAGCACCACGTACGGCACCGGGGATTGTGCTGGAGGCCCTGCGCCGCCGGTTCCAGGCGGGTGTCCCGGCCTTTACCGTGCTGTGCTGCGACAACATGCCGGACAACGGCCAGCGCACCCGTCAGGCGGTCATGGGGTTGGCGGTTAAAGGCAGTGAGCTGGCGCTTTGGATCGGGCAGCACGTGGCATTCCCCGGTTGCATGGTCGACCGCATTGTTCCGGCCATGGATGCGCAGGCGTTCAGCGACCTGCAGCAGCTTGGCTGCCAGGACCCCGCGGCAGTGGTGTGTGAAAGCTTCAGCCAGTGGGTGATCGAGGATCACTTCCCCCAGGGGCGCCCGGACTGGGAGCTGGACGGCGTGCAGATGGTCGCGGATGTACGGCCGTTCGAGACCATGAAGCTGCGCATGCTCAACGGCAGCCATTCGCTGCTGGCCTATATCGGTTTGCTGGCGGGCCACGAGACAGTATTCGAGGCCATCAGCGATCCTGATTTGCTGTTGTTTATCCAGCGCTATATGGCCCAAGAGGCCGCACCGACGCTGGATATGCCGGCGCAGATCGACGTAACGAGTTATGGCCGTGACCTGTGCGCGCGGTTTGCCAATGACAGCCTGCAACACCGGTTGCGCCAGATCGCCATGGATGGTTCGCAAAAACTGCCGCAGCGCTGGCTCCAGGGTGCACAGGCACTGCTTGAAGCGGGGCGCGACGTTGACTGTATCGCGCTGGGGGTTGCAGCCTGGATTCACTACTGCACCCGGCCTTTGCCGGGCCGTGAAGCCCATGTGGTCGATGATCCGCTAAGCGCCACGTTTGCCGATCTGGCGGGCAGCCTTGACGGGGCACAGCGCGTCGATGCCTTTCTCGATCTGGAGCAGGTATTCCCGCTCACGCTGTCGGCGCGGCCGGCCTTTCGCGATGCGGTGCAGCGCGCTTACAGCGCCATTGAGCAGGCCGGTATGACGGCTCAGCTAAAAACTTTTGCAGCACATAACTAACAAGAAGGGAGATAGACATGGAACAGACTTGGCGCTGGTTTGGCCCCCAGGATCCGATTTCACTGGCAGATGTGCGCCAGACCGGAGCCACCGGGATTGTCACTGCCTTGCACGACATCCCCAATGGCCAGGTATGGCCGGTGGCAGCGATTGCGGCACGCAAGCAGATGATCGAAGACGCTGGCCTGACCTGGTCGGTGGTGGAAAGCATCCCGGTGCACGAAGACATCAAGCGCGGCTGTGGTCGCCGTGACGAGTACATCGCCAACTATCAGCAAAGCGTGCGCAATCTGGCGAGTTGCGGCATCGATATCGTCTGCTACAACTTTATGCCGGTGCTGGACTGGACCCGCACCGACCTGGCTTGGGAGATGGATGACGGTGGCTGGGCCCTGCGTTTTGACCAGACCGCCTTTGCCGCATTTGACCTGTTTATCCTCCAGCGCCCGGAGGCGCAGGCCGAGTACAGTGCCGAGGATATCGCGCAAGCCAGGGCCTACTTTGAAAAGCTGACCCCCGAGCAGAATACCAGCCTGGTCAACACGCTGATTGCCGGTCTGCCTGGCGCAGAAGAGCACTACAGCCTGGAAGATTTCCGCGCCTTGCTGCGCACCTACGCCGAGATCGACGAGGCGAAGTTGCGTGAGCACCTGGGGCATTTCTTGCGTGAAGTGATTCCGGTCGCAGAGGAAGTGGGTGTGCGCATGGCCATCCACCCGGACGATCCGCCGCGGGCGTTGCTGGGCCTGCCGCGTATCCTGTCGACTGCCGCAGATGCGCAATGGTTGCTGGATGCCGCGCCAAGCCCGGCCAATGGCCTGACTTTTTGCACCGGGTCTTATGGCGTGCGTGAAGACAATGATCTGGTGGCGATGGCCAAACAGTTTGCGCCCTTCATCTACTTCACCCACCTGCGCTCGACCCGCCGCGAGGCCGATCCGCGCAGCTTCCACGAAGCCCATCACCTGGGAGGTGATGTGGACATGGTCGGGGTGATCGGTGCACTGGTGGCCGAGGATCTGCGCCGTGAACGTGAGGGCGGCCCGCGCTTGCCGCTGCGCCCGGACCACGGTCACCAGTTGCTCGATGACCAGCACCGCAAGAGCAACCCGGGTTATTCGCTGATCGGTCGCCTCAAAGGCCTGGCCGAGATTCGCGGGGTGGAAATGGCGATGCGCGAGCAACTGGCGTGACACCGTTTGCCTTGCACAGCTGACCTGTAGCCGCTGCCGCAGGCTGCGCGCCCCATCGCAGCCTGTGGCAGCGGCGACAGGGATGAATCAATAGGCAAACACCTTGCGGTGCTTTTGCACGAAGTCTTCCCAGCGCACCGGCTGGCGCCCGGTGATCTGGCTGAAATTGTCGAAGGTTTCTTCAACCCCGGGAATTTGCCCGGCGGCCATGCGCGTGAAGTTGTCCTGTACGCAGGTCATATAAGCCATTTCTGCACCTGCCGCGCGCATGTTCTGCACAAATACGTCCGGTGACTGTGCGTCATAACGAAATGGCTGGCCCAGCAGGCGGGTCATGATCGCGGCGATATCGCCATAGGACTGTACGTCGTAGCCCAGTCGATAGGTCTGACCTGCATGCTTTTGCGGGTGCAACAAAGCTTGTGCGGCCACCCGGGCCACATCTTCGCCGTCAACCCAGCTGAACCGCGTATCACCGGTGTACTGCTCGATCACTCCGTTGATGACTGCGCGGGTGCCATCGTAGCTGAGCAGGTTTTGCATAAAGCACTCGGGACGCAAATGGGTAAACGAGAAACCGGACCACTCGATATAACGTTCTACAAACTGGTGCCAGGCCCAGTGGCCGATGGTGGTGTCGTCCCGCCCGCAGGCACCCAGATGCACCAAATGCTGCACGCCGGATTTTTTCGCCTGGTCGATGAATGCCTTGCTCTGGCGCAGCATGTCCACGGTGTAGCCGGTGACCAGCAGGGCGCGGTCGATACCCTCCAGCGCCGGGGCCAGGGTGTGTTCCTGGTCGAAATCCATGATCACGGTGCGAATGCCCTGTGCAGTAAAAGGCTGGGCCTTGGCGTGGGAGCGCACGGCCGCGACCAGGGTAATGGTCTTGTCAGCCAGCAGGTTGCGCAGGGTGTCGCCGCCGATCTGGCCGGTGGCGCCGGTGATTAAAACGGTGGGTTTGTGCGAAGTCATAAATACGCCTGATGCTTGAGTAAGTTCGTGGTGTAAAAGCTTACTGGGGAATTGCTGGCGTATTTAGGATGCCTTTTATCTAATAAGATGAACTGAATTCACTAATGAGGGCCGTGCATGTTTGCTTCCGAGCGCCTGAAAGGTATCGATGTATTTGTCTGTGTCGCCGACTCTGGCAGCTTCAGGGCTGCTGCCGAGCGTTTGAACCTGACGGCCTCGGCGATCAGCAAGGGCATCGCCCGGCTGGAAGGCAGGCTTGGGGTGCGCTTGTTCCAGCGCACCACGCGGCGCTTGGCATTGACCGATGCCGGAGCGGCTTTTTACCGGACCTGTACCGGGGTTCTGGCCGAACTGGAGGAGGCCGAACTGGCCATGCAGGCCGACAATGCCGAGCCGCAGGGCAGGATCCGCATTGACTTGCCGGCGGCCTTCGGGCGTTTGCAGGCGTTGCCGGTGATTTTGCAGTTTGTGCAAAAACACGCACTGCTGCTGCCGCATATTTCGTTCTCCGACCGCTTTATCGACCCGGTCGAAGAGGGCGTGGATATTGTCGTGCGGGTCGGTGGGGCAGATATCTGGCCAGCGGCGCTGGAGCATCGTTTTCTGGGGCGTGAGCGGCATGTGTTCTGTGCTGCGCCGGCTTATCTGAACATTCACGGCACGCCTGTGACCGACCGCGATCTGGAGCATCACCAGTGTGTGGCCTATGGGCGGGCCGACGGCACGGTCAGCCCCTGGAACTTCGCAGGCAGCCGCCCCGGAGAGATAGAGCGCCGGGTGATGCCCGCCAGGTACATCGTAGGAGATGGTGAAGGGCAAGTGATGACGGTGCTGGCGGGATGCGGCATCGCCCAACTGCCTACCTGGCTGATCAAGCAGCATCTGGCTGATGGTTCACTGGTGCAGGTGCTGCCGCATCTGGCGAGCGAGGGGCTGGCGATCAACCTGGTGTGGCCAAAAAGCCGCAAGGCCCTGCCCAAGGTCAGTGCTTTGCTTGATGCCCTGACCGTCGGGCTGATGCCGTTGGCGGATTAATTGGCGGGTTGCACTCGTCCTGTGGGAGCGGGTTTGCTCGCGATTGGATCACTGCGGTTTTACAGTGACAGCGCATCGTCTGCATCGCAGGCAAGCCAGCCCCACATGTTTTTATGCCGCCTCACAACGGCAGCATCCGGTCCTGAATAACCCGCTTCATTACCAGCGTGGATGTCAGGCGTTGCACATTGGGCAGTGAGGTCAGGCGCTCATCGTAGAGCTGCTGGAAGGCCGGCAGGTCGGCGGCGACCACATGCAGCAGGTAGTCCGGGTCACCAAACAGCCTTTGTGCGTCGACGATCTGCGAGGTCTCGATCACTGCCGCTTCAAAATCGGCAATCGCCTGACGGGTCACTTCGCGCAGGGTGACAAATACCATGGCGGAAAAGTTAAGTCCCAGTTCGCCGGGCGCCAGCAGGGCGCGATAGCCAAGAATCACCCCCGAGTCTTCCAGCGCCCGTACGCGCCGATGGCAGGGTGAGAGACTCAAACCCACCCGTTCTGCGAGTTCGGTGAGGGAAAGTCGGCCATCAGCTTGCAGCTGCGCAAGAATATTCCTGTCAATGCGATCCATATGGAAGAACCTTTCCCGTTTATGACTGTTGCTTAGGATAAACGAAAGATAATCCTGGCGGCATTTGCTTATTCTTCTTTTGCCCGCTGAGACCTTCCCAGAAAGCAGCGGCGCGGGGCTTGTGCCCCATCTCTCATCATCAAAGTTCCAGTGTAGAAAGGAAATGTCCCGTGACTCTCAGCGTCCTGGCCGCGTTTTGGGCGGTATCGTTCTTGTTTATCATCACCCCCGGCGCAGACTGGGCCTATGCGATTTCCGCGGGCATGCGCGGGCGGCTGGTGACGCCAGCGGTGGCGGGTATGCTCTCGGGGCATTTGCTGGCAACGGTGATTGTGGCGGCGGGCGTGGGCGGGCTGGTGGCGCGCAATCCGATGATCCTCAGCGTGCTGACGGTTGCGGGGGCGCTGTATTTGCTCTGGCTGGGTGTGTGCATGCTCAGGGACCCCGCAACCCCCCAGTCCGGGCAGGGGCAGGCGTCTGATTCATGGTCGCGCTGGGCGTGGAAGGGGTTGTGTGTCAGCGGCCTCAATCCCAAGGTGCTGCTGTTGTTTCTGGCGCTTTTGCCGCAGTTCACCGACCCGCTGTCGAATTGGTCGATACCGACACAGATCATTGCCCTGGGCGGGCTGCATGCGGTCAGTTGTGCGCTGGTGTATCTGGCGGTGGGTTTCAGTGCCCACGCCGTGTTGCGCACCCGGCCAGGTGCTGCAAAGAATGTCAGCCGGGTATCGGGGGCGATAATGATCCTGATTGCGGTGGTGCTGCTGGCGGAGCAGGCCTACAGTTGAGGCTTGGCCAACAACCTGAGGAATAAACTGTGGCAGCGACCGGGAAGGATCAGCAAATAACACCGCAGGCGGTAATCGAGTTCTGGAAACAGGCTGGCCCCAGGCACTGGTTTGCCAAGGATGAAGCCTTCGATACCTTGTTTCGCGACACTTTCTACAGCGCTCATTTCCTGGCGGCCAGTCGCAAGTTGGAGCACTGGCTGGCGCAACCTGAAGGCGCCCTGGCGTTGCTGTTGCTGCTGGACCAGTACCCGCGCAATGCCTTTCGTGGAACCGCACATATGTTTGCCACCGACTCGCTGGCGCGCTTTTATGCGCGGGAGATGATCAATGGCGGTATGGACAAGGCGTTCGAGGCCGACTTGCGAGTGTTCTGTTATTTGCCGTTCGAGCATTCCGAAGACAGTGCCGACCAACAGCTGTCCCTGCAACTGCACCACAGTCTTGGGCCGCAAGCCAGCGTCTGGGCTGAAGAACACGCCGTGATCATCCAGCGTTTTGGGCGTTTCCCCCATCGCAATCATGTGCTGGGGCGCGATACCAGCGTGGAGGAACGTACGTTTCTGGATGAAGGCGGGTTTGCCGGGTAAGCCCTGTCTTGACCACCAGCAAGGTGTAACCGCTGGCGGGCAGGCATAATTGCCGCCTGAGCCTGAACACCCTTACCTGATGGAGTGACCGATGAAGTACCCAGCCTTGTTGATCCTTAGCCTTTGTGCCGCGCTGTTGAGTCACGGCGCGATAGCTGCAGGGGATGCCGAAGCGGGGGGCAGGCTGTTCACCAAAACCTGTGGCGGCTGCCACAGCATCGGCGAAAACGCCCGCAATGGTTTTGGTCCGCAACTCAATGGTGTGATCGGACGGCTGGCCGGCACCAGCGAGGGCTACCAGTATTCCGACGCCATGAAAAACTCAGGTGTTGTATGGACGCGGGAAAAACTGGCGGCCTATATAGAAGCACCGAAAAAAGTGGTGAGCGGCACGCGGATGATCTTTTGGGGCATCAGCGATCAAGAGAAGATCGACAATCTGCTGGCCTATATCGAGTCCGTCCAGGGGCAGTGATTACTGCACGTCCTTGAGGTAATCCTTGAGCGTCAGCAGCGCCGGGTGCATTTGCTCCGGGGTCTGCGCATTGCTGAAACCGGCGGCCAGCTTTTGCAGTTCGCGGCCCATGACCGTTTGCGCGCCGCCCAGGGCGTCCAGCGCCAGTGCCACACAGCGCTCGATTTTATCCTGGATGGCGTCGATATCGCCCTTGCGCAGGTCAAAGGCAAAGACATCGCGTTGATAGTCGCTCATGGCCGGGTCGTCGCGCAAAATCGGGCTCGAACCTTCGGACTCGTACGCCAGCTTGAGTGCATAAAGGGCGACTGATTCCAGTGGCAATTCCATCGACAAGATCCTCTACGTTGATGCCGGGCGGCGATCATCGCTTTTCTGCTGGCGAAAAAAAAGGCCAAGGGGCAGCACAAGAGGCTTTCAGCATTTAGGTTGATGCGGTGATACCCTCCGGTTTTTTCAGGGAAGGAAGATGAACATGCGCAAGACAGCGTCAGCCCTGGTAGCTGCAATGGGCTTGCTCGCAGCGGGCGGAGCCGGGGCCTGGACCATGAAGGACGGCGTTATCCAGTTCAGTAACGGCGAAGTGTCTTATTGCGACGGCTGGGCACTTGATGCGGCCTCAATCATGTTGAGTCGACAGGAGGGCAGGCCCGTAGATTATGTCTACGATGCCTACCATGAGCCTTCAGACATCACCAGGAAGATGCGCGTGCTATTTGTGCGCGATGCCCAGGCATACCCGATAGAAGATACAAAAGAAAAAAAATGGGCTGCTGCAGAAAAGTTCAGCAACAAGGTGAAGGGGCAGTGCTTCAAATCCTATATCGAGCGCGTTCCGCAATCTTGAACGCCATAACCTGTGGGTGATGGGGGTACGGGCTGAGGGCAAGCAGGTCAGCCCGGGCGGGACAAATCGCAGGCACAAAAAAAACCGGCGCGGTGGCCGGTTTCTCTGTGTATCCAGGGTGCATTGAGCGGCACCTTGAATCTATGTTTGGTGCCCCGAGGGAGAATCGAACTCCCACTTCTTTCGAAAACGGATTTTGAATCCGCCGCGTCTACCAATTCCGCCATCAGGGCTCAATGGCGGCGAAGTATAGAGATGAGGTTTAGGTCGGTCAACAACTTATTGGTCTATTTTTGCCAAGTCCGTTAAACTCCCCGGCCCTGCTAGACGAAACCTATCATGCGCGTTGCTGACTTTACTTTCGAACTCCCTGATTCGCTCATCGCACGCCATCCTTTGGCGGAGCGCCGCAACAGTCGCCTGCTGACCCTGGACGGGGAGAGCGGCGTACTGGCACATCGTCAATTCACTGATTTGCTTGAACATTTGCGTCCGGGCGATTTGATGGTGTTTAACAATACCCGGGTGATTCCGGCCCGTCTGTTTGGCCAGAAGGCCTCGGGCGGCAAGCTGGAAATTCTGGTTGAGCGGGTGCTCGACAGCCACCGCGTGCTGGCCCATGTGCGTTCCAGCAAGTCGCCAAAACCCGGGTCGAAGATCCTGATTGATGGCGGTGGCGAAGCCGAGATGCTGGCGCGTCACGATGCGCTGTTCGAGCTGGGCTTTGCCGAAGAGGTATTGCCGCTGCTGGACCGTGTCGGGCATATGCCATTGCCGCCCTATATCGACCGCCCGGACGAAGGTTCGGACCGCGAGCGCTATCAAACGGTCTACGCCCAGCGCCTGGGTGCCGTCGCGGCGCCAACGGCAGGGCTGCACTTTGATGAGCCGCTGATGCAGGCCATCGCCGCCAAAGGCGTCGAGACGGCATTCGTGACCTTGCACGTGGGCGCGGGTACATTCCAGCCGGTGCGGGTCGAGCGTCTTGAAGATCACCATATGCACACCGAATGGCTCGAAGTGGGCCAGGATGTGGTCGATGCCGTGGCTGCATGCCGTGCGCGCGGCGGACGGGTGATCGCCGTGGGTACCACCAGCGTGCGCTCGCTGGAAAGTGCCGCGCGTGATGGCGTGCTCAAGCCGTTCAGTGGCGATACCGATATCTTTATCTTCCCCGGTCGACCCTTTCATGTGGTTGACGCGCTGGTGACCAATTTCCATCTGCCGGAATCCACGCTGCTGATGCTGGTTTCGGCATTCGCCGGTTATCCCGAAACCATGGCGGCCTACAAGGCTGCGGTTGAGCATGGGTACCGCTTCTTTAGTTACGGTGATGCAATGTTCATCACCCGCAATCCTGCGCCGACGGCTCCAGCCCCGGCCCCAGAGGATCAAGCATGAGCAACTGTCGTATGTCCTTCGAGCTGCTGGCCACTGATGGCAAGGCTCGTCGCGGTCGTTTGACCTTCCCCCGTGGTGTGGTTGAAACCCCAGCGTTCATGCCGGTCGGTACTTACGGTACGGTCAAGGGCATGCTGCCCCGCGATATCGAAGCGATCGGCGCGCAGATGATTTTGGGCAATACCTTCCACCTGTGGCTGCGCCCAGGCACTGAAGTCATCAAAAAACACGGCGACCTGCACGATTTCATGAAGTGGCAGGGCCCGATCCTGACCGACTCCGGCGGTTTCCAGGTGTTCAGCCTGGGCGCCATGCGCAAGATCAAGGAAGAAGGTGTGACCTTCGCTTCGCCGGTAGATGGTGCCAAGGTGTTCATGGGCCCCGAAGAGTCGATGCAGGTCCAGCGCGATCTGGGCTCTGACGTGGTGATGATTTTCGACGAATGCACCCCGTACCCGGCCGATGAAGACACTGCCCGTGTCTCCATGGAGCTGTCGTTGCGCTGGGCGCAGCGCTCCAAGAATGCCCATGGCGACAACACGGCGGCACTGTTCGGTATCGTTCAGGGCGGCATGCACCAGAACCTGCGCGAGCGCTCGCTCGAAGGCCTGAACAAGATCGGCTTCGACGGCCTGGCCATCGGCGGTTTGTCGGTAGGCGAGCCCAAGCACGAAATGATCAAGGTGCTGGATTACCTGCCGGCGATGATGCCTGCTGACAAACCTCGTTACCTTATGGGGGTTGGCAAGCCGGAAGATCTCGTTGAGGGTGTGCGCCGCGGTGTGGACATGTTCGATTGCGTGATGCCAACCCGCAATGCCCGCAATGGGCATCTGTTTATCGACACGGGTGTCATCAAGATCCGCAACGCGTTCCATCGCCATGATGATTCGCCGCTGGATCCGACCTGCGATTGCTACACCTGCCAGAACTTCTCCCGCGCTTATCTGCATCACCTGGACAAGTGCGGCGAAATGCTGGGTAGCATGCTCAATACCATCCATAATTTGCGCCACTATCAGGTGCTCATGGCTGGTTTGCGCGAGGCTATTCAACAGGGTACATTGGCCACCTTTGTCGACGCCTTCTATGCCAAGCGCGGGCTGCCTGTGCCGCCCTTGGACTGAGTTTCGGACCTTTAAGAAACAACATTGCAACTGGAGTGCTTAATGAGCTTTTTCATCTCTTCCGCTTTCGCGGACGCTGCTGCACCTGCCGCTGCTGGCCCTATGGGCGGCGGTTTTGAATGGATTTTCCTGGTCGGCTTCCTGGTCATCTTCTATCTGATGATCTGGCGTCCACAGGCCAAGCGCGCCAAAGAGCAGAAAGCCCTGTTGGGTAACCTGCAAAAAGGCGACGAGATCGTGACCACTGGCGGTATCGCCGGCAAAATCGTCAAGGTTTCCGATGCTTTTGTTGTCATCGAAGTGTCTGACACTGTCGAGCTGAAAATTCAGAAAGGCTCGGTTGCAGCCACGTTGCCTAAAGGCACGCTGAAAGCGATCTAAGTTTCAACTTTCAACAATCGACGGGGCGCGCAAGGCGCCCCGCGTTTTAAGCGGGCGGCGTGATTGATGCTGAACAAATACCCTCTGTGGAAATACATACTGATCCTGGCAGTGCTGGCGATCGGTTTTATTTATTCCGCTCCCAATCTGTACCCTGATGATCCGGCCATTCAAGTGTCGGGTGCGAGCACGGCCCTGCAGGTCACTCAAGCTGATCTGGATCGCGCAAGCAAGGCGCTGACGGATGCAGGCATTGAAGTCAAGGGTGCTTCCCTGGCCCAGAACGGCAAAGGTGGTTTGCTGCGCCTGGTCAAGAAAGACGACCAGTTGCCAGCCAAGGATGTTGTACGCAAGGCTCTGGGTGACGATTATGTCGTAGCGCTCAACCTGGCACAGACCACGCCACAATGGTTGCGCAGTCTGGGTGCTCACCCGATGAAACTGGGTCTGGACTTGTCGGGCGGTGTGCACTTCCTGCTGGAAGTGGACATGGACAAAGCTGTCGATGCACGCATGAAAGTGTACGAGAGCGATGTCAAAAGCCTGTTGCGTAAAGAAAAAGTGCGTTATCGCAGCCTGCCGCAACTCAACGGTGCCATTCAGTTGGGCTTCACTGATGAAGCTGTCCGTGAGCAAGCGCGTAGCCTGATCCGTAAAAGCTTCAATGATTTCGACATTACCGCTGCAGACCTGAACGGTCAGCCGGTTCTGCGTCTGGCGATGACCCCGGCCAAGCTGGCGGAAATCCGTGAATATTCCATCAAGCAAAACCTGACAACCGTCCGTAACCGGGTCAACGAGTTGGGTGTTGCCGAGCCTCTGGTTCAGCGTCAGGGTGCCAACCGCATCGTGGTTGAGCTGCCGGGCGTGCAAGACACCGCCGAAGCCAAGCGTATCCTGGGCAAGACGGCCAACCTTGAGTTCCGTCTGGCGGCCGAGCCGGGCGCTTCCAAAGCGACGTCCGAAACTTTCGAGTTCCGTGAAGGCAACCGTCCTGGCGCGCAAATCGAGCGTGGTCTGATCATCACCGGTGACCAGGTGACCGATGCTCAGGCAGGCTTTGATGAGCACGGCCGTCCACAGGTGAACATCAAGCTAGATGGTCACGGTGGCGAGCTGATGAGTCGTTCGACGCGCAGCAACGTTGGTCGCAGCATGGCGGTAATCTTCATCGAGCAGAAGCCGGTGACGACTTACACCAAGCAAGTGGTTGACGGTGTCGAGAAGGACGTACCGGTTCAGTCGTTCAAAGAAGAGAAGAAGATCATCAGCCTGGCGACCATCCAGTCGCCGCTGGGCAGTCAGTTCCGGATTACCGGTCTGAATGGCCAGGGTGAGGCTTCCGAGCTGGCACTGCTGTTGCGTGCCGGTGGTCTGGCCGCGCCAATGTACTTCGCTGAAGAGCGCACCATTGGCCCGAGCCTGGGTGCTGACAACATTACCAAGGGTGTCGATGCATCGCTGTGGGGCATGTTGTTCGTGTCGATCTTCATCATCGCCATCTACCGTTTCTTCGGTGTGATCGCGACGGTGGCACTGGCGGGCAACATGGTCTTGCTGCTGGCGCTGATGTCAGTGCTGGGTGCAACCCTGACCCTGCCGGGCATTGCCGGTATCGTGTTGACGATGGGTATGGCGGTCGATGCCAACGTACTGATCTTCTCGCGTATACGTGAAGAGCTGGCCAATGGCATGACGCCGCAGCGGGCGATCAACGAAGGTTTCAACCGTGCCTTTACCGCCATCGTTGACTCCAACCTGACAACCCTGCTGGTCGGCGGGATCCTCTTCGCCATGGGTACCGGGCCGGTTAAAGGCTTCGCGGTGACCATGTCGCTGGGTATCTTTACCTCGATGTTCACGGCCATTATGGTCACCCGCGCACTGGTCAACCTGGTGTATGGCGGTCGGGACTTCAAGAAGTTGTGGATTTAAGGGGCTGCCATGTTACGTACAATCAACTTCATGGGCGTTCGCAACGTAGCGTTCGGCGTCACTGTACTGCTTACCGTGCTGGCCTTGTTCAGCATGTTCCACAAGGGCATGAACTACGGCCTGGACTTCACCGGCGGTACGCTTATCGAGCTGACCTACGAGAAGCCGGCTGATCTGACCAAGGTGCGTAACGAGCTGGTTTCGGCCGGCTTCCACGATGCCGTGGTGCAGAGCTTTGGTGCCACCACCGACTTGCTGGTGCGTATGCCCGGCGATGATCCGTTGCTGGGTAACAAGGTAGCGGCTGCGCTGGGTCAGGCAGATACCAGCAATCCGGCGGTGATCAAGCGCGTCGAGTTCGTTGGCCCGCAGGTGGGTGAAGAGCTGCGCGACCAGGGCGGCCTCGGCATGCTGATGGCGCTGGGCGGCATCATGCTTTACCTGGCCTTCCGCTTTCAGTGGAAGTTCGCTGTTGGCGCGATCGTGTCCCTGGTTCACGACGTGATCGTGACCATGGGCGTGCTGTCGTGGTTCCAGATCACCTTCGACCTGACGGTATTGGCGGCGGTGCTGGCGATCATCGGTTACTCGCTCAACGACACCATTGTGGTATTTGACCGGGTGCGCGAGAACTTCCGGGTTCTGCGCAAGGCCAGCCTGATCGACAACATCAATATCTCGACCACGCAAACCTTGCTGCGCACCATGGCGACATCGATCTCCACCTTGCTGGCCATTGCCGCATTGCTGATTTTCGGTGGCGACAACCTGTGGGGCTTCTCGATTGCCCTGTTCGTGGGTGTTCTGGCGGGTACTTATTCGTCGATCTACATCGCCAACGTGGTGCTGATCTGGCTGAATCTCAGTGCAGAGGATCTGATCCCGCCTGCGGCGAGTGAGAAGGAAGTCGATGATCGTCCATAACCAATAGTTATCGACGACTGTCACCTAAAAGGCGCGAGTTATTGAACTCGCGCCTTTTTTTGTGCTCCAACTCCAGGATTGGTGTGGGACTGTTCCCACTTAAGATGGTCTGGAGGTTCACGTGAACAAGTCATTGCTGGTGGGTGCTGTACTGGGTGCTGTCGGTGTTACAGCCGGTGGTGCTTTTGCCACTTACAGCTTGGTGAAAGGCCCTGAGTCTGCGCAGGTGCTGGCCGTTGTGCCGGTCAACCAGCAGATCAAAACGCCGCGTGAGGTGTGCAAGGATGTGACTGTGACGCGTCAGGCGCCGGTCAAGGATCAGCATCAGATTGTCGGCAGCGTGATTGGTGCTGTCGCCGGCGGCTTGCTGGGTAATCAGGTGGGCGGCGGTAACGGCAAAAAGATCGCGACGGTTGCCGGTGCGGTGGGTGGCGGTTATGCCGGTAACAAGGTGCAGGAAGGCATGCAGGAGCGTGATACCTACACCACGACCCAGACGCGTTGCAACACGGTCAATGACATCAGCAGCAAGGTCGTCGGCTATGACGTGCGCTATTCGCTCAATGGCAAGGAAGGCAAGGTGCGTATGGATCACGAACCGGGCAATGAAATTGCCGTGGACAAGGAAGGCAAGCTGATCCTGAATTAAATTCTTGTGGGAGCGGGCTTGCTCGCGATGCGGGCGGCTCGGTCTGTCAGGCAAATCGCGGTGATGCTATCGCGGGCAAGCCCGCTCCCACAGGGTGGGGTAATTGCAAGGCCAAAAAAAAGCACCCCGAAGGGTGCTTTTTTTGTCTGCGGTATTCGCTTAGCGTTTCAGCGAGGTTGGCAGGTGAGGCTGGATTGCAGTCAGGACAGCTTTGAAGCACTTGGTGTTACCGGCAACGATATGACCTTTTTCAAGGAAATCGTGGCTACCGGTAAAGTCACTGACCAGGCCGCCTGCTTCTTGAATCAGCAGTGCGCCTGCAGCCATGTCCCACTCGGACAGGCCCGACTCCCAGAATGCATCGAAACGACCTGCAGCCACGTAGGCCAGATCCAGGCTGGCAGCGCCTGCGCGACGGATGCCGGCAGTCTGGCCAACCAGGCTGCGGAACATGCCCAGGTAGTTGTCCAGGTTGTCCATCTGGTTGTCACGGAACGGGAACCCGGTACCCAGCAGGGCGCCTTCCAGGCTGGTACGACCGCTAACACGCAGGCGGCGACCGTTCAGTTGGGCGCCACGGCCACGGCTGGCGGTGAATTCTTCCTGGCGAACCGGGTCAAGAATCACTGCGTGCTCAAGGCGGCCGCGGTATTTGCAGGCGATGCTGACGGCGAAGTGTGGAACGCCGCGCAGGAAGTTGGTGGTGCCATCCAGTGGGTCAATGATCCACAGGTAGTCTTCACCTTCACCGCTGCCTGGGTGCATGCCGGTTTCTTCACCGAGGATGCCGTGCGTCGGGTAAGCCTTGCGCAGGGCGTCGATGATTTTCTGTTCAGCAGCACGATCGACTTCAGAGACGTAATCCTTGGCGTCTTTTTCGTCAACCTTGATGGTATCCAGGCGCTCGATGGAGCGGAAAATCAATTCACTGGCGCTGCGGGCGGCGCGCAGCGCGATATTCAGCATGGGCTGCATGGACGTTTCACCTAAGGTTGTTAAAGAAAGCCGAATATTCTATCAGAAAACTTTGGTAGATGAAGGTTTGCGTTAGCTTTCGTAGCTTATGACGTTTTGCTTAGGTAAGATTTGCTCCCTTTTGCTGGTCTGTGAGCGCTTCCTTTGCTGCCTAATATTCGTGTCGTTCTGGTCAATACCAGCCATCCCGGGAACATCGGCGGTGCTGCGCGTGCCATGAAAAACATGGGGTTGTCGCGGCTGGTTCTGGTTGAGCCGAGGGTGTTCCCGCACCATGAGGCCGACGCGCGCGCCTCGGGCGCCGGTGACATTCTGGAAAATGCACAGGTTGTCGCGACCCTTGAAGATGCCCTGGTGGGCTGCAATCTGGTGCTGGGTACCAGTGCCCGCGACCGTCGTATCCCCTGGCCGCTGCTGGATCCGCGCGAGTGCGGGCAGAAAGTGGTTGCAGAGGCGGCCCAGGGTGCGGAAATCGCGCTGGTGTTCGGTCGTGAAGACTCCGGTCTGACCAATGACGAGTTGCAGCGTTGTCACTTCCATGTGCATATCCCCTCTGATCCCGAATTCAGTTCCCTGAACCTCGGCGCGGCCGTGCAGGTGCTCAGCTACGAGATCCGCATGGCCTGGCTGGCGGCCCAGGGGCAGCCGAGCAAGATCGAGAAAGAAGAGGTGGCGTCCACCAAGAGTGGCGAGCTGGCCACCATGGATGAGCTGGAGCGCTTTTATGAGCATCTGGAGCAAACCCTGGTAGCTATCGAATTCATGGATCCGGAAAAGCCGCGCCACCTCATGGCGCGTCTGCGTCGGCTCTACGGTCGCAGTGCTGTCAGTCGTGCCGAGATGAATATTTTGCGTGGCATTCTCACCGAAACCCAAAAAGCAGCCCGTGGCGAGCTGCTCAAGCGCAAGGATTAATGATGTTTGAGCGTCTGCGTGAAGATATCCAAAGTGTGTTTCACCGTGATCCTGCAGCCCGTAATGCTTTTGAAGTGCTGACGTGCTACCCGGGGATGCATGCGATCTGGATTCACCGCTTGTCGGCGCTGTTGTGGCAGGCTGGCTGGAAGTGGCTGGCTCGTCTGGTGTCCAACTTCGGGCGCTGGCTGACCGGGATTGAAATTCACCCGGGGGCCAAGGTCGGGCGTCGTTTCTTTATTGATCACGGGATGGGTATCGTGATTGGTGAAACCGCCGAAATCGGGGATGACGTGACCCTGTATCAGGGTGTGACCCTGGGGGGTACGAGCTGGAACAAGGGCAAGCGCCACCCCACTCTGGAAAATGGTGTCGTGGTAGGGGCGGGCGCCAAGGTATTGGGGCCGTTCACTGTCGGGGCGGGGGCCAAGGTCGGTTCCAATGCGGTTGTGACCAAGGCTGTGCCGCCGGGCGCGACCGTAGTGGGTATTCCGGGGCGCATCATTATCAAGAATGACGATGAAACCGAGGCCAAGCGCAAGGCAATGGCTGAGAAAATCGGTTTTGACGCATACGGTGTCAGTGAAGATATGCCGGATCCGGTGGCGCGGGCCATTGGCCAGTTGCTGGATCATCTGCAGGCGGTCGATGGCAAGCTGGATGGTATGTGTGGCGCGCTCAAGGATTTGGGCAGCCCTTACTGTGCGAAAGAGCTGCCTGAGCTGCGCGAAGAAGACTTCGCCTGCGTCAAGGGCAAGGACGAAAGCACGGCGGTCTAGATTCTGGGTGCTGTGGGAGCGAGCCTGCTCGCGATGCTGGCGCTGCAGTCTTTGAGGCTGGTCGAGCTGCCGCCATCGCGAGCAAACCCGCTGCCACAAGATGTGTGTCATGTGCCATTACGCCGCAGACCCTGCTACAATGCGCGCGCTCTTTTGCGGGTAATCCCGACTAAAGTACTAGGTCTAATAGTTGACTTAAATAGTCGGGAATAGCATACTCGCTTCCATTCCGAATTCCGTGGTACCTGTCCATGAGACTGACTACAAAAGGCCGTTACGCCGTAACTGCAATGCTCGATTTGGCGTTGCACGCACAGCACGGGCCGGTGTCCCTGGCCGATATTTCCGAGCGCCAAGGCATCTCGCTTTCCTACCTTGAGCAACTGTTTGCCAAATTGCGCCGCAGCAGTCTGGTTTCCAGTGTGCGTGGCCCGGGTGGCGGCTATCAGCTGTCACGCGACATGCAGGGCATCCAGGTAGCTCAGGTGATCGATGCCGTGAACGAGTCCGTCGATGCCACGCGTTGCCAGGGCCTTGGCGACTGCCATGCCGGCGACACCTGCCTGACCCACCACCTGTGGTGCGACCTCAGCCTGCAAATACACGATTTTCTCAGCGGTATCAGCTTGGCTGACCTTGTCACTCGCCGTGAGGTACAAGAAGTAGCCCAGCGTCAGGATCAGCGCCGCTGTAATGGCAAGGCGCCGCACCTGGATAAGATCGAAGCGTCCGCCGTCGAGTGATTGCATAAAAACGACGGTGCGCCAGCCAGCCTGATTTAGGAGATAGTCCATGAAGTTGCCAATTTACCTCGATTACTCAGCCACTACCCCGGTTGATCCGCGTGTTGCTCAAAAAATGAGCGACTGCTTGCTGGTTGACGGGAACTTCGGTAACCCGGCTTCGCGCTCTCACGTGTTCGGCTGGAAAGCTGAAGAAGCGGTTGAGAACGGGCGTCGTCAGGTTGCTGACCTGGTTAACGCTGACCCCCGTGAAATTGTCTGGACCTCCGGTGCGACCGAGGCCAACAACCTGGCAATCAAAGGTGCAGCGCACTTCTATGCCACCAAGGGCAAGCACCTGATCACCGACAAGATCGAGCACAAGGCCGTTCTCGACACCATGCGTCAGCTTGAGCGTGAAGGCTTTGAAGTGACCTATATCGAGCCGGGCACCGATGGCCTGGTAACGCCGGCCATGGTTGAAGCCGCGATGCGCGACGACACCATCCTGGTTTCGATCATGCACGTGAACAACGAAATCGGCACCATCAACGATATCGCTGCCATTGGTGAGCTGACTCGCTCGCGCGGCGTGTTGTTCCATGTCGATGCGGCACAGTCCACCGGCAAGGTTGAAATCGACCTGGCCAAGCTGAAGGTCGACATGATGTCGTTCTCGGCGCACAAAACCTACGGCCCTAAAGGCATCGGCGCACTGTACGTAAGCCGCAAGCCTCGGGTGCGTATTGAAGCAGCCATGCACGGCGGCGGTCACGAGCGCGGCATGCGTTCGGGTACCCTGGCCACCCACCAGATCGTGGGCATGGGCGAAGCGTTCCAGATCGCCAAAGAAGAAATGGCTGCAGAGAACATCCGTATCAAGGCGTTGAGCGACCGTTTCTTCAAGCAGGTTGAACACCTTGAAGAACTGTACGTCAACGGCAGCATGGTCCACCGCGTTCCGCACAACCTGAACCTGAGCTTCAACTACGTTGAAGGCGAGTCGCTGATCATGGCGCTCAAGGATCTGGCTGTGTCGTCCGGTTCGGCCTGTACTTCGGCTTCCCTGGAGCCGTCTTACGTGTTGCGCGCCCTGGGCCGCAATGACGAGCTGGCGCACAGCTCGATCCGCTTCACCTTCGGCCGTTTCACCACCGAAGAAGAAATCGATTACGCCGCGCAGAAGGTTTGCGAGGCTGTTACCAAGCTGCGCGCCCTGTCGCCGCTGTGGGACATGTACAAAGACGGCATCGACATCTCGAAAATCGAATGGGCGGCGCACTAACAATTTAAGTCGCCGTAAGTAGACGCTGTAAGCGCAGCGAACAGCAGCTTTTACAGCGTCTCAAGAGCGACTCTCTGATGAGTGAGGATTAGTACCATGGCTTACAGCGAAAAGGTCATCGACCACTACGAAAACCCGCGCAACGTCGGCAAGATGAACGCGGAAGACCCGGATGTCGGCACCGGCATGGTCGGCGCCCCTGCGTGCGGCGACGTCATGCGCCTGCAGATCAAGGTCAACGAGCAGGGCATCATTGAAGATGCCAAGTTCAAGACCTATGGTTGCGGTTCGGCAATCGCTTCCAGCTCCCTGGCTACCGAGTGGATGAAAGGCAAGACTCTGGATGAAGCAGAGACCATCAAGAACACTCAGCTGGCTGAAGAACTGGCTTTGCCGCCGGTAAAAATTCACTGCTCGGTACTCGCTGAAGACGCCATCAAGGCTGCTGTTCGCGATTACAAGCAGAAGAAAGGTTTGATCTGATCCGTACTGCTTGCGCCCGCAAGTGGCGCAGGCAAGGTGAAGAAACTGGCAAAAGGTAAGGAGTCACGATGGCTATCAGCATGACAGAAGCGGCTGCGCGACACATTCGCCGCTCCCTTGATGGGCGCGGCAAAGGTGAGGGGATTCGTCTGGGTGTTCGCACCACGGGCTGTTCCGGTCTTGCCTATGTGCTGGAGTTTGTCGATGAAGTAGGTGAAGAAGACCAGGTCTTCGAAACCCATGGCGAAAAAGTGATCATTGATCCGAAAAGCCTGACCTATCTTGACGGCACCGAACTGGATTTCGTCAAGGAAGGCCTCAATGAGGGCTTCAAGTTCAATAACCCTAACGTGCGCGGTGAATGTGGCTGCGGCGAAAGCTTCAATATCTGAGGCTGATCGTGGGTACTCCTTGTCATTTTGCTTTGTTTGAGCTGCAACCGGGTTTCAATTTGGACCTCGATCAGCTGGCTGTGCGCTATCGAGAGCTGGCGCGTGGTGTTCACCCGGATCGGTTTGCCGATGCTTCCGAGCGCGAGCAGCGCCTGGCGCTGGAGCAGTCCGCCAGCCTCAATGAGGCCTACCAGACGCTCAAAAGCCCTGCCAAGCGTGCGCGTTACCTGCTTGCGCTGAAGGGGGGCGAGTTGCCGCTGGAAGTCACGGTGCACGATCCCGAGTTCCTGATGCAGCAGATGCAGTGGCGCGAAGAACTTGAAGATTTGCATGACAGCGCCGATATGGCCGGTATTGCAGCATTCAAGCGTCGACTGAAAGTCGCTCAGGAACACCTGAACGACAGCTTCGCAGCGTGTTGGGATGATGCTGCGCAGCGTGAGCAGGCTGAACGCCTGATGCGCCGCATGCAGTTCCTCGACAAGCTAACTTACGAAGTGCGCCAGCTAGAAGAGCGCCTCGACGATTAACTCCGTGCTTCCCTGATGGCACGCCTGATTACAGATAAGTCCTGATTACGATGGCCCTACTGCAGATCGCCGAACCCGGCCAAAGTCCTCAACCGCACCAGCGACGTCTGGCTGTGGGGATCGACTTGGGCACTACCAATTCGCTGGTCGCTGCTTTACGCAGCGGCCTTTCCGAGCCTCTGGCCGACGCCAATGGCAATGTCATTTTGCCGTCTGCCGTGCGCTATCACGCTGATCGCGTCGAGGTAGGCGAGTCGGCACGTCTGGCAGCCTCCAGCGACCCGTTCAATACCGTGCTGTCGGTCAAACGCTTGATGGGACGTGGTCTGTCCGACGTCAAGCAGTTGGGCGAGCAGTTGCCTTACCGCTTTGTCGGCGGTGAGTCGCACATGCCGTTTATTGACACGGTGCAAGGCCCTAAAAGCCCGGTTGAAGTGTCTGCCGAAATCTTGAAGGTGCTGCGTGAGCGCGCCGAAAAGACCCTGGGTGGTGAATTGGTGGGGGCGGTGATTACGGTCCCGGCCTATTTCGATGACGCTCAGCGCCAGGCCACTAAAGACGCGGCCAAACTGGCTGGTCTGAATGTGCTGCGCCTGCTCAATGAGCCGACAGCGGCCGCCGTGGCCTATGGCCTGGACCAGTCGGCTGAAGGCGTGGTGGCTATCTATGATCTGGGTGGGGGTACGTTCGATATCTCGATCCTGCGCCTGACCGGCGGTGTGTTTGAAGTCTTGGCTACCGGCGGCGACAGCGCGCTGGGTGGCGATGACTTCGATCATGCGATTGCCAGCTGGATGGTCGAGCAGGCCGGATTGTCTGCCGACCTTGATCCAGGCACGCAGCGCACCTTGCTGCAGGCTGCCTGCGCTGCAAAAGAAGCGCTGACCGATGCGTCCTCGGTGACGGTTGCCTTTGGTGGCTGGCAGTCCGAGCTGACCCGTGAAGCCTTCGACGCCATGATCGAGCCAATGGTTGCGCGCAGCCTCAAGGCTTGTCGCCGTGCTGTGCGCGACGCCAATATCGAGATTGAAGACGTCCAGGCCGTCGTCATGGTGGGTGGTTCGACCCGTGTACCTCGTGTGCGTGAAGCGGTGGCTCAGATGTTTGGTCGCGAGCCCCTGACCGATATCGACCCGGATCAAGTGGTTGCCATTGGTGCTGCGATCCAGGCCGATACCCTGGCCGGCAACAAGCGCGATGGCGGCGAGCTGCTTCTGCTTGATGTGATTCCGTTGTCCCTTGGTCTGGAGACCATGGGTGGCTTGATGGAAAAGGTTATTCCGCGCAACACCACGATTCCGGTGGCGCGCGCGCAGGACTTCACCACCTATAAAGATGGTCAGACGGCCATGATGATTCATGTGCTGCAGGGTGAGCGCGAGCTGATCAGCGATTGCCGCTCCCTGGCGCGCTTTGAATTGCGTGGCATCCCGCCGATGGTGGCCGGTGCCGCAAAAATTCGCGTGACCTTCCAGGTCGATGCCGACGGTTTGCTCAGCGTGTCGGCCCGCGAGCTGGGTTCAGGTGTTGAAGCCAATATCCAGGTCAAGCCTTCCTACGGCCTGACCGACGGCGAAATCGCCAAAATGCTCAAGGATTCGTTCCAGTACGCCAGCGACGACAAGGTCGCCCGCGTATTGCGCGAGCAGCAGGTGGATGCCCAGCGTCTGATCGAGGCCGTGCAAGCAGCCCTCGAAGTCGATGGCGAGCGTTTGCTGGATGCCGAAGAGCGCATGGTGATCGAGCTGCAGATGCAGGAACTGTCCGAATTGTTGAAAGGCACCGATGGTTACGCCATCGAGCAGCAGACCAAGCGTCTGTCGCAAGTGACCGATGCCTTTGCAGCCCGTCGCATGGACTTGACCGTCAAGGCCGCTTTGTCGGGTCGCAACCTGAATGAAATCGAGGAATAACTGATGCCGCAGATCATTTTTCTGCCACACGCCGAGCACTGCCCGGACGGTATGGTTGTAGAGGCTGAGACCGGCAAGACCATTCTCGAAGTGGCCCACGACAACCACATTGAAATCGAAAGTGCCTGCGGTGGTGTTTGTGCCTGCACCACTTGTCATTGCGTGATTCGCGAGGGTTTCGACTCGTTGAACGAAGCTGACGAGCTGGAAGAGGACTATCTTGATAGAGCATGGGGTCTGGAAGCGACTTCGCGCCTGAGCTGTCAGGCCCGCGTTGGTACTGAAGACATCACCGTCGAGATTCCGAAATACTCGCTCAACCATGCTGCCGAAGCGCCGCACTGATAAGGAATTGGCATGAGCCTTAAATGGGTTGATGTACAGGAAATCGCGATCCAGCTGGCTGAAGCTCACCCGGATGTCGATCCGCTCTCGGTGAATTTCGTCACGCTGCGCAATCTGGTCATGGCGCTGCCGGAGTTCGACGATATCCCTGATCGCGGCGGAG
>Ga0302347_1001173_pt1 | contig 32965 bp, 31 predicted proteins | sample PhyWR1_FD_202178 | JGI IMG/M metagenome (GOLD analysis project Ga0302347, IMG submission 202178) | Leaf surface microbial communities from wheat plants in UC Gill Tract Community Farm, Albany, California, United States - DLSL W.R1 (v2)... | ecosystem: Host-associated > Plants > Phyllosphere >... | reverse complement strand
TGTTCCTCTTAAAAGAATCCCAATCACTACCCATACAATTAAAAATGCAGGTAGGTTCATAGAAAATCCAGAATTACCTGCAGCAAGATATGTTTGTGGGTCTGTTGTTAACCAAGCCGGTAAATGCAGCCCAAACATCTTCAGTAATTTTCCAAAGTATCCGGACCATGAAACAGCTACTGTCATAGAGCCCATTGCATATTCCAGAATCAGTCCCCAGCCGATAATCCAAGCGAAAATCTCTCCTACCGTTCCGTAAGCATAAGCGTAAGCTGAACCTTCTACAGGAAGTATGGATGCAAATTCTGCGTAACACAATGCCGCAAAAACACAGGCTATCCCAGCGATGACAAAAGAAAGTGCTAAAGCAGGACCGGCATTATAGTAAGCACCTGTACCTGTTAAAACAAAAATACCACCTCCAATGATGGCACCAATCCCAATAGCTGTTAAACTCCATTTTCCCAATACACGCTTAAGCTGACTTTTTTTAATGTCTGCTTCATACGCTTCCATTGGCTTCTTAATCCAAATGTTTGCCATAATTTAAAATTTTTTTATCCCCAAAAATTTAAAGGGGGCTTTTCTTCTATATTTATTTTTGAATTACGAAAATATTAAAAAAATGCTTTCATTAACTTTTTTTAACTAATTAATTTTACTTATCTGTATTAATTATGAATAAGCCAACCCATTTTTGAACATTAATAATTATCTTTGAGGATATGAATTTTCTCGAAGAACTCACTGCACAATATCAATCTTACGAAACTTATTTGATTGTTTTAGAAGTCATTGCAACTGTATTCGGTTTACTTAGCGTTTACTTTTCCATCAAAAAAAACATCTGGGTTTATCCTACAGGGATCATTTCTACGATCCTTTTCATTTATATTATGTTTGTCTTTGGACTTTTGGGAGATATGCTCATCAATGTTTATTATACAGTTATGAGTATTTATGGCTGGATTCTTTGGTCAAAAAGTTCAGAAGACCACATCCATGTAGAAGTAAAAAAAGCAAGTAAGAATGATTGGAATTTCGGAAGCGCTTTATTTTTTGGAAGCCTCCTTTTTGTTGGATTAATTTATTACTTCAAACCTTTTATCGATAATCAATTTTCTATGGAAGGCGTCAAACTCGGACTCTATCACCTCGATTGGGCGAATTACACGGATATTGTCACCACCTCATTATTCCTTGTCGGAATGTATTTTATGGCCAAAAGAAATCTTGAAAACTGGATATTCTGGATTGTTGCGGATATAGTTTGCGTTCCAATGATGCTTTACAAAGGTCTGGGATTTACGGCGCTGCAATATTTGATTTTTACAGCAATGGCAATCATTGGATATCTGGAATGGAAGAAAAACTTAGTTAAGTCCTGATAATTTCTCTGCATATTCTTTAGCAAAAAGTGCTTTGTCTTCTTGTAATTTTTCCAGAGTTTTTGGAAGAATATAATGAAAGATATATTGATCGTGTTCATCTGTAAAACCGATTTCCTTTTCTTCGCCATCAATCATTTGTGCGAAAATATCCCACATCGATTGGTCTTTCAACTTCAGTAATTCAAAAAAATCGTTGGCTTTTATGGTGATGTTTTTCATTAATGTAAAATGTATTTTGTAAAAAGTAAAATGTATTCTGAATGCTCATTAAATATCTTTGATGAAATCCTCATATTCATAAAACAACCGTTCAAAAGCGTCCATTTTTTCTACAAAGAATTCGAAAATATCTGGCCACGTTTGCTTATTGAAAATACTGACTCCAGTTTTCTCTACCCAAATCCTGCTGATGACTTTTCCATTATCCAAAACATAAAACTCATCTTTTGTAAATTCTCCAATCTCATCTTCTAATATGGATTCCAGAGACCAAATCTTCTCGTAATAAGCATTACGGAACAGTTCATCTTTCATCTCGATATCAATCGAAACCTCAGCTTTTTTATTATCTGCGTAAAATTTGAAAGAAAAATCTTTGATTTTGGTATCATACAACAACCATTTTCTCGGGAAAGCTTTTCCGAAAGCTGTCCAGAATTCTGTTTTCAATTTTTGAGCTTCTTGTTTGGAAAACACGTGGTTAATTATAAATGATTAATGATGAATTATAAATGATGAGCAATCTGACTTACCTGGAATTTACAAAGTCAAATCAACTTTTGCTTCATTGAATTCCTTAATTAAGTTTTCGAAGACTTTTTCAACTGGAAGAATTTCGTCTATCAAAGCAGAAACTTGTCCGATTTCCAGTTCGCCTTCTACCAAATCGCCCTCAAACATTCCGCGTTTTGCACGAGCTCTTCCGAGTGTTTCTTTCAGAGCTTCGATATTTCTGCCCGTTTCGTAAAGATTTTCTAAGTCATGGAAGAATTTATTTTTAATTAATCTAACCGGTGCTAATTCCTTTAATGTTAATTGCGTATCGCCTTCTTTCAGTTCAACGATTTTATTTTTGAAATTGTCGTGAGAACTGGCTTCAACTGTTGCTGCAAAACGAGAACCAATCTGAACACCGTCTGCACCTAAGGTCATCGCTGCCCGCATCTGACTTCCCAAACCAATTCCTCCTGCAGCAATCAAAGGAATGTCGATATGTTTCCTGACATTCGGGATCAAACAAAGTGTTGTCGTTTCATCTCGTCCGTTATGTCCGCCAGCTTCAAAACCTTCTGCTACAACTGCATCTACGCCAGCTTCCTGACATTTTACAGCAAATTTCACACTCGACACAACGTGAGCGACTTTGATGCCTTCTTTTTTCAAAGTCTCGGTATAAGTTTTCGGATTGCCAGCCGATGTAAAAACGATTTTCACGCCTTCTTCCAAAATGATATTGATGATTTCTTCAAGATTTGGGTAAAGTAAAGCGACATTCACTCCAAAAGGTTTGTCTGTTGCAGCTTTACATTTTCTGATATTTTCTCTCAGAATTTCGGGATACATACTCGCCGAACCAATCAATCCTAATCCGCCATTATTAGAAACCGCCGAAGCCAATCGCCAACCCGAATGCCAAATCATTCCACCTTGAATGATTGGATATTTTGTACCGAAAAGCTGCGAGATTCTATTCATTTTGTTGTATTGTTTTTGGGCAATTCCAAAATCTATGAAGCTGGACATTTTTTATTTTTTTTCAAAAATAGCGATTCATTTTTTATTTTAAAGAATACCTAATATCAAAAAAAATGACTTATATCTTAGTTTCATTGTATTAATAAAATAGCAAGCCCACTATCGGTTGACAGAAGGCTTAATATTAGGTAAAAGCAGGCTTACTATTGCTCAATAGTAAGCCTACTTTTTATGCTGTTAGTTTAGTTGTTGATAAGAATAATTTTAATCCTTAATAAACTTGATCGTTTCTGCGCCTTTTTCGGTAAAGATTTGAATAAAGTAAGTTCCTTTAACCAAAGATTGAACATCTACAATCTTACTACCATTCAAAGATTTTTCCAATAGTTTTCTTCCTAAATAATCGGAAATAATAACTTTATCCATTTTGCTTTCCGAAGCTAGATTCAAAACATCTTTTACCGGATTGGGATATAGTGTGATCTGAGAATTCTTATTAATGTCAGAAACGTTCAAGGTTTCATTATAAGCATTAATTGCTAAAGCGATCTTGGATTCGCAACCATCGACAGTTTGTGTAGCGTAGTAAGTTGTATTGTTGCTGATTAATGTTGTACCAGGCAATACGTTGGTATGAGCTATAGCATTGGCTTCTGTCGCATACCATTTGATACCTTGACCTATTACAGTAAACTTTGATAACGTTTCTCCATTGTTGAAGCTAAGTCTGATAGCCGGAGCAGATGGCAATTGTCCATTAATTTCAAAATTACGTGTAATAATACATCCTTTGGCATCTGTTATTGTAACACTATAATTCCCTGAAGCCAGATTGGAAACAGAACTAGTAATTGCTCCATTAGACCATAGATAAGTATAAGGAGAAGTTCCACCACTTGGAGTGACCGAAGCCGTACCATTATTACTTCCACAACTTGCAGGTGAGGAACTTGTAGTTGCAGCCAAAACAGCAGGCTCCGTAATGGTAAAACTTTGAGTTTTTGTCGCATTAGCAGCATCTTTTACTGTGACAGTGTAATTTCCCGCAGCAAGTCCGCTAGCCGTAACATTAGTACCTCCACTTGGAGACCAGCTATAGGTGTAAGGTGCTGTTCCCCCAGAAACATTGACAGTAGCACTACCATTGGATCCACCATTACAACTAACATTTGTCTGCGCTCCGGCACTTACAGTAAGGGCATTAGGATCAATTACAATACCCGAATCCTTAACCCAAGTGAAGGCATCCAAACCCGCATATCTAAAAGCTCCACCCAAAGTAATCTGAAGCTGATCTATGATGATATTAGAATAGTTCTGACCATTCAGATTTGTCAAATCAATTAAGGTATAACCATTTGAGCTTCCAAAAGAAGTAGCAAAACCATTCGTTTTGGTCTGAGTAAATTTGGTAATTCCAGATAATTTACCAGTAATAGTAAGGGTTCCGGCAACATTTAAATCAAGATTTAATGCAGATAAAAACATCCAAAATCTATTAACTTTGAATAAATTAGATGTTGTTTTAATGCTAAAAGAAGCTGGACTATCTGTCGTGTATGAGTTATCAATGTATCTATTATCATTTGCTGTTCCGTTCCAGCCTGTTCCAGGAAAATTACCCTGTACTTGGAACGTACCTATGTGGGAAATAATATTGAAAATCACACCATTATCCGTAAAAGAACTGCTTGCGTGCGATTCGGTTTCAAAATGTTCTGTACTTGTTTGTGCATCAAAAGCATTGAAAAAGATTAATAAAACCATTACCAACAAAGAATTGATTTTTTTCATAATGTTTACTTTTTAAGATTGTTAAATTTTTTTTCGATAAATGTAATTGTTATACTTAAAAATTTGAATTTTTCTGGGTGGACAAAGGGAGGACAAATGATTTTACAAATAAACCAAGCTGATTATCTTTCATTTATCCCAAAGTGCTTTTTATTTTCCAATTATTCTTTAATGAATTTGAAACTCTCAATATCTTTAGCAGTATAAATTTGAATTAGATAAATCCCCTTTGATAATGACTTCAGATCTAATTTCATTTCGCCAGTCATATTTTTTGATATTATTTTTTTCCCTTCCAGTGATATGATTTCCACTTTCAATATTTTTTCCTGAGTTTTCAAGTTCAGAATGTCCCTTACAGGATTTGGGTAGATGTTGATACTTTTGTTTTTATCCGAAATTGATAAAGTCGGCTGCAATTCAAAAGCACCAATATCAATGGTTGTTTCTTCGATTCTGCTTTTATCTGAAAGGTCGTAATTACCATATTTTGAAGCATCGTAGAAAGAATTATTTCCATGGTTAATTCCGCTACTAGAAGTTTGCAATGTGAAATCTTTTCCAGCAATATCTTTGAAAAAAGGATCAGTTGTATAATTATTAGAACCGTTCAAAGTCACATTATACTTTGGGAGAATAATTGAATTGTTCACTGTTACAGTTGCCCCAACACCATCAATTGTATTGACAGAATTGCCATCCATCCAAAAAATAGAGTTTTGTATCGAATTAAGAATTGGATTTACAGTTGCCAGAATTGTCCCGCCATCTGGATTATAGACCGTGGAATTAATAAAACTGAGGGAAGAAGCATTATTATAAAAAGGAATATAAATCTGATCTGAACAAACGAGACTATTAACCAAAGTAACACTGGAGCCATTTCTCACCGCAATTGCTGTTCCTTTATAGGCTCCGGCATATTGGGTAAAAGGCCCTATCTTATTATTTATAAACTTACTTTTATTGATTAAAATATTATTATTTCCATAAGCAAAAATAGCTGCCCCAAGGCCACCATTTGCTCCGCCTTGAGAACCATTGTCCACAACATTTTCTTCAAAACGACAGCCTTTGATCTCAATATTTTGGTCCGTTCCATAATGATTAAAAACATCGAGCGCTCCACCTGCATATTTTGCGTAATTGTTATAAAAAGAACAGTTCTCTACTCGCATGACATTAGCTCCTGATGTATTAGCTTCGATTGCCAAAGCTCCTAACTGAAACTGCGAGTTATTCTTAAATATATTATTGGATATCAACGGAGAATTATTCGCAATCGAAGGATAAACCAGAATTGCGCTTCCTGTATATCTTGGAAAATAATTATTCAAAACAGATCCGGCGCTTGCATTTCCATCCTGAAAAGTAAAACCATCTATTTGTGTAGAATTGTCAATCGCTGAATCATACGCATCGATAATCATGATATGATAACTGTTATCAGAAGCAGATCCTACAGTTCCAATATCACCACTAAGAATCGTCTCGTTAGCAACAATATCTCTCTGTGACAAAGCAGTTTCTGTTCCTATAAAACCGCCGTAAATCTTCAAATCATTTCGGGTAATGTAAAAAAACTCATCTCTGTTGGAAGTAATAGAAGGATAATAAGTTCCCTTGGCAACCCAGATTTCTTTGATTGCTGGATTAGAGTTGGCAGCCGTAACGACCTGTTTCAAATTTTTAGAAGCATTGGACCACGAAGAACCCGTTTCTGCACCATCAATTACAGCCGCATTGACATAAACAATACCGTTAAGACTTGGTGAAATTTGCGCACCAACACAAGCAGGAATCAACAAACAAGAAAGAAAGAATAGAAATGTTTTCATAATTTCAGTTTTAATAGATTAGAGTTGAATGACAATGATTTAGCATTCATCCATTAAAATTAGAAATGATGAAATTTTTATCTTAAAAAATGTTCTGAAACTATGCTTTTTTGTTCTAAAATGAAATTAGAAATGTTTGGAAATCTTGAAAACCTTATCTTCCAAATGCAATTTATCATTCACGATTTTTGAAATATGATATGGATTGACAGCTACGCTTCGGTTAATCCGTTTAAAATATTTAGAAGGGAAAACATCTTCCAGATAGGACATCGTTGTTCTTAGAATTTGATTTTTACCGGACTTCAAATAGATTTCGACATAGATATGGTCAGCTTCTGCAAAAAGAAAATCTTTGGATTGGAAATAATAGACCTGTTTGCCAATCTCAATCTTGAAGATATTATCCTGATTGGCCAATGCAAGATTAATCGCTGTGATCAAATTCACACTTTCAACAGGTTTTGAAAGGTAGGCAGAAGGTTTCAGATTAGTCACTTTTTCGAGTGTACTTGGATCGGTCAAAGCGGTTGTAAAAATGAATGGAATCGAAATATTATCATTGATGAATTGCGCCAAATCCAATCCCGTTTTTTCTCCGGAAAGCGAAATATCAATCAAAACCAAATCAAATAATTTGTGAGACAACAATAGTTTTGCTTCTTCATAATCGTGGGCAATCTCGGACAAGAAAAATGGTTCCAGCATTCTTTTGACAGAGAACGCAATCAAGACCTCATCTTCTACAATCAGTATTCTGTTTTTATGCTCAGTCATTGGGAAATGTGATTTTGTAATTAGCATTATCTCTTGTGTAATTCCCTTTCAGCTGCTTTACCATTCCTTCGATAATCAAAAGTCCGAGTGAATCTTTCTTATTTTCAAAATCGAAATAGGTTCCGTTATCCGAATATGACAATTCTATCTTATCATCAATCAAATTTAATTTTAAATTTAATATTAACGATTCTGTTTTTGCGTGCTTTATAGAATTAGTAATCAACTCATTAAGAATCAAACCAAATGGTAATGCTTTGTCTACTTTCAGAGTGATATTTTCGATATCAATTTTATAATCAATAACTCTTTGTGAACTGTTTTGATGCGTTTCGAAAATCCTGTTCGTATAACTTTCGACCTCGATAAGTGCATTATCATTATGATTCACGCTGTAAGAATACAGTTCGTGCGCAATCATTATCGTTTTTATCCGTTGACGCAAGTCTTCGAATCTGTTTTTATACTCAGAATTGTCAGCTTGGTCTTTCTGAAAATCTATCAGACTGAGAATCACAGCCAGATTATTTTTGACACGATGATTAAGTTCCTGAACCAAGAATTGTTTTTGCTCAAGATTGTTTTTCAAAGCAAGGTTATTATCGGAAATTTCTTGTTTTTGAACTTCTATTTTCTTTTTATTTTTAAGAATCAACCAAAGTAAAAACGCTAAAACGAAAACAGAAATAAATAATGTGATATTAAGCTTTCGAGTGCCTGCAATGTTCTTTTGTAGTTGTTCTTTCTCTGTTTTTTCCTTCTGAAAATTAAATTGAATTCCCAGTTCTTTAACTTTAAGATCTCTTTGCTGATCACGGAACTGATTGTACAAGTCTGAAGCAAGTTTATAGTAATGTAAAGCGGAATCAGATTGATTTTGCTTTTCCATAATTTCACTTTTCAATTGAAAAATATCCGCTCTGTAATTTAAAACTCTTGAATTTTTGGAATTAGCAATTGCAGAATCTATGTAAACATCAGCCATTTTATAATCCCGCTTTGAGAAATATAAAAACGAAATATTATTATACATAGAATTAATCGCCTCGTTGTGATGAAGTCTTTTGTACAAATAAAGTGCACGCTGAAAATGTGCTAATCTTTTCTCAGGATTGTTCCGATTTCCCAACCCGAGAATCAGTTCTACATCAGGAAGATTCGATTCATCATTGACTGATATCGCATATTTTTTAGCCTCGTTAGCTATTTCAAATGCAATTTCCCGATGACCATTCACCCTGTAGTAAGAAGATTTCCTGATAAGAAAATGAGTATAATTTTTAGGTTTAAGTTCGGGATGATTTTTGATTATCTGTTCCGCTTTATCAATTTCGATTTTGGAGGCTTTTTCATCATTATTAATTTCAAAAATCAATTCTCTTTCGATATGGATTTTGAGTTGCTGTTCAGGCGTTAATTTATAATTAATGAGATTTTGAGACAGTTTGAAAGCTTCATCATAGAGTCCCAATTCTGTCAGAATTTTCACTTTTAAAACGTCCAAATTTACTTTTTCAGAATCTTTGAAACGTTCTCTATTTTGATTAATCAATTCTAAAGCAGTTGAATAATCTGAATTCTTAATCTTATTATCAAGACTTCTTTCCAATGATTGAATAGATTCTTGCCCGAAACAAAAAACAATCAGAAAAAAAAGAAAAAAGCCAAAATAAATTCTCACAGCCTAACAAAGATAAACAAATGCAGTCTCTATTTTTTATATTGCCAACTACATTTTGTCAGGATTCAAATTTATAATCTTCCGTAATCTATTCATTAAAAATGTTCTGAAAGTAATGGTTTTTGTTCTGAACAAACAATCATCACCTATTTCCTTTATAAATCCCTATTTTTACGAAAAATTACAAATTGGACTTATCTTTAAGAACAGTTACCGTCACACGCTACATCCTGCCATTAAGAGAAGGAGGCTCTTTGCCAGCTTTGGCAGAGGCTGATGACGATTTCAAATATGTACTGAAGTTCCGTGGCGCTGGACATGGTGTGAAAGCTTTGATATCAGAATTGATTGGAGGCAAAGTTTCTCAAGTTTTAGGATTTCGTATTCCGGAGTTGGTGTTTGCTAATCTTTCCGAGGATTTTGGAAGAAGCGAAGCTGATGAGGAAATTCAAGACTTATTGAAAAATAGCTGTGGACTGAATCTCGCTCTTCATTATCTTTCCGGCGCCATCACTTATGATCCGGGCGCAGTGAAAATTGATCCGAAACCGTCTTCGGAGATTGTTTGGCTGGATGCATTTCTTACCAACATCGATCGTACTTTCCGCAATACCAATATGTTGATGTGGCATCAGGAATTATGGTTAATAGATAACGGCGCTTCCCTATACTTCCATCACAACTGGGACAATTGGGAGAAGAACGCTGTAAGTCCTTTTGTGATGATAAAGGACCATGTTCTCCTTCCTCAAGCTTCAGAATTGGATGAAGTGAATCAACGATTCAAAGCGATATTGACAGATGATGTTTTGAGAGAAATCGTAGAACTGATTCCTGAAGATTGGCTACAATGGAATGACACAGATTTAACTTCAAACGAAATCAAAGAGGTGTATTTCCAATTCTTAATCCTGAGACGCGATAATTCTGACAACTTTTTAAATGAAGCCAAAAATGCAAGAGCAAAAGTTATATGAGTACGCGGTAATCCGTTTGGTTCCGAAGCCTGAACGCGAAGAGTTCTTCAACGTTGGATTAATTATGTTCTCCAAAAGAGAAAAATTCATTCAGGTAAAAATTCATCTTTGCGAAGAGAAGTTCCGCGTCATCCAATCGAAAATAGATTATTATGATGTGAAGAAGCATCTGGAATCTTTTGTCAGTATTGCCAAAGGTGAAAAATCCGCCGGTTCTATTGCTCAGCTTGAAATTCCGGAACGTTTCCGCTGGTTGACCGCTGTGAAAAGCTCTATTATTCAGACTTCAAGACCTCATCCTGGATCAAGCCTGGATTTGGAAAAAACTTTTGAAAGATTATTTCAAGAGTTGGTTTTGTAACATTTAGTTGTATACCAAAACTTCATCTTCTTTCAGACTCTGTATAAAATAAGACGGCGTAACACCATTGATCTTTTTGAAAGCCAACACAAACACCTGAGGCGAGGCATAACCACATTCTTCAGCGAGATAACTGATTTTGTACTCTCTATATTTAGGTTCATTATAAAGCTTATGAACGATATAATTGATCCTTAAACCATTGAGGTAATTGCTAAAGTTCTGGGATTTGTTTTTGTTAATGATCTCCGAAAGGTATTTGGAATTGGTATTTAACTGTGCGGAAAGTGTACTGATTGTGAAGTCTTTTTTAAGGAATTTCTCAGACCTCTCAAAGGATAACAATCTCTTCAGGATTCGGGCTTCTGTTTCAGTAGAAATCAGGTTTTTGTTGGCTGACAGTTCAGACTCTTCATTGGTTTCATTTCCAATTTCTTTATTATTATCCGGTTCTTCATTATCAGAACTCGTCTCTGTGGGTTGTGAAATGGATTCGTTCTTCAGATTCTCAATAATCTGCTCATAGTTTCTGCGAAGGATTCTGCTCCTCCTTCTCCAGAGAATAACTATTATTACCGAAGCTACTAAAACCAAGCTACCGATTATAATGATTAGTTCTTTATAGTTTTCCTGATGCTCCTCATCTACATTGGCTACCATCTTTTGCATTGTTGTATCAGCCTGTTTTCTATTGTCCAAATTGATACTGTCTTTGAGATAAGTATATTTGTCCATATAGAATTTGGACTTCTCCTTCTCTCCGGTTTCCAGATAAGCACTTGCGAGAAACTCAAAGGACTCTACTCTAGCATAAGCATCCGGAGACTTTTTTTCTAACTCCAATCCACGTTTGGCATAATCTATAGAAGTATTAAAGTCTTTTTTCTCCAGATACAGCCAGCTAAGCTGGTTCATTAGCATAGCTCTATTGTTGGGAAGCAGGTTGGATTCGTCTTTTTCATAAATAACCAAAGCATCGAGAAGATATTTTTCCGCCTTTTCTATATTACCTTTTACATTGGTATTTTCCAGATAAAATACCCCAAGACGCATATCAACAAAAATAATATGATCATATTTTAATTGATTTCTTACACTCTTGTTATTGTCTTTAATTTTACTCCCTGCTTCTAAGCTTTTGTTAAGATAATAAGATACAGAATCTCCTAAGTTTTTACCGTTATGTTTTTTGCTCATGTAGTACCCTGTTATGTTTTCATAGCAAAGTGCAAGCTGGTAAAATTTATAATTCTCATCTTCTATAGTTTCCGCATACTGTACCGCTGTTTTGTAATCTTTGAAGCTGGCTTCATCCAAACCAAGCAATCCTAAAGACAGTGCATTTAAGCGATATATACTAGTAATAACACCTTTTGGATCTTTGTTTTGATGATCTGTTATCTTTTTCAGTTTATTTCCAAGATCTACAACTTCTTCATTTCTATTTTGCTGGTTATAAAGAAACATCAAACTATTTCCGCTCTGCAAAATTCCCAATTCATAACCCAACTCTTCGGATTTTGCTTTTAAACTAAGAAGCAACTTTTCTTTCTGCTTCAGGTCGGGAAAGTTTTTTTCGAGAGATTCTTTTAGAATCTTATCAATATCCGCCATTGTTTTGGCTGCAGGATACGATGGCTCTAAAGTTTGAGAAAAAAGGAGGTTGTAGGAAAAAAGAATAAAGAATAAGTAGAGTGATCTCATATGAATGTTATTTTGCTTTTTCGAATGAGTTCTGAATACCAACCAAAACCTTTTCAAAAATACAATATTCCCATAAAAACATCATATAAATTATCCATATTTAATCCATAAAATAATATAAGAACATTTGCTCACATTATCACTACTCTCTGTTTACCAAATCCATAGAAAAAGCAGGCAGGCAAATCGCAATATATTCACAAGGATCATAAAAGGGATTAGAATAACGGACTCTGGCTCCTTTTTCTATCAGAATACTTTGTCCTCTTTCCAGAATTATAGAATCACCATCAATCTCGAAATGCTTTTTACCTGAGATAATCAATGTAAATTCATCAAACTCGGGCGTTTGGTGTGGTTCGCTCCAGTTGGGCGGCGCAACCATATGCGCAATGGAGATTTCTGAGTTTCTGGTAGAATTCCCCCAATGTTCTTCAATTAATTTCCCATCCGTTGTCGGCACAACAAAAGGGTTTGCCTGGATTCTGTACTTTTTCATATCAGATAATTTTCTTTTGTAATTTCAAAAACGACATTCAATCGTTCTGGTTCGCCAAAGTAAGCCACATTAACTTCATCCACTCTCTTTACACCTAATTTTTCCATTGCTTTCTGAGAACGGATATTATCTTTTCCAACGTGGAAATTAACTTTATCAACAAACTGAAAAATATAATCCAGCATCAGTTTTTTGACTTGTGGATTCAGTTTTGAACCCCAGAATTTGGTTGCATAAAATGTATAACCAATGAAGATCGAATGATCTTCCGGATTATAATCATAAAACCTTGTGCTTCCGGCAATCTCTCCAGTATTTTTTTCTACAATTTTGAAAGCGCCCCGACTCTCCATTACGCCTTGAAAAAAGTTTTGAAAAACCTCTTTTTTGTATCGGTCTTTATTCGGGTGTTGTTCCCAAATCTTTGGGTCAGAAGCCACTGAAAACAATTGCTCAAAATCATTCTCTTCTAATGGAACTAATCTTACAAAGTCGTTCTCTAAAGTTGGTTGGATATTCATAAATGATAATTATGGTTGATAAATGTTATATTCTCTGTCAAGCTGAGGCTCTCGAACATTTTAATTATTTTCAGCCGTGATAGACTCTGGAGAAGACAATTTTTCCGTGTTTGATTTCCAGAACCTCTCCCACTTTCATATCTTCCTCGCCTTCCACTTTTCTGGTATATTCCATAAAAATCTGTTCAGAATCTGCGGTCAGCTTATTGACTTCATATTGCAAAGTCGGAAGCCTTTCAAAGCAATCTTTCCACCAAATTCTCAAAGCGTCTTTACCTTTTATCAAACCATTGGTTTCTGGTTCTCGGATTTTAAGTTTCGGGCTGTAATGTTGTGCAGATTCATCATACAAAGAAAGCAAATCATCCAAGTTTTGCTCATTGAATGATTTGAACCAAAGGTTGGCTATATCTTTTAAATCTTGCGGTGTCATTGTCTATATTACTTGTCCCAAATTTAAAACAAAAAGCTGTTCATCAACATTATTATTTTCTAAACACAGATTATTCTAACTGATTTCTGACTTATTAGTTGTACGCTGTTTTCTAAACTGATAAATCGACCCCGCAATAAAAAGTATTAAAAAGAACAGCAAAGTCTTGGCAATGATTGGATCAGTTGGTGCTTTTGCTAACGGATGTCCTATCGGAACTCTTGTGAAAGTCTCATTGACTGTCGGAACCAATGAAAGAAAAAAACTGAATGACAGTAGAAAATTTTCAAAATACCGAACCTTATGATTGGTAGATTTCTTTACTGACAAATAAAAAGCAACCACAATTAATATGACGATAAATAACGAAAAAACATGTCCAGGATTGAAGCCGTGCTTCAATAACCCCAACGATGTGAGCGATGTGACGAGCGTACAATAAAAATAAATTTTGCCTGTAAGCTTTTTCAAATCAATTTTCCCGTGTTTTACAAAAGCGATGATGGCAGCTGCAATCGCTATAATACCGATGATGGTATGAAAAATTCCTAAACCAGATAGTCCCATTTTGTTTTAATTTCAAATTGTTTTGTCATTATTGACATTGCAAATTTGAGGTTTGGAAAAATGAAACATTTTGCAAAAAAGGTCAATTATTTGTGCATTTGGTTCAGTCGATAATTGGTTGGAGATGTATTATACTTGTTATGAAAACTTTTGGTAAAATTCGCTAAATCATTAAAACCACATTCAAAAGCGATGTCTGTGATGCGATTATCAGAAGTCAAAAGTAGTTCCGATGCTCTCTCAAGTCTTTTATTTCTGATATAATTGGCAGGAGAATTATTATACAATTTTGCAAATTCTCTTTTAAAAGAAGAGACACTCAAATTGGTCTTTTGTGCTAAATCTTCTACACTAACCTGAGAAAACAAATTGGCTTCTATGATTTGTTTGAAAGTATAAGTTACTGGCGAAAAAAGCTGTGATAAGATAATATTTACTGTTTCTGCATTTTGGGTTTGAGATAATAGAATAATAATTTCTTTCAATTTTAGAATCAAAATATCATCATTTACAAGAGCTGGTGTTTCAAAATAAAACAAAAGTCCCTCAATGTATTTCTGAATCAGGAAATCATTGTTGATCTTTCCGCCTGATTGATTGCTGATAATATTCTTCGGCGATTGTAGCAAAGATGGAAACTCTCTTTCGTAGATTTTTTTCAGAATATCTGCGTGAAAAGTGACAATTACAATCTCGCTATTGGCGTCTGCATCCAATTGTTCTATCTTTTTTCCAGAATTGACACAATTTAAAAACAACGAATAATTTTGAGGAATATCCAAATATATTTCATCTGTTTTATATTGTATTCTGCCATTCTTCACGTACAAAAAACAAGCTTGTTCAGAAACAGGAAACACAAACTCAAAAGGTGGCTTCAAGACTATCTTTTGAATAAATGATTTTTCATACAAATCAATTTTTTGGTAATCTACTATCATATTTCATCTGTGTTTTCTGTTCCAATCATTAAAAAAGTATCGCTTTCTCCAGTTCCAAAAGCTTTTGTTTTCGCCAGATTCCGCCACCATAACCTGTCAAAGTTCCATTAGTTCCAATGACTCTGTGACACGGAATGATGATAGAGATTTTATTAAGTCCATTCGCATTGGCAACCGCTCTTACAGCTTTTGGATTTCCCAGAATATCGGCTTGTTGCTGGTAACTTCTTGTTGTTCCGTAAGGAATAGTTCTCAGGATTTCCCAAACATTCTTTTGAAAGTCCGTACCAACAGGCGCAAGCGGAACTGTAAAATCCAATCTTTTGCCTTCGAAATATTCCTCTAATTCTTTTTCTAATATTTTAAAATATGGATTCTCTCCCTGAATAATGTTGGCTTTGAAATATTTTGAAATATCGTCCAACTCTTTCGAAAGTGATTTTCTGTCGGAGAATTCCAGCATACAGATTCCGTTTTCGTCGGCGCAGGCAATCATAGTTCCGAGTGGTGTTTCAATTCTTTTGAGGTCAACTATCTTTTCCAATTTCGAATTCTTTGGAGAAGCTCCGATAATTGATTTGAAACTGTCATTGAAACCACTCAAACTTTCATAACCGTTTTCCAAAGCCACATCCAAAACATTTTCGCCTTGCTGAAGTTTCTTGAAAGCCGAATTGATTTTGAAAGTTCTTTGAAACGCGTGAAAAGTCATCCCGTGATGTTTCAGAAACCAACGTCTCACAGTCGCAGGCTCCATTCCTCGGTCTATCAAATCAATATCTTTGAATTTGAGTTCCGGATTTTCTGACAATTCATCCATCAGTTTTTGAATTTCGATTGGTGTTTCATCAGGATTTTCCAATGGTTTACAAACTTTGCACGGGCGATAACCTTTCTGTATGGCATCTTTTGTATTATCAAAAAACTCCACATTTTCAGGTTTCGGTTTTCTTGCAGTACAAGTTGGACGACAGAAAATCCCCGTCGTTTTCACACCCATCCAAAAAACCCCTTCGAATTCGGGATTCTTTTCAAACGATGCCTGATACATTATTTCGTTGCTCAATTCCATAATTGATTGTCTTGAATGATACAAATTTAGATGTTTTCAGATTCACTCAACAACCGAAAACTTAACAAGTATTTTTCACTCTGGAAGCGCTTTCCATTTTTTTATAAATCCTGTGTAGAAATATAAAAATATGTAAGACAAAATCAACATTATATAACTTGCTGTTAATCCCAAATCATCCAAAATCCCTTTACAATTTTCATAATTAATTTTTCCGATATTAACTTGGCTTCTGCAATCTGCAACCTGATGTTCATTAATAATCCCAAAAATCAGTAAAATAAAAAGAGGAAAACCAATCATTGATATAATCATAAAAATCGCCGAGAATATCTTTGGAAATCTTCCCATAGATATAAAAGGAAGCAATAAAATAATGAGACCTGTACCTAAAATGGTATAAAAAACAAAGAAAATACTATTAAACTTAAAGATAAAAAACGACGCCACACAAAACAGTGTAACCACCAAAATAATAACACCTGCAGAAATAATACTAAATAACAGCGAACGTAAATCCGTCACTCGGAAACTGAAAATAAAGATCGCCAGAGCAAAAGCAATCCAGATATAAAGATGAATAGCATCTGTAAAAAAATCATCATTTTTAATCGTGTCAACATTCTCTAAAAGTGTTTTTAAATCTGATGTGTAGTAATAATAATCGGAAATATTATTCTTAAAAAAATTCTTCGGAGAAACTTCTTTATCCCAATTGGGGTTGAAATCTTTGACATTGATTATATCTTGCTTCACTTCGCCATTTTCATCCAGATAATTATCTGTTGTCGCCGCTGCAGAATCTATAACAGCAACTGTTTCAGCCCCATCATAATAGCCATCTGGCGATTTGTTCGGGTCATATTTTTCACCCAACTTTGTTTGATATTTTCTAATGAATGTTCTAACTTCAAATTTATCCGGATTGTAAACCATTTTTGACCAATCTTTGGAATTCAGGTTATTGGCAATCCTAAACTCATTAGAAATAGCAAGAAAATCCGTCATCAACTTTTGCAATTCCTGAGAATTTTTATTTTCTAGAACCTTGATGGTTTCTTCATTGATAAAAGCTTGTTGTTTTTTTAATAAATCTTCATCCCCAAGATTACTTAAGTTATTTTCATATCTATATTTTCGAATATGGTTTGAAGGATTATTTCTAATATCATAAAAAACCGATGAAAAATTAATATAACTCGGCATTGAAGTTTTGATATAAGGCGACAAATCTTCTACTTGTTTTTTGAAAAAGTAGGTTCTGGATTTCCTGTCTCCGTCATCTTTATAATAAGCCAAAGCTGTTTTACGTTTCCTCTCTTCTTCCGGATATAAGAATTGACCTTTTTTATCTTTATTTGTTACTATTTTTTTGTACAGACTGAAGAACTGATAAACACGATTGTGATAGACGAAATATTTTTTATCTTTTTCAATTTTATTAATATCAGTTTCACAATAATAGTTTGAAAATTCTTTTGGAAACAACCGATTTTCCAATGTATAAGATTCCAAATCCTGAGAAAGAAATGGAACGGAACGATTGATTACATCGATGTTTCTCGCCATTTTTTCATCATCATATTTATAATTGATGAAAAGACGAAAACCCGTCATATAAGAGAAATAAAATGTTGTAGAAACAAAAATAATGATGAAATATTGCAAATATTCCAAGAACAATTTCTTACCAGAATTCGGATAAAAATTCTTGAATGCATTATTCTTTAACATAAATATCAGCCAGCCGACAATCATCAAAACAGAAATAATGACGTGGACAAACACAAGTCCTGTTGAGAAATAATCGTCTATTGCTCGCGTATGTTGCAAGGTAACAGGACTCGTGTGCGAAACAAAGCCGATGAAAAAGAAAATGAGATGAACAGCCAATCCCAAAAGTAACATCCAGACGATTCTCGTGTTCCAGATATTGGGATATCTTTCCAGTAAATATTGATTGATTTTATTGATTTTTTGCATTGGTCAAAAGTTTTTATTCCACAAAGAAACGGCGCGTAGAAGTTGAAATATTACGAATATAGGTCACTTGGATTTTCGAATTCCCAAGCGCAGACAAGACATTGGAAAATTCGGTTTCAGGACTGAAATAAGCCACGAAAATCCCACCGTTGAAATTCAACTTTTCGAGTTTGAATGTTTGGAAAACCTGCAACAATTCTTCTCTGGAATTGTCTGTATCAATTTCTACAATTAGATTTTGATTTTCGGTTTCAGGTTTGATTTCGTTGTCTTGATATTTCCCGTTTTTGAGGAAAATCACTTTGTCCGAAATCTTTTCCACTTCATACAATTGCTGAGAACTTAGAATCAACGCAATCGGATTATTGACCGAATTTGCAATGGCTTTCAAATCTTCTAAAATTACTTGCTGAGCAAGAACATCAAGGTTTGCCAAAGGTTCATCCAACAAAAGAATTTCTGGTTTTCTGAGAAGCGTTCTCGCCAATTCAAAACGCATTTTGTAACCGGAAGACAACTCGCTCCATTTCAAATGTTTGTAGTTCCAAAGTCCGAGACGTGCAATCATCATCAGCGTTCTGGTTTCATTTTCCTCGGGATTAACGCCGTAATTTGACAGAACGAATTTCAAATTATCTTTCAAACTTCCGTACCATTTTTCGGTTCTTTGTGGGATGTAAACGAGTTTTGTTCTTAAATCAAATTCATCCTTTGGAACAGAATCGAATTGATATTTCAGTTCACCTTTGTTATGAGAAATTTCCTTCGCTAAGATTCTAAGCAACGTTGTTTTACCATTTCCATTTTCACCAACCAAACCATAAACTTGACCTTTTTTGATTTCCAAAGAAACCGGACCGAGCGAAAAACGATTACTTCCGTAAGATTTTTGAATTTGATTTGATTGCAAAACCGGAGATTCTGTAGGATATTCGTTGACAGATACTTTCTCGATTTCTGAAAGAAAATTTTTGCACTTTTCTATTAGTTCGTCAGACTTTTCAAGATTTTTTTCTTTCCAATCCGTCAGTTCGATGGCTGTTTTATAGATAGTCATATCTTGAGTATCCATCGCACAATCAAGCAATTTTCGGAAACCTAGAACTGTATCTTTATTATCAAAAAAGTGAAAGACAGCCATCACTCTCTGTTGATGTTTCGTCATAGTTATTTTGTTTTGAACGTTTTAAAGATAACTAAATTACGTTTGGGTTTATTATGCTGATAAAAAATTATCACAAAGGCACAATTTATTTTTTGATGCTCGTTATGTTTTAAGGCACAAAATTCAATGCGTGTAATTATAAAAATCCTTGATTTTCCTTGTGCCTTAATCGTTCATTTAATAAAATTCCTTTAGTGTCTTTGTGTTTAACTTTTCACAATATGTATTTTTTCTAAAATGATATCCCGAAAATATTTATCTTCCAAAATACAAAATCAACACATTTATGGATAAGAGAAAACTTCGCGAATCTATTTTCAGACATTTGGATGGCATCGTGACAGCGCCTGTGATTTCGGCTTTGTCTAAGAAAAAAGTATTGGATTTTATTCTTGCTAATGACAATTTGGAACTTTCTGAAATCAACGAAAAATTTGATTCTAACGAAGGTTATTTGAATGTTGCCTTACGAGTTTTAGCCTCTCAAGGTTTCTTAAATTACGATTTGAATAATGAATCTGATGTTATTAAGATTTCCAGTAATTCTAAAACCAAAGACGCTTTTTCTCATCAGAATTTTTATGTTGACTTAGCAGAATTTTTAGCAGATGATGATGATGTTATTAATTCTAAAGAACTGACTGAAAATCTCTGCAAAAAATGGATTCAGCTTTTTGAGAAATACAAATCTTTTCTGAATGAAAATACAGAGGAAACTTCTCTGAATTATCAAATCCAAAAACATATCGAAGGTGCATTAGTCGGGCCAATCATCATCAAATTGGGAATGAGCGGAATGTTCCACAAATACTTTATGGAAGCAAGTTTCAGCGCAGAAGAATTCCATAAAAACCCAGAATATTTTGGAAAAATCCTTGATTACCTTTCCGAACTTGGTTGGTTTTCGAAGAAAGGGAAAAACTTTCAATTCACAGAGACCGGATTATTCTTTGCAAGACGAGCAACTGCTTATGGTGTAACAGTTTCTTATCTTCCAATGTTTTCAAAACTCGATAATTTGATTTTTGGAAAAGCTTCAGAAATCAGAGAAATTGAAGATGGAGAAGACGAAATCCACGTGAACCGTGAAATGAATGTTTGGGGAAGCGGTGGCGCACATTTGACCTATTTCAAAGTGATTGATGAATTTATTATCGAGATTTTCAATCGTGCTTTAAGCGAACAGCCAAAAGGAATTTTGGATATGGGATGTGGAAACGGCGCACTTTTGCAACATCTTTACGAAGTCATCGAAAGGCAGACTTTGCGAGGAAAACATCTCGAAGAAAATCCATTATTTTTGGTAGGCGCAGATTACAATCAGGCTGCGTTGAAAGTTACAAGAGCCAATTTGATTAAAAATGATATTTGGGCAAAAGTGATTTGGGGCGACATTGGAAATCCTCAAAAACTGGCAGAAGATTTACAATCTGATTATAATATTGAACTTAGCGAACTTTTAAATATCAGGACTTTCCTTGACCATAACAGGATTTGGGAAGATGTTTTGGATATTAATTCTGACAGAATCAGTACTTCCACCGGCGCTTTTGCCTTCCGAGGGAAACGACTGTCCAACCAAGATGTGGAAGAAAACCTCCTGAATCATCTCAAAAAATGGACACCTTATGTTGAAAAATTTGGACTGCTATTGATTGAACTTCATACACTTTCGCCAGAAATCACCTCAAAAAATCTTGGTTTAACAGCATCGACAGCTTACGACGCAACACACGGATTTTCTGACCAATACATTGTAGAAGTGGATGTTTTTCACAGGATTTGTAAAGAATCCGGTTTGGAACCTGATACGAATCTTTTCAAGAAATTTCCGGATTCTGAATTGGCAACTGTGAGTATCAATCTTTTGAAGCGATAATTTTGTATCTTGAAGCAACATAAAATCGTATGAAAAGTATTCTAACAATCATTGCTATTTTGATGACTTCACTATTTGCTTTTGGACAGAATCTAGAGTCGCCAGATTATAAAGAAACGAAAATCGAAAGCGGAAGCACGTTCAAAAAATATAAAAATGGAAAGCTGGATAGCATTGTCGTAGCAATGTACGCTGTCAATTACGGTAATGCTCTAATCTTTGCCAAGAAAGACAACGAAATCAGAATTACAAACGCTGATGATGAAAATTCTGTCATTAAAATTGAATTAAAAAATAATAAACAAGTCCGAACTTTTTTCTATAAAGACAAACCTGCAATCGTTGTTGAAAGTATTGATTTTGATATCAATCAGTTACCAAAAAATACGATGATTAATCGTTTTTTCTTTGATAATATTATCCAAAATGTAAGTATCAAAACAGATTATGAGGTTTTTGGCAATGATAATCCAGACAAGACCTTTAAACTTTTTTATGGACTGAATATCCGAACCGACTTGGATAATCTGGACGCAATTTTTGAAAATATTGGAACGTTTTTCAGTGAAGAAGATGCGCTTTTGAAAATTTTCTATGGAAATTATACGGAAAAATTTGCGCCAAAGATTTTGACTTATTTAAAAACGAATGAATCGGGAATAATTACGGATGGAATTACTTTAGATTATCAAAATAAAAACGCCAAGGAAACAAATCCTTACAACATCTACAAAAACGGAAAAATCATCAAATCCGGAAAAGCAAACTTAGCTGATTTCCAAAAAATTCACCAAGATTACATTATCAAATTGCAAGAGTAATCAATCAATTCACTCCGATTTGAATACTTTTTAGAATATTCTCAGCTTGTTTAATGTGTCTCAAATTGTGATAAATTACGAAGCGTAAAGTATCGCCCAATTTCAGTTTAATGAGTTTTGAAATACTGATTGAAGTTTTCGTTTTCTCCAAATCAACATTTTTTGCTTTTCCCAAAAGTTCAAGCATTTTGTTCTGTTGGCTGATAAATTCTTCGATGATAGATTTGTCCAAAAGTTTATGAATTGGATTAGAAATTTTAAGTGTCTTCATTTTGTTGAGCTTCTCTTTTGGAAGCATCATATTGGCGAAATAATTTCCTAAAATTCCACTTTTAAAATAGGATTTAGTTGTTTGAAATTGGGCTTCATTGATTCGATTTTCAATTTCAGGAAGATAAAATTTACCATAAAAATTGAGATGTTCCAGACATTCCAAAATGTTCCAGCTGTTATCTAATGTTCGGAAATTCAAAATTTCGTTACTTTGATTCTGTAATGATTTGGCGAACTCAATATTATTTTCAGTAATTATTCTAAGTTCATTAAGTAGCTGATTAATTGGAATTTTCATCGTCAAAAATTTTTACAAAAGTCTAAAACTTCATTCTTAAAAAGATTGATTGAAGTCAAGATTTTTTCAGTCTAGATAATGTTTCCGGTGACATTCTGAGATAATTTGCAATGTACTTGTTTGGGATTTCTTGAAACAACTTTGGACTTCTTTTCAAAACTCTTTCGTAACGGATTTTTGGTGAACTGTACAGCAAATCTTTTTCACGTTCAATCTGTTGCAAAACCAAATCTTCCAGAATCGAATTCCATAATTTCAGATTCTCATTACTGGAATTAATAAATTCATAAAAATCCTTTTTGGAAGCCACTTTCACAGTGGAAGTTTTGATTGCCTGAATATAAAACTCAGAAGGCTTTCCAGACAAAAAAGAATCCAACGAAACAATGATATTGCCTTGATAACCGAAACGAATAATCCGTTCTTCATCCTTATCTACGATAAAAATCCGGACACTTCCCTCTTCTACAAAATAAATGTTCGTATCGGTAGTTCCGGACGTTTTGAGAAATTCATTCCGCTTCAATTCTTTCGTTTGCCAGGAAAGTTGGGTTTGCAACAATTCTAAAATCATAGGTGTTCCAGAAATTTCAAATTAAATCTAAATGTATAATTAATTTTATTAAATTTGAGATTAACAACCATTGACAACTTTAAAACATTGAAAAAAATCTATTTCTTTTTATGCACTGCTTTATTCATTAATTCAATTAATGCGCAGGAAAAGATTCCGTTCAGAATTACCAAGTCCAACAATATCATTGTAAAAACGTTGGTCAATGACAAAGATTCTCTGGATTTGATGTTTCAAATCGCAATGCAGGATGCCTCTGTTTCTCCCGAAAGACTGAAACCGGCAAAAAGTATTGTATTCAAAAATGAAATCAGTGAAAATAATTTGGTTAAAATTGGAAACCTGGAATGGAAAAATGTAAAATTCTATGACAACGAACTGACCGGGCCAGAAGCAGACGGAAAAATCGGAACCGGAATTTTCAAAGGAAAGACTTATAAAATAGATTATGACAACAATCAATTTGTAATTTATGATAAACTACCAGATATCAAAGGTTACAAAGAAGTTTCTTATATATCTAACCAGGAAGGACAAATATTTTTATCCTGTGATAATTTGATAGACAACGAAACTTATGAATCAAATTTCCTTCTACAATCGGGTTATGCTGGTGGCTTGCTTTATAACAATCAGTTTGCGGACACAAAAGATCTGAATAAAAAACTGAAAATAACAGGCGAAAAAACATTAAAAAATTCTGCAGGAAAAAGCATTATAACTAAACAGGGAATCTTGCCAATGTTGACAATTATTGATAACATTACTTTAAAGAATGTATCGGCTGGATTTTTCAGTGGGGAAATTAAAAATCAATCTACCAGCTATTTCGGAGCTGATTTGATAAGAAGATTCAATTGGATTTTCGATGCGGAAACAAAACACATTTACATCAAGCCTAGTAAATATTTTGACGCACCATATTTCAAATTTAATTAAGAGCAAATCCCTCATAAACATTAATAATGAGGGATTTTATTTTATTATTTCACGCTTTTAACACGAATCATTCCTTTGCTTTCGTGGTACATCATACACATAATTTTGCCGTCTCTTTCCTTGCATTCTTTGGGGTAATCGTAAACCAATGACACTTTTTCCCCATCTTTTTTAGATTCCATAATTTCGGCGTTACAAACCAGATAATCTTCATTTTCTCCGACTCTGAGGTAAGTTCCTGTGCAGTCTCTTACAATTGTTCCTGTTTGCAATCTGTCGTGAACAGTGGCGCAGGAAAATAGTAATGTTGAGAAAATTCCTAAAGATAAAATGTGTGATACTTTCATAGATTTTTATTTGGATTAAAGGTATAAATAAATTAACTAGCTTTTGAAACAAATTTTGGCTTCCTTAATAGTTAAAAATCAATTTCCCCGCCCATTTTATCAGTGATTTCTTTCATTATCCTGTAAGGAAATTTATCCATAAAATTATATAATAAAACCTGTTTTACATTCTCTCTTTGTGTTTTTAAATCTGATTCCAGAAGAAAAGCAATATCAGATTTGTAAAAAGAATGTCCTTTTTTTAATCTGGTGTATATTTTTTCTATTTCAAAATCTTCGAACAAGTCTTCATTTTCTGAAGTAATGAAAGTGGAAAAAATTTCAAGATATTCATCAAGATATATTTTTCTTTTTCCCTTATACTTGTCTTTAAAAAAATAAATTAACCACTTGTTCAAAGTTCTTTTGTTGATTCCAAATTCTTCTGTTATATCATCCTTATTTACTGTAAACTTTTTAATCAGAAAATTCTTCTTCTCATCATTTGTCATTTTCTTTAAATTTACATTGAAAAGAATCGTAAAGTTTTCATCGATAATTTTTTGTTCATCTTTTTCATCGATATTAAAAAAATTATGAAGGTTATCCTCATTGGTAATAAAAGATTGTAAATCGATTTCGGATAGTTTTTTAAGTCCAGAAATTATCTCAGTAATATTAACTGGTTTTATTAGTGGCTCTGCTAATTTCATCAAAAAATCAACATTCAACTCATTTATTAACAGTTGTTCAAAATCATTATCTGAGTCTGCCGTCTCTTTTATTTGTTTTATTCTCTCACCTGCAATTTCTTGCGAACCATAGATTCTAGCGAGATTGTTTTCAATTAACCTTTCTTGTTTTTCGAGAGGAAGATTTTGAAATATTTCAACAATATGTTTCATCATAATAAAAAAATCTTTTATCAAAAATAATAAACGATTACAAAATTTTAAATTTTATTTCTTCTTTGGTTGAAAAATTTTATTATTAGGATTTAATTGATTTGCATGATTGTTATTTGCTGTTTTAAAAGTAGTATTCAACCCTTTTGTTCCGATGTTTTTGTTGCTGATATCAGCTTTGTGATTTTTTGACATTTTTTTTAATTTGTTTAGTTAAAATTTTATTGTTTGTTAATTAACAGGACAAATGTATATTGAATAAAAAAAAGCTTTCCAAATTATGCACGGTAATTAAAAAAACCTCGTAAGTTATCTTACGAGGCTTCAAATATATTTTATTTTGAAAACTACATCGTCTCCATTTTAAAACTCATACTTTCAATCACTTTCAAAATTGCTTCCACTGTATCCATTGAAGTCAAACAAGGAACACCATTTTCTACCGACATTCTTCGGATCTGGAAACCATCCCTTTCGGATTGTTTTCCTTTCGTGGTCGTATTTACAACATATTGTACCTTTCCTTTCTGAATAAGATCTATCAAATTCACATCTTCTTCTCCAATCTTATAACCGATTTTCGTCTGGATCCCTTTTTCCTCGAAGTATTTCGCTGTTCCTTCTGTCGCCCAGATCCTGAAGCCGATAGTATGAAATCTTCTTGCAATTTCAGCAGCTTCCTCTTTGTCCTGATCTGCAACGGTGAACAAGATAGAACCGTAAGTCGGAACTTTTCTTCCTGCTCCAATTAATCCTTTGTACAAAGCTTTTTCGAAGGTTGAATCTTTTCCCATAACTTCTCCGGTAGATTTCATTTCAGGTCCTAATTGGATATCAACTTTTGTCAATTTGCTGAAAGAGAAAACCGGAACTTTCACGAATATTCCCTCTTTATTTGGAACTAATCCCGATTTGTAACCTAGGTCTTTCAGTTTTGTTCCAAGAATTGCTTTTGTTGCTAGATTTGCCATCGGAACATCTGTGATTTTCGATAAGAAAGGAACAGTTCTGGACGAACGCGGATTCACTTCGATGACGAAAACTTCTCCTCCAGAAATTACATATTGGATATTCATTAATCCAATAACATTCAATCCTTTTGCTAATCTAATGGTGTAATCTTCAAGGGTTTTGATTTGAGTTTCCGTCAAAGTCTGAGGCGGATAAACCGCAATCGAATCTCCGGAGTGAACACCTGCTCTTTCGATGTGTTCCATAATTCCTGGAATTATTGTTGTTTCGCCGTCACAAATGGCGTCTACTTCCACTTCTTTTCCTGTCAGATAACGGTCAATCAAAACTGGCTGATCTGGACTAGCATCCACCGCATTTTCCATATAGTGAGCGAGTTCTTTTTCAGAATAAACGATTTCCATCGCTCTTCCTCCTAAAACATAACTTGGACGAACTAAAACCGGATAACCAATCTCGTTGGCAATCACAATCGCTTCTTCTTTTGAAGTCGAAGTTTTCCCCAATGGTTGAGGAATTCCCAAATCTTGTAAAGCTTTTTCAAATTTATCTCTGTTCTCAGCTCTGTCCAGATCTTCAAGGGAAGTCCCCAAAATCTGTACACCGTGAGCTGCCAATTTATCCGCTAAATTAATCGCTGTCTGTCCTCCGAATTGTACCACAACTCCTTTTGGTTTTTCAAGTTCAATGATGTTCATCACATCTTCTTCTGCCAAAGGTTCGAAGTATAATTTGTCTGAAATCGAGAAGTCTGTAGAAACTGTTTCAGGATTGGAGTTGATGATAATCGCCTCGTAACCCATCTGCTGTATTGCCCAAACCGAATGAACCGTTGCATAATCGAATTCAACACCTTGACCAATTCTGATGGGGCCAGAACCCAAAACGATGATTTTCTCTTTGTCAGAAACGATACTTTCATTTTCATCTTCGTAAGTTCCGTAGAAATAAGGTGTTTCTGATTCAAATTCTGCGGCGCAAGTGTCTACCATTTTGTAAACTGGCATTATTCCGTTGTCTTTTCTGAACTGGAACACTTCTTTCTGAGTGGTTTCCCAAAGATGCGCGATATTCAAGTCTGCGAAACCTAATTTCTTAGCTTCGAGAAGAATGTCTTTATTGAATTTATTTTCTTTGATAGTCGTTTCAAAATCAATTAATTTTTTGATTTTCCAGATGAAGAATTTATCGATTTTGCTCCATTCTACAATCTGTTCCCAATCGTAACCTCTTCGTAGAGCATCTCCAATAATGAATAATCTTTCGTCATCACAAACTCGGATTCTTCTTTCGATTTCCTCAGCTGTTAAAGCTTCAGCTTGTTTTTTCTTTAATCCTAAATGACGGATTCCCGTTTCCAAAGAACGAATCGCTTTTTGCAAAGATTCTTCGAAGTTTCTTCCGATGGCCATTACTTCGCCTGTTGCTTTCATCTGAGTCGACAATCTTCTGTCAGCTGTTTCAAACTTATCGAATGGGAATCTCGGAAACTTGGTTACCACATAATCCAAAGCCGGTTCGAAACAAGCGTAAGAAGTTCCTGTTACCGGATTTTTGATTTCGTCCAATGTCAAACCAACAGCGATTTTCGCGGCGATTTTTGCAATCGGATAACCTGTTGCTTTACTCGCCAAAGCCGATGAACGCGAAACTCTTGGATTCACTTCGATGATATAATAATTGAATGAATGTGGGTCTAATGCCAGCTGAACATTACATCCACCTTCAATTCCTAAAGCTCTGATAATCTTCAAAGAAGCATTTCTCAACAACTGATATTCTCTGTCAGAAAGTGTCTGCGAAGGCGCAACTACAATAGAATCTCCTGTGTGAACACCGACTGGGTCGATGTTTTCCATATTACAAACCACAATTGCGTTGTCGTTGGAATCTCGCATTACTTCGTATTCAATTTCTTTGAAACCGGCGATTGACCTTTCAATCAAACATTGTGTTACAGGTGAATATTTAAGACCTAATTCCGCGATTTCACGAAGTTCAGTTTCGTTTGAAGCAATTCCGCCTCCTGTTCCACCCATTGTAAAAGCAGGGCGAACAATCACTGGATAACCTAATCCATCAGCAAAATCTACCGCACCTTGAACTGTTGTCACGATGTCTGATTCAGGAACTGGTTCATTCAGTTCTCTCATTAACTCTCGGAACAAATCTCTGTCTTCAGCTTGATTAATTGCTGAAAGTTTCGTTCCCAAAACTTCTACTTTACATTCTTCAAGAATTCCGGATTTCTGTAATTCAACCGCCATATTCAGTCCAGTTTGTCCTCCCAAAGTTGGAAGAAGCGCATCCGGACGTTCTTTGCGAATGATTCTGGAAACGAATTCCAAAGAAATCGGTTCAATATAAACTTTGTCGGCAATCTCCACATCCGTCATTATGGTTGCAGGATTGGAATTAATCAAAATCACTTTGTAACCTTCTTCTTTCAAAGAAAGGCAGGCCTGTGTTCCCGAATAATCAAATTCCGCAGCCTGACCAATAATGATTGGACCTGAGCCGATTACTAAAATTGTTTTTATGTCTGTTCTTTTCATTTTTTATTAGATGTTGGAAGTCGGAAGACCGATGTCCAAGGATTTGTTGATTTAATTTTTGCGTTGCCTTTGTCATTCTGAAAAGAATCTCAACGGTTTAGATTCCTACGGAATGACTAATATTACGTTAAATTTTACTCTTAAATTCTTCCATTAAAGTGATGAACTCATCAAACAGATAATTCGCATCCTCTGGTCCAGGACTTGCTTCCGGATGATATTGAACTGAGAAACAAGGATGAATTTTGTGCTTTACACCTTCATTCGTTCTATCGTTCAAAGCAATATGGGTTTCAACTAAATCTGTATTTTTCAAAGATTCCTGATCAATTGCGTAACCGTGATTCTGAGAAGTGATAGCGACTTTATTTTTTTCTAAATCCAAAACCGGATGATTTCCACCTCTGTGACCAAATTTCAGTTTGTAAGTTTTTGCGCCACAAGCCAAACCAATCAATTGATGACCTAAACAAATCCCAAAAATTGGAACTTTTCCCAGTAATTTCTGAATCATTACCAAAGCTTCTGCATTATCTTCCGGGTCGCCTGGACCGTTGGAAAGCATAATTCCGTCCGGGTCCATTAATAAGATATCTTCAGCAGTTGTGTCGTGAGAAACTACGATGATGTCACAGTTTCTTTGAGATAATTCTCGGATGATTCCCAATTTGGAACCGAAATCTACTAATACCACTTTGAAACCTCTTCCCGGACTTGCATAAGACGTTTTTGTAGAAACCTGCTCTACTTGGTTAGTTGGAAAAGTTGTTGATTTCAATTCTTCGATAACCGCTTGTTCATCTGCATCTGCGTTCACAATTTTTCCTTTTTCAACACCTTTGTTTCTAAGTATTCTTGTCAATCTTCTAGTGTCAATTCCAGAAATTCCTGACAGATTTTTCTTTTGGAACAATTCGTCCAAAGTGATTTGAGTCCTGAAATTGGAAGGTAAATCACACAATTCTTTCACAATCAAACCTTTGATTGCAGATTCGATGCTTTCGTAATCGTCACGATTAATTCCGTAATTTCCAATCAAAGGATACGTCATACAAACAATTTGTCCGCAATAACTTGGGTCGGAAATCAACTCCTGATAACCCGTCATTCCAGTATTGAAAACCACTTCTCCAGCAGTATCCTGCTCTGCTCCGAATCCCGTTCCGTAAAAAACTTCGCCGGATTCTAATATTAACTTCTTTTTCATTTTTACTTTTAAGTCGGAAAACGGAAGCCCGAAGTCCGAATATTTTATTATTATTTATTTCATCCTCAGTCATCGGTCATCAGACTTCTGACATCGGACTTTTTACTCAAAAAAAACACGCCCGAAAGCGTGAATAAATATTTTAATTTTTGGAGTCGATGAATTCGAATCCTTTGTTTTCCAAATCATATTTAAGGATTGCCATTCTCGCAAAAACGCCGTTCTGCATTTGTTTGAAAATTCTCGACCTTTCGCATTCAACTAATTCTGAATCAATTTCCACACCTCTGTTGATTGGCGCCGGATGCATAATAATTGATGTTGGTTTCATTTTCGCTTCACGCTCTTTTGTCAAACCAAATTTTTTCAGATAATCCTCCGGTTTGAAACTAAAATTTCTCTCGTGGCGCTCGTGCTGGATTCTCAACAGAATCAAAACATCAACTTCTTTCACAAGATCATCGAACTGCATATAAGTTCCGTTGACCAGCATTCCTTCATCAAACCAGAATTCTGGTCCGGAGAAATAAACTTTCGCACCCAATCTTCTGAATAATCCTGCGTCAGAATTCGCAACACGGCTGTGCTTTACATCGCCAACAATTCCGATTTTAAGACCTTCGATCTTTCCAAATTCCTGAATGATTGTCAGCGCATCCAGAATCGCTTGTGAAGGATGGCTCCCTACGCCGTCGCCCGCATTTATAATACTTAGTTTAGCATCTTTCAATGCATCGTAATAACGCTTTTCAGAATGTCTGATAACCGCTACTTCCACGCCAATTGCTTCCAGTGTTTTGATAGTGTCCAAAAGTGTTTCTCCTTTTGCAATCGAACTTTTATCGGCTTCGAAATCGATAACCTTAAGTCCGAGTTTCTTTTCAGCAACCTCAAAACTTGTTTTTGTTCTTGTACTATTCTCAAAAAACAGGTTCGCTGCGAAAACGTCGCCTTTGATCTTAATTATTTTACCATCGGCAAACTGTTGTGCTTCTTGTAAAATTTTCTCAATACTATCAGTAGAAATGCGTGAAAGCTTAATCATAATTCAAATTTTTAAATAAAAAAAACGAAGCCTAAAAGACTTCGTTAAATATAAAAAATATTGTTGTTGTCGGCAAACTTGCCAATTGTTTTTGTCGCTAAATTCTGTACCAGATTCATTGGGTGCAAAGATACCAATATTTTTGATATTATGAAATCTTCTTCACAATATTTTATGTTAAATCAATGAACTTCTATTCTCGAATTGTTGTCTTCAATTTTTTTCTTTACTTTTGAAAGAATGATTACCCATTATGAGTTTGGATAAAAAAGACAAATTAATTCTTTCGCTTCTACAAGAGGATTCTACATTATCTGTAAAAGAAATTTCCGAAAAAATCGGACTTACTTTCACACCTACTTACGAGCGCATCAAAAACCTTGAAAAACAAGGTGTTGTGGAGAAATATGTAGCCATTTTAAACCGTGAAAAACTCGGAATCAACATTGTTGTTTATTGCAACATCCGCCTGAAAGAACAATCTCAAAAAACTTTGAAAGAATTTGAAGATTATATTTCTAAGTATGATGAAATTCAGGAAATTACAAGTCTTTCCGGTGAATATGATTATCAGTTAAAAATCCTTGCCAACGACATCAATTCTTACAACGAATTCACTGTGAATGTGATTTCCAACAGTCCTCACATTGGTCAATATCACAGTTCTATAGTTCTTGCTGAAGTCAAAAAAACGACTAAGTTTAAATTAGATTAAAATCATTTATCGACCCTAAAGGAAGTGATTTTAACCCAATAATTTATCTCTGACTTTATTGAACTGATATTCGATTTCGTCGAGGCAAAGATTTCCTAAACTGCCTTGATGAGAGTGATTGAGTTCTTTATAATCATACTCAAACAAACCATTTTCTATTTCCTGACCGATTTGGATGTAAGCATCTCGGAATGATTTTCCATTCTTCACTTCTTCGTTGATTTTTTCTACGCTGAAGATGTATTTGTACTTTTCATCATCCAGAATATTGTCTTTCACTTCGATGTTTGGAAGCGTGTAAATCAGAATTTCAAGACATTCTTTCAAGGAATCAATAGCTGGGAAAAGGATTTCTTTTGTCAATTGCAAATCTCTGTGATAGCCTGAAGGCAGATTATTCGTCACCAAAATCAATTCGTTTGGCAAAGCCTGAATTCTGTTGCATCTTGCTCTCACCAATTCGAAAATATCCGGATTTTTTTTGTGTGGCATAATGCTGCTTCCAGTCGTAAATTCTTTCGGAAAGCTTATGAAATCGAAGTTCTGACTAAGATAAAGACAAACATCATAAGAAAATTTGCTTAAAGTCCCAGCCAAAACTGACAATGAATTTGCCAACAATTTCTCAGATTTCCCTCTTGTCATTTGCGCATAAACCACATTGTGATTCAAAGTTCTAAAACCCAGTTTGTAAGTTGTACTTTCTCTGTCAATCGGGAAAGACGAACCGTAGCCAGCAGCTGAACCGAGTGGATTTTTATTAATGATATTCTTCGTTGCAAACAGCAATTCCAAATCGTCCACCAAAGATTCTGCATACGCACCAAACCACAATCCAAAAGACGACGGCATCGCCACCTGCAAATGCGTGTAGCCAGGCAACAAGACATCTTTGTGAAGAGTGGCTTTGTCTTTCAGGATTTGAAAAAATGAATCGGTCAGCTCTGTGATTTCTCTGATTTCGTCAATTAAATATAATTTTATATCCGTCAAAACCTGGTCGTTTCTAGACCTAGCAGTGTGGATTTTCTTTCCTGTTTCGCCGAGTTTTTCGATG
>Ga0302347_1001171_pt1 | contig 33065 bp, 31 predicted proteins | sample PhyWR1_FD_202178 | JGI IMG/M metagenome (GOLD analysis project Ga0302347, IMG submission 202178) | Leaf surface microbial communities from wheat plants in UC Gill Tract Community Farm, Albany, California, United States - DLSL W.R1 (v2)... | ecosystem: Host-associated > Plants > Phyllosphere >... | reverse complement strand
TTCTCTATTTATGCGATTTGGACGCGCCGGTTGAACTCTTTTTCCGCCTTTAATACTTTATTCCTCCAGTTGATGTAGATTGCGACTGCGAATTTCATTCTGCAGTTTTTCAATCAATTCGTTTACGTCAATACTTCCCAAGTCAACGCCTCGGCGGGTGCGTACGGCTACTTTACCGGACTCAACCTCTTTATCGCCACAGACCAACATGTAAGGGACACGACGCAACGTGTGTTCTCTGATTTTAAAGCCAATCTTCTCATTTCTCAAGTCTGCTTTTACACGAATTCCCGCATTTTGGAGTTTTCGTACTAATTCGCTGACATATTCAGACTGACTATCAGTAATATTCATCACTACTACTTGTACCGGAGCAAGCCAGGTTGGGAAGAAACCGGCAAACTCTTCGGTAAGAATACCGATGAAGCGTTCCATTGAACCTAAAATCGCACGATGAATCATCACCGGGACCAGACGTTCGTTGTTTTCACCAATATATGATGCATTTAGACGTGTAGGCAACGAGAAGTCAAGCTGAACCGTACCACACTGCCAGGCTCTATCCAAGCAATCGTAGAGGGTAAACTCAATTTTCGGGCCATAGAACGCCCCTTCTCCCGGCTGTAAATCAAACGGGATCTGGTTCTCTTCTAAGGCTGCCGCCAAGTCAGCTTCAGCGCGATCCCACATATCATCACTACCGATACGTTTTTCTGGGCGCGTCGACAATTTCACCACGATTTTTTCAAAACCGAAGGTGCTGTACATATCATAGACCATGCGAATACAGCTGTTTACTTCGTCACGAACCTGATTTTCTGTACAGAAAACGTGGGCATCATCTTGCGTAAAGCCACGAACACGCATCAGACCATGCAGTGCACCTGATGGTTCATTACGATGGCAGCTACCAAACTCAGCCATACGCAACGGTAAATCACGGTAAGACTTCAGACCCTGATTAAAGATCTGTACGTGTCCCGGGCAGTTCATTGGTTTAATGCAGTATTCACGGTTCTCTGACGAGGTCGTGAACATGGCATCTTTATAGTTGTCCCAGTGACCTGTTTTTTCCCACAGAACACGGTCCATCATAAATGGGCCTTTAACTTCCTGGTACTGGTACTCTTTCAACTTGGAACGAACGAAGACTTCCAGTTCACGGAAAATCGTCCAGCCATCATTATGCCAGAAAACCATGCCTGGTGCTTCTTCTTGCATATGATAGAGATCAAGCTGTTTACCGATTTTACGATGATCACGCTTGGAGGCTTCTTCCAGACGTTTCAGATAAGCATTAAGTTGCTTTTTATCTGCCCAAGCCGTGCCATAAACACGCTGCAACATTTTATTGCTGCTATCACCACGCCAGTAAGCACCTGAGGTTTTCTGCAGTTTAAAATGATGACAGAAACGCATGTTAGGTACGTGCGGACCGCGGCACATATCAACATATTCTTCATGATGATACAGACCTGGCTTATCATCATGGCTGATATTTTCATCAAGGATGGCAACTTTATAGTTTTCACCGCGGCTGACAAACGTATCTCTCGCTTCTTGCCAGCTCACTTTTTTCTTAACGACGGTGTAATCTGTTTCGGCAAGCTCATGCATCCGCTTTTCGAGACGCTCGAGATCTTCCTGAGTCAATGTATGGTCAAGGTCGACGTCATAGTAGAAACCATTATCGATAACCGGACCAATAGCCATCTTGGTGTTCGGCCATAACTGCTTAATGGCATGTCCCAGCAAGTGAGCACAAGAGTGACGAATAATTTCGATACCCGCTTCGTCTTTTGCTGTAATAATCGCCAACCGGGCATCGTTTTCAATTAAATCAGTCGCATCAACCAGCTCACCGTCAACGCGGCCAGCAATACAAGCTTTTGCCAGACCCGGGCCGATATCCAGCGCGACATCTAATGGGCTAACCGCTTGTTCGTAATGGCGTTGACTACCATCAGGAAGTGTAATAACAGGCATTTAAAGTCCTTATTTGCAGTGGTGACCCACACGCCAGATCACATACAAGTTAATATTAATTATATAAATCAGCTAGTTGCGTGAAGTTGAATGCTTCACTATGCAAACTGTGTACACAAGGATATACAATATCCAAAATGCACTCTCCACCTCTAACTGACTACGCCCGCATATATTACACCTACTATACCTCTCAGCCAATCCCTGGCTAACTCTCCCTGATGTCAATTCTCTTACTTAGCAATCAGGCCGGGTACGATGATGTGACTTATATTTGGGTAGATAAAGACTGGACAATTTCATTTTTCCGGATTCAGCACTGACAGTCAAAAGCAAAGCCCGCCAATTCACCGTCTGTCGCTGGAGGTATGGGTACGCACAAAAATTTATCTGTCGCTGCGGTGGTTGATCAAAACAACCCTGTTTCATGGCAGTGAATATTGACTGATATAATCCGTATTATCTCCTCTAGAGTCATACTCTGATTGTTTTGTTCACACTGTACCATAAGAATTAATGTATTCATTTGTATTAAAATGATACAAATAAAATATATATATTGGTTATATTTCCACCACAGCATAAACAGGAAGCAAAATAATTAATCTTCGCCTAGTAATTTCAATGTGTTATATAATCAATTTAATTTATCAAGTAATCATTTATAGAAAAACATCTAATTCCTATGAAATTACTGGACATAAATCAAAGACATTTAATCTTGCGTTAAAGATGACAACTCATGGATGATTACCGAACATTCAATATAAACCATCAGAAATTTTTGGTCTTTTTATAGTTTAATCATGAACATCACATATTATATATCATACACTATCAAGCCTGTGCAGTTTACACATTAATATGCAATGAAACAGGAATACAATATATTATTTCATATCGATAATAATATGCATACTTACGCTCGATAACTTAAGACAACCCATTTACACCCATTACTATTGCGACAATAAATTTAGAATATGAAACTCATTAGCCAGCAAATAATTAGGGAAGTAAAAAATCATCAATGAACGTTACACCCCAAATAATTCGAGTGACTTGTAGACGCTGAATAAGTCCTATCGATGCGCATAGATAAACTATGTGATTCGGCAGGACTTATGAAAGCAACGCCCAGACAACTTGAAGCATGGCGGATATAAATGATAAAAATCATAATTTATATCTAACTTATAAGCACAATGGAGGTGCTCACTATGCGATCAGGATAATAAGGTGTTTCGATGATAACTATTCAGTGGATGAGTTGGTTTTTCGTAGCTAAAATTAAGTAATAGTTACATATAACACTCTATTTCACTTTCATCTTCAACCTAAATTAGACATTAGTTAAAACCCATCTATAGCCGTCATACTTCAATTTGCCTGGCCGTTGTTTGCGTCAATCTTGCCAGATCACATAGTACATCTATGTTCATCGCAAGGATTTACTCAGCACCTACAAGCAACTCGAATTATTTTGGGTATAAATAATGTAGTGGAAACTGCTCTATGAATACTATAAGCATTTTTAAAAAAAATAAGTCATCTATCTTATTGCTATCTTGTCTGGCTTTAACCGTAATGAAAATTCACGCACAGCCGATAGTGCCTCATAATAATTTGGATGATGACTGGAATAACGTTAGTAAGAATAACAGTCCTCCCGTTATTCCTGAATCTAAGATAAACTTCAGTGCGTTTTTCTACCCGGGTCAACAATATGATAAAACCCCTGATACGAATAGCAGTCGGAAAGAGAAGCCGCACTCAGATACTCAGTTTAAGAAGACCCGGGATATAATTGCGCAACGTCTGAGTGGAAATTCTAATTCTAAACCCGAAGAAGAATCCAGTGCTGGGGCAAGTTATGCTGACAGTGAAAAGCCCAGTCCTGAAGCAAATTATGGCAGTCGGGGAGAGAAGCCGCACTCAAATACTCAGTTTAAGAAGGCGGTTCGTTCTACGCTTGAGCACCGTCGGAGTCGACATTGTTATTCTGAATCTGAAGAAGAGTCCAGTCCTGAAGCAAGTTCTGGCAGTCGGGGAGAGAAGACGCACTCAGATACTCAGTTTAAGAATACCCGGGATATAATTGCGCAGCGTCTGAATGGAAATTATAATTCTGAACTCGAAGAAGAATCCAGTGCTGGAGCAAGTTATGCTGACAGTGAAAAGCCCAGTCCTGAAGCAAGTTCTGGCAGTCGGGGAGAGAAGCCGCACTCAGATACTCAGTTTAAGAATACCCGGGATATAATTGCGCAGCGTCTGAATGGAAATTATAATTCTGAACCCGAAGAAGAATCCAGTGCTGGAGCAAGTTATGCTGACAGTGAAAAGCCCAGCCCTGAAGCAAATTCTGGCAGTCGGGGAGAGAACCCGCACTCAGATAATGCTTACGGCTCTCATATCTTAAATTATTCTCCTTTGAGTGTTCTAGAGATGGAAGATATCAATATTGATATTCAAAATACAACCATCGAGAATAATCCAGATGATGGTATTACTATTATTAAAAATCTTTCAGGTACTGATGAATTTTTTTCACCTGACGCCGCCATAGATAAATCACATATTATAGTTGGCGATAATTATGGAATTACAAATCACTATAGCTATAATGATTGTTCTTTAGACAAAAATTCCTCTTGGGATATGACGTCCAGCTATGACATAAACAATCTTTATAACGCAGGTAATATCATATTATCAAAGGGAGATGATGTTGGTATGGGATTACTCGTCCGTAACGATTATATTGGAAAGAATGGCACTATTACTTTCAATCCCACTATAGTCGGAAATAATATTCTGTCAGATAAATTAATTATCAAGGGTAATAGTTCTGGCCTGACAAATGTTTCGATAAACAGTATTGGCGGTATCAGTAGCGCTTCTCTGAATGATCTTGAATTTATTCATATCGATGGCCTTTCTGACGGTATTTTTAAGCAATCAGGGCGTATAGTAGCAGGTGCTTATGATTATTCCTTAGTCCGTGGGCATGGCAATAATAGTGGAAACTGGTATTTGACAAACCAACAGGCTCCCAGAACCACCGCTGATAATCGTATCGAGCGTCCAGAGGCTGCAAGCTATATTGCAAACTTAAGTGCAGCAAATACCTTATTTACCACTACCTTGAGTGATCGTTCAGGTGAAACACAGTTTACCGATGCACAAACGGGTGAAAAAAAAGTCACCAGTCTGTGGTTGCGCCAGATAGGTAACCATAACAACTGGCGCGATAGCAACGACCAGCTAAAAACGCAGAGTAACAGTTATATTACCCAACTGGGCGGTGATATTATGCAGTGGAGTACCCATGGGCATAACCGGGGGCGCTTGGGTCTGATGGCTGGCTACGGAAATAATCGCAGCAATAGCCGCTCTTCAATCACAAATTACCATTCAAAGGCCTCAGTTAAGGGCTACAGTGTCGGAGCTTACGGTAACTGGTTCGCCAATGATACTGATAAATCTGGTTTGTATGTCGACGGTTGGCTACAGTACAACTGGTTTAATAACCATGTGCAGGGGCAGAAACTTTCAGGTGAGAATTACACGTCAAAAGGTCTGAACGCCGCAGTTGAAACGGGTTATACCATCAAGATCGGTGAATTTATCAAAAGTCAGGGCATTGTTGACCAGTGGTTTATTCAGCCACAGGCTCAGGTAACCAGAATGGGCGTGAAGGCTAAAAATCACAGAGAAGCGAACGGGACCCGTGTCACCAGTGGTGGAGAAGGCAATATTCAGACCCGTTTGGGGATCAGGACGTCTCTGAAAGGTCAGAATGTGATGGATAAAGATAAGAACCGTGAGTTTGAGCCCTTCATTGAAGCAAACTGGCTACATAATACCCGCAGCTTTAGCGCCACGATGGATGGAGATCGGGTCACTCAAGCCGGTGCGCGCAATATCGGGGAAGCCAAAATTGGTGTTGCTGGTAAAATTAACTCGAAAGTAAATCTGTGGGGTAATATCGGCGTTCAGGTCGCTGATAAGGGCTATAATAATACCAGTGCAATGGTGGGAGTTAAATATCATTTTTAATGTTCCCTGTGCTCAATAAACTTCAAGATATTCCCAAGTACAATGCGCAGGTAACATTCAGACAGCTTGAAATATAACGGTATGATCCTAAATAATTCACGTTGCCCGTAGGCGTAAAGCGAAGCGCGTCAATGAGCATCGAAACAATGTGATTCGACGCGCTAAGCTCAGACGACATTCTGGTAGCTTGCGGTATAACGAACCGAGATTGACTCCCTGCCCGTAGGCAAAACCACTCTGTCGCTTTATCACAAGGGCATCTATGAATACACCAGAATCTATGTCAAATTTCAGCCCGCGTTCAGGCTCGAAGCAGCCTGTTCGCCTTCAATGTATCGGTTGCCCCTTCTCTGCCCAGCCACGTGCCATCGCAAATAATGCCAGTAGCTGGTCTTTATCCATCTCCAGATAGCCACCTTTATTTGAAAGAGATATAACCTCTCCATCCTGTAACACTTCAAATCCGGGGGCGTTTTCAGTTTCAAATATAGTCATATATTTACCTCTCAAGGTATTCAGTCAGCCGTCAATAACATTAAAAATATAGTACCTGTTGATACCTCTGGAGTAAGACCCGGACATTTCTGATGTCTCTGATTTTTTAAATGTTCTGGGTTTTTACTGTTCGCCGGCAATCATAAAATGGGCATAATACGTCTTTCTACACCTGATGCATGTTATGAAGCAATGCAGTACCTGGTTAAAAAACAGCCAACACCCTGATAAAATAAAAGCCGAACATATAATTTCGACTTTTATTTTCGCTTGCGATAAAAATGACATTACTGCGTTATCACAGCTGAATCAGCGAGAGTTAATTGCACTCGCCCGGCACTGAAATTTGGGCGTCAATCGCGCTGATGCGCTCTCTTGTCGTCGGTTTTTTATTCGATAACATATCGCAACTGACATTGACGATATTCACAAAATATGGGGTGGTTGATTTCTCAACGGCTACTACTGTACTGGCTGGACGTGCTGCAAATACGCCAGCAGAAAATGACAGCAACAGACCAGACATCGCTATATATTTTAGCGCTTTCATAAATTTTCTCTTACTCAATAAACGAGTTCTCTGAATACAACGCAATTATAACCAAGCATCATGCGTGATTGATAGTCAGTTTATTTGTCAGAGAGGAGCAAATTTACTGCGCTTGTTGCGGAATTGTAAGTTAACGATGAGCATCAACCGGAAGCGGGTAACATATTTTATACATAAGCCAGGTGTCGGCAATAATGATAACAATTGATTTAAGTTGGCAACAAAAAAATAAGCCGGACTGTTATCCGGCTTGTCATGACTAGAGCTTATAACCCAGCGTAATTTGGGTACGCTTATCGGTACGATTAGGTGCCGATGCTGGTGGTTCAGAGTTCCACGTCACGTAGTAACCTAATTTCAGGCCAAAATTCTCATTGATAGCAACATCAACGGACGTTTCAGTATTCACGGTACTGTCTTCAGAACCAAAGAACGATACGCCCTGAGTAAATTTAGCATTGTCTGTGAATTGCCAGTTATAAATAGCAGACGCATAACCTAAAGCCTGCGTTTTATTGCCACCGTCAACGTATTCATCATAACGAACACCTGGACCTGCTTCCAGACGCAGGAATTGCACGGGTCCTGCCAGAACCTGGCGACCATAACCTGCGGTAAAGATATCGCGGGCATGATAACCATTGTAACGGTCAGTCAACCAGCTAGCCTGGCCAAAAACATAATTACTGTCAGACAGGTTATAACGACCACGTCCGCCTGCAGAGTATTTTTCGGAGGAACGAACATCATTAGAAGAGGTATTGCTGGCGCTACCCCACAGTGACCATGCAGTCACCTGTTGATACCAAGTCATATTGGTATTGGCAGTCAAAGTCGAACTTTTGGTGTTTCCTGACTGAGCAAGATAGCCTGCGTTGAGGTTACCACCAAATGCTGCCTTCGCTGTAGCGGGGTCATCCATGACAGTGAACACCGAATCATCTGCCAGAGCAGAATGACTTATAAACGATCCTCCAACCAGGAGGAGTGCAACCGGTACTGTCTTTAAAAGCTTCATTTATTAATCCGTACAACACAAAAAAAGATAACCGCAAGGATTCGGCATATTTCGCAAGAGCCATAAAATATGACGCCAGGAAGGGGGGGAATTATAAAAAAGCCCCGTTAACTTAGCAATGAGATCTTAATAACATTTTCTAACCAAGGGTAAAATAAAAAGCGTTTATTTTCATAATGATAAAAAAAACAGACCTTTCTGCATAACAATATAAAATATAGGGGATTTATCGTAAGCATAACCTGAAACCACCCTAGCCTAACCCATAATTTAAGTAGGGTTTTATCTGTTTATCATTTCAAAATGAGCTACGCTTTATCTTCGATGACAATAAATGTCGCCCCTGAAGATAGGGTTAAATTCGTATGACCATAAAAAACCTGGTAACTGTGCGTGATGTCGCGGTTAGCCACGGTTAAGCGCGATAATCTATTGATAATCCGGTCACCCGCAGAGGAATTCAATATGTGGCAAACTATTCGTCGTATGTTATGCGAACAGCTAGGTGAAGCCGAAATCTCGGCACCGACTCAGATGCCTGGTGGACAAAGTCACCATGCATGGCATCTGCACTACGGTGAACATGAGATTTTTGTCAAAAGTGACAGCCATGAGATGTTACCGCTATTTGTCACCGAGGCCGATCAACTGGCCTTGTTAGCGCGCACCAATACAGTCCGAGTCCCTACCGTTTGGGCAACAGGCTCGGACAGAGATAATAGTTTTCTGCTACTGGAATATCTACCAGCCAAGCCTTTAGATTTGCACAATGCTTATTTACTCGGACAGCATCTGGCACGACTCCATCAATGGAGTGATCAGCCGCAATTTGGTCTGGACTTCGATAATGCTCTGTCAACCACGTTACAACCCAATCTCTGGCAGCGCCGTTGGTCCACTTTTTTTGCTGAGCAACGCATTGGCTGGCAGCTCGAAATAGCCGCAGAAAAAGGTATTGAGTTCGGAGATATCGACACCATTGTCGATACCGTACAACAGGCGCTCGCCACTCATCAGCCACAACCTTCGCTATTGCATGGTGATTTATGGGCTGATAACTGCGCTCAGGGACCTGACGGACCTTTTATCTTCGATCCTGCCTGCTATTGGGGAGACCGCGAATGTGATTTAGCAATGCTGCCCTTACATCCAGAACAACCTCCCCATATTTATGATGGCTACCAGTCTGTATCCCCGCTCCCTACCGGGTTCATTGAGAGACAGCCGATTTATCAGCTTTATACGCTGATAAATCGGGCTGTTGTCTTTGGTAAAGAACATATTCCGGCTGCGCATCGCGCACTGGAACACATTTTGTCCCGTTAACGACTAAATAAAGCCCAGGAGTCGGAAACACAGATACCCGATAACCAGCACAATCACAGGCAAGATATACAACGGGAAAACCTGGACCAGTAAAGAGTGGTTTGGGACATTAATTTTAGCATTCAGCTGGTTTTTGCTAAGTCCCTCCTCTCCTTTAGCTTGTTCAATAACCAACTGATCCTGAACTCTTTCCCGTATAAATTTTACCTGCCGCGACATTCTTGCGCCCGAATCTTTTAATGCCAGTCCAATAAACATCAAGGCAAAAATAATCCAGAACACGACGTTTGTCTGATGCAGAAAATCTACCTGCGGTGAACTCTCCCAGAACAGGCTCAGGAAGGGAGTATTGAAACGGACCATTTCGATCATCACATGAATAAAGTCCAGCATTACCGCGTTGATACCGGCTTGTTTCTCGCTGTACGCATACATAAATTTCAGCACAGAGATAAAAGTTGATATCAGCGCCGGGATAAAAATCACCCAGCCAGCGATGCGTTTTAGCAAAGCAATACGTCCAGCTTGTTGATACGTCATGAACTCCCCTTATTAAGACGTAACATGTCGTGCAAATTCTACCCTGTATATCCTCTTTTAGCCCAGGCTTTACAGGTTAAATTCGCAAAAGCGCTATTGTACTGTATTGTCTAGAGCCTGAAGTTAACAAACCCGTGAATGATATGGACTAAGGGAGGTCTCTAATGGCAAGCACGCACCAGATCTATGCGGCGATTTTTGATATGGATGGTCTGTTAATTGATTCTGAACCACTTTGGGAACAGGCAGAGCGCGAAATCATGGCATCGATAGGCCTTGATACCTCAAGACACAACGAGTTACCTGAAACACTGGGTCTGCGTATCGATATCGTCGTCGGCTTGTGGTTTAACTTGATGCCCTGGAGTGGCCCTTCCTGTGAGGAAGTGACAGCCAGTGTGATTAAACGTGTTATTGAGTTAGTCGAGCAACAACGCCCACTTAAACCCGGAGTCAGAGAAGCTCTAATACTTTGCAAAGCTCAGGGGTTAAAAATTGGCCTGGCTTCCGCTTCTCCGTTACCTATGCTAGAAAAGGTGTTGGAAATTTTCGAACTGCGGGACTATTTTGATACCCTCGCTTCCGCAGAACACCTTCCCTTTAGTAAGCCGCATCCTCAAGTCTATCTGAATGCCGCAGCCCAACTGAATATTTCGCCTCTTCATTGTGTCGCTCTGGAAGACTCCGTTACGGGTATGGTTGCCAGCAAAGCAGCGCGTATGCGTTCGATTGTAGTACCAATTACTGACAGCCTTGCAGACCCACGCTGGAGCCTGGCAGAGGTCAAACTCAGCTCTCTGGAACAGCTTACTGCCAGCAATCTGACAGGTTAATATTGTGAGGGGTGTAAACCACCCCTATTTTGCATTAAATGTTACAGCGTCACCTCTTTCGCATACTGTATAAAAACCCTATACTGGACGAATCGACAGTTCTTATCCGGGTTGTACTATGACGGCGGAAGGCCATCTGCTTTTTTCTATTTCACTTGCGGTATTTGCCAAAAATGCCGAGTTAACGCCAGTCCTGGCTGATGGGGACTGGTGGCATATTATTCCGTCTGCCATCCTGACGTGTCTGCTACCCGATATCGATCATCCTAAATCTTTTCTTGGTCAACGCTTGAAATGGATCTCAAAACCGGTTGCTCGTATGTTCGGACATCGAGGATTTACACATAGTCTGCTGGCCGTATTTATTGGACTGGCGCTATTTTATCTAAAAGTACCTGATGACTCGGTTATCCCGGCGGATGCACTTCAAGGAATGGTTCTGGGCTATATCAGCCATATTATCGCTGACATGCTCACTCCAGCGGGCGTTCCCTTACTCTGGCCCTGCCGCTGGCGTTTTCGTTTTCCGGTTATCAGGCCGCAAAAAGGCAATCAGTTAGAGCGAGTATTATGTATGGCATTATTTAGTTTTGCCGTCTGGATGCCGCACACCTTGCCAGAAAACCACATTGTGCGCTGGTCCTCACAGATGATTAACTCACTACAAACAACCTTCAATGGTTTACTACCTCATCGTCCTGAGCAATAAATCCGAGTTGTTATTACTTTTAAGCATAATCAATCTCTTTTGATTATATGGTCACTTCCCGCCTTCTGGTAATATATACAACATGATATTTTGTTGTATCTATCCAAAATAATGCGAACTGCCTGTCGGTGTATCATCCAGGCAGATCAAAGCATGCAGGATAATAATAATTCAGGAGATATGGGATGAACTTTCCACTAATAGCGAACATTGTGGTGTTCGTAGCGTTGCTGTTATTACTTGCTCAAACGCGTAAAAAACAGTGGAGTCTGGCAAAAAAGGTTCTGGCAGGCCTTGTGATCGGGGTATTATTTGGTCTGGGTTTGCACACCGTTTATGGTGCTGGCAGCCCAATACTAAAAGAATCAATTCAATGGTTTAATATTGTTGGTAATGGCTATGTCCAGTTACTGCAGATGATCATTATGCCATTAGTTTTCGCCTCTATTTTAAGCGCGGTGGCCAAGCTACATAATGCTTCATCACTCGGTAAAATCAGTTTTCTGACCATTGGAACCCTGCTGTTTACCACTATGATAGCCGCTCTGGTTGGGGTACTGGTGACCAATATGTTTGGTCTGACAGCTGAAGGGCTGGTGCAAGGTACTGCTGAGAGTGCACGCCTGGCTACCATTGAGTCGAGTTATATTGCCAAAGTATCCGACTTAACGTTGCCACAATTGATTCTGTCATTTGTACCTAAAAACCCGTTTGCTGATCTGACCGGTGCAAATCCAACCTCAATTATCAGCGTGGTCATCTTCGCGGCGTTCCTTGGTGTCGCAGCACTTCGTCTATTGAAAGATGATGCACCGAAAGGTGAACGTGCCCTGATGGCAATTGAAGTGATTCAAAGCTGGGTGATGAAACTGGTACGCCTGGTAATGCAGCTGACGCCTTACGGTGTTCTGGCATTAATGACTAAAGTCGTCGCTAGCTCTAATCTCAATGACATTATTAAGCTCGGCAGCTTTGTTGTCGCTTCTTATATTGGTTTAGGGATCATGTTTGTGATTCATGGATTACTGCTGTCCTTAACCGGTGTAAGTCCGCTGAAGTTCTTCCGTAAAGCAGGCCCGGTACTGGCATTTGCCTTTACCAGCCGCTCCAGTGCAGCCAGTATCCCTCTAAACGTTGAAACTCAGACTCGTCGCTTAGGTATTCCAGAGTCTATTGCCAGTTTCTCTGCTTCTTTTGGTGCGACCATTGGTCAAAACGGTTGTGCAGGTCTGTATCCAGCCATGCTGGCTGTGATGGTGGCCCCGACCGTGGGTATCAACCCGTTCGATCCACTGTGGATTGCAACGCTGGTCGGTATTGTCACCATAAGTTCTGCTGGGGTTGCCGGTGTCGGTGGCGGTGCAACTTTTGCAGCACTGATTGTTCTGCCTGCTATGGGTCTGCCCGTCACGCTGGTAGCATTACTTATTTCAGTTGAACCATTAATTGATATGGGAAGAACGGCACTGAACGTTAGCGGTTCTATGACCGCTGGTACCATCACCAGCCAGTTGATGAAGCAAACTGATAAGTCGGTTCTGAACAGCGAAGGTGATGCCGAGTTAGTTCAGCGTTAACAGATATTGCACTTGTCTATCCGAGATAAATGCAATCAAAGAATGTCATAGCGGGTAATAACCGTTTTATAGAACATCACCGCCCTGTTAGCCGACAGGGCGTTTTTTTTGAGTAACGTCACCAGAAAAACAGGGTGTTCGCAAGAACTACGTCCGGTAAACCAGATTAGCTCAGCGCCTATGAGCACCTCGTATTATTGCTGTTACAAACATCTTATTGCTCAAAAATGATGTTGGCTGTTACCTGAGATAATTGAGAACTCTGGAATATTTGTTATCTCTGGAGGTATTAATTGCATCATGCCAGGTATTTTTAGAAGACTATCAATGTCTTTTTTAAAGGTTTGTTTATTATCGACCTGTTGATTAATATTTTTGACTATTCGCTTGCCGATAGACATCGCTGAAAGTGCCTTCCAGGAACCTATCGTCAAGGTAATATGCTTCACTCCTGGATTCTGAAAATCATCTTCAAGTTCAGGCATTAAAACCTTGATGCTTTGGATATAAATAAAGTCATCCGACAATTCTTTCTGCGCCAAAGGCAGCAATATCTTTTCTGGTGCAGTATTATTTATTTGCTGCTCTGATGATACAGTCTATGCAGGCTGGGCGTTATTTTCATGAAGTTCACGATAAGCAACAGTTATCTTATTGGGGATATAACTAAGGTTACTGTTGCCTGATTAAACATAAGAAATACTGACAGCTACTACTATTTACCCCGGCCAGCCATTCAGGGTTATCCAACATCATGGTTCTGGCGAATCTGATTGGCCCAGCGCTGAGCCGACTCCGGCTGAGTAAATATCGGCGATTGTTGGAAGGCATCACCCAGCAGGACAAAAGCCACATACTGCCGCTGTAACTGATACACGTCCCTGTATCCCTCCACCCGCCTGGCATGTACTGGAGGCGTGGGTTCAACTCGTGGTTTATAGCTAATAACAGGACGCGTACTCGCTTGACGTAGTGGTTTCATAGGTAACAAGGTTCAATGAGTGTAATAAACGACAATACTATACCCTAAATAATTCGATTTGCCTGTCGATGCGCCGTTTAGATAGCCAACATGCATAGGCAGACACTTTATTCAGCAAGCAACGTACCACAAAATTCCAGAACCCACACCCAATGTGCACATGCACATGATAGCAAAAAAATAGCGGTAGCACTGAGGCTGCCCGTCCTACTGATACAGTGTAAACCCAGTTGACTGGACTTGATGTAGATAGAGATAGAGATAGAGATAAAATTAAAAGCTGTACCGCCGCTAAACCCGTTATTTTACTTGATGCACCAAGCACAGGTAACATACCGACAGTGAGTTTTTAGCATTATCAGGTCACATTTGTCATTACGTCAAAACTGATTGGCAAGAGCACCAGAAAATCGCTATCGTTGCCGGGTCACACGATCGCCCCGGCGTAATGAAACAGTTTAAGGGCTGTGTGGACGCTATTCATCAGGCAGGACTCCTCTGGAACCAGGATATTCAATGTCCTGGCCCTATGATCAGCTCTTTGGCGAGTCTATTAAATAATATCACCTGATGTTATTGCAGTTATTTCCAGATACTCCTAAAAAAATGGCCATCCAGAAGATGGCCATTACAGGATGTCAGCGAATTATTTTTTCGCTTGCGGGTCGGTATCATATTCTGCGCAGGTTTGATAACCCGAATTCATCACATGTCCGGTATCATCCAGAGCAACGAAGTAGGTATCGATTTTGCCATTACGCTGGCCGAGGATATAGGTCTGGCAGGTTCCTTTAGCATGAATCATAGAGACTTCTGAGGAGGGTTTCCCTGCCAGTTGCATCACTTGATCGCGGCTCATGCCCTTTTTAACATCTTTGACCACCGGCTCAGTGACCAAGTCTTTGGTACGATCGTAGGCGGTACAGCCTGCCAGCAGGCTGATTAGCGCAGCACTTCCGATCAAAGCAGCAAATTTCTTGTTCATTATTCGTCCTTAGTCTATTGGTCATTTTAGATATATATCACTAATAAGCGTGGAATAGAAACGGTCTTTTTTCAACTATCTGGCAATTTTGATTCTAAATTATGTCTGTGATACGACATTTTTCGCCTAAGAAGGCAAAAAATTGTCTGACTCACGCATCGCATGTTGGTTGTGACTTGTCGTTTTAATAGCAAACAGGTAGTTTTATTATTCAGGGGTTTATACTTGCACATTGCAGGTGTCCGTAACTGGAGGTATCAATGAGTCTGCAGCAGGCAATCATTCAGGCATTAGGTGTTAAACCAGAAATAGACAGCACCCAGGAAATTCGTCTGAGTGTTAACTTTCTAAAATCTTATCTGGCAACCTACCCGTTTATCAAATCACTGGTGCTGGGTATCAGTGGTGGTCAGGACTCAACCCTCACCGGTAAACTTTGCCAAATGGCCATCAGCGAATTGCGTGCGGAAACTGGCGATAATCGTTATCAGTTTATTGCGGTACGCTTACCCTTTGGTATCCAGGCTGATGAGCAAGACTGTCAGGATGCTATCAGCTTTATTCAGCCTGACCGCGTGTTGACTGTCAATATTAAAGCTGCAGTGCTGGCCAGTGAACAAGCATTGCGTGATGCGGGTATTGAAGTGAGTGATTTTGTTCGTGGTAATGAAAAAGCGCGCGAACGCATGAAAGTGCAATATAGTATTGCCAGCATGACACAAGGTGTAGTGGTCGGGACAGACCATGCCGCAGAAGCGCTCACCGGTTTTTATACTAAATATGGTGATGGCGGTACTGATATTAACCCTCTGTTCCGTCTCAACAAACGTCAGGGTAAAGCGCTACTAAAAGCCCTGAATTGCCCGGAACATCTGTACTTAAAAACCCCGACAGCGGATCTCGAAGATAACCGCCCTTCACTACCAGATGAGGTTGCACTCGGCGTGACTTATCAGCAAATAGACGATTATCTGGAAGGTAAAATCTTAGAGGAAGCGACCCAAAAAACCATCGAAAACTGGTATTTGAAAACGGAGCATAAGCGCCGTTTGCCGATCACCGTTTTTGATGATTTCTGGAAGTAATAATCGCTCCAACTCAAGGCAGTAATAGCTGCCTTGAGTGCCAGCCTACTGAATGATGGGTATCACACAATAATTCCCCTTCATATGCACAATTCGTGAATATCAAGCCATTAGTGACAGAACAAAAAAAGACTGAGTACCACCAGTACTGAGGTCTTATTTTTTAGAGAAATTTATGAGTCCATCTTCTCGAGCCACGGCTATTGGCCTGGTCGCCATTATATTGTGGAGTACCTCGGTTGGCCTGCTACGCAGCATCAGTGAACATTTTGGTGCCACTGGCGGTGCCGCGCTAATTTATACTGTCAGTGCCGTTTGTCTCTGTCTGTCCCAGGGTTTACCTAAGATAACCGAGCTACCACGACGTTATTTGTTTTCAGGCGGAATACTGTTTGTCAGTTATGAAATTTGCTTTGCTTTAGCCATCGGACTGGCGCAAACACGCACCCAATCGCTTGAACTCGGCTTAATTAATTATCTCTGGCCCTGCCTGACAATTGTATTGTCGCTGTTTATCAATGGTCAGCGTAGCTGTTTCTGGTTATGGCCGGGGTTAATACTCACTTTGGGTGGCGTTTTTCTGGTCATGCAGGATAGCGGTGGTGGTTCACTGGCCTCAATATGGCACAATATCGCACGCAATCCACTGCCCTATGGACTGGCGTTTACTGCAGCTATAACCTGGGCACTGTATTGCAACCTGACACGTCGTTTCAGTGAGGGTAAAAGCGGCGTGAGTCTGTTTTTTTGCACCACCGCCGTTGTACTATGGGTAAAATATGCCCTCACCAGTCAGCCTGCGCTCCATTTTTCCCTCGCACCCACACTACAACTGCTGTTTATGGGGATCTCTACGGCTGTGGCTTATTCTGTCTGGAACCATGGTATCCAGGCAGGAAATATGACACTACTGGCAACTGCATCCTATTTTACGCCAGTAAGCTCCGCTCTACTCGCCAGCCTGTGGCTCGGTTTACGTCCTGGATTCCCGTTCTGGCAGGGAGTGTTGATGGTCGTTGGTGGCTCGCTGATTTGCTGGCTGGCAACGCGACGTCATCAATAATAGAGACTGTTTTTGTCACTAAAAACAGTTACACTGGACAAAAAAACAGTACCCAGAGGTTAAAACCAGGAATTCTTATGGTCAAAATTATCTATTATGTTGCCGCTTCACAAGATGGCTATATTGCAACTACCGACCACCAGCTAGACTGGCTGGATAGTTTTCCGCTGGGTGAAGATGCCACCCCCTATGAAACCTTTTATCAAACTATCGGTGCAGTGGTGATGGGTGCCGAAACTTATCGCTGGATTATGACTCATTCAGCTAATAGCTGGCCTTATAGTCAGATACCCGCTCTGATTGTTAGTAACAAACCGTTAGTGATTCCAGCAGATCTGGATATTACACAAGTCGCAGGCGATGCCAAAGATATTGCACAGCTTGCCAGACAAGCAGCAAAAGGACGAGATGTGTGGCTGGTTGGCGGTGGTAAAACAGCTGCCTGGTTTGCGGATTCCGGGGAGTTACAACAACTCTTTATTACTACTATTCCCGTCTTTTTAGGTCAGGGTGTTGAAATTCTGCCAGTAAAACAGTCTCTCAGAGCTATACCTCATCCGCCGCGAGTCTTGAAAAATGGCGCCACAGAGTGTGTGATGGACCTGCTCCCGCCCTGCGATTAATCAGTAGGGACTGAAACAGTGAGGAGCGCGCTCCTCCTCACTGTCAGCCCGGGGAGTGTAGCAGCTACAGATAGGTTATCTCATTAAAGAGTAACTGCCCCTCACTCTTCAGTAAGCGTAAGGTATGACTACCTTCCCCCCACCATGCACCTTGATCCTGCCCCAACAGTTTATCGCCAAGTTGCCATTCACCGCTTAGTACAAAGATAACCCCACCACGGGCGGCGGCAGTTTTAAAGGTTCTGTCTGCTACTCTGACACGTGCAAGGCAGCGATCTCGCCGCGTCATAATATTAAAGTCCAGAGACATTCCACTACTCAGTTCTGCCTTCACCGGCTGTTCACCCGCAAAGGCAAAGGGCTGATGACGTTTGAGCGTATGACGAAATGCCGTTCCGCCATTGAGAACAACTTCACTGCCTTCCAGCAGAGTCACTACCCTGTCAACCTGCGGGATCACAGTAAAATCCCCGCTACTGGCAATTGAGGCAATACTAGCCCGCCAGTTAAAATCACGGGCAGCAGGTGGAAAACAGCAAATTTCTCGGGTTTCTCCAGCGCCATTACGCCACAGATTGACCGGTACTTTTCGTAGGTCAAAAAAATCCATCATCACTCCTGGTGAATACTCTTTAGTGCAAAAGACGATTACTTTAGTTATCGGCAGGCGTGAGTTTTTAATTATGACCGTCGGTGACGATGCCATGCCGTTATTATTTTTATCATAAAAAACTAAACGGATGCATATTGCCAGATATTGGCAGAGGGAGGAACTGGGTTGTTAACAATTACTGAGGTTAGATAATGGTAGTACAAAACCCGGGCGGGATAAACGAGGAAAAAATAGCAGGAAAGAAAAACCGCCAGCACTGTCCACTGCATAAATCGGCATTATGGACAGAACTGACGGTCTTAAATCTTATCGGAACGTTACCGACTGGTCGCCATTTTATCCTGGCGCTCAGAACGTTCTGTAAGACGCTTCTCAAATTTGTCATTAAACTGCTTTTTTTGTTCCGGGGTCAGAATATTGTAGATTTTATTCTGATTTTCCAGATGCGATAACATACGTGTTTTGTAGTTTTCGGCCATTTTATCGACTTGTGCCTGAGCTTTAGTTTTATCGAAGCTATCACTGGCCACTAAGTCATGCATTCCACGTTTATCTGCTTGCCATGATCCCTTCATCTGACCATGTTTTTCTTGCATAATAGTGCGAATTTGTTGTTTTTGCGCGTCAGTAAGATTCAGGCCTTTAAACATATTTTCATGTCCGCCATCACGTCCGCCTTTATGATGCTTAGCAGGTGCATCGATTTTTACTCCATCGGCAGGTGTAGTTTCTGCCGCATATGCCAGATTGACCGCGCCAAGCGCCAGAGTAGATGCCACAAAGAGAGCTGTAATTTTTCGCATAGTCTTATCCTTCTTTCTTCATTTACCTGTACGGCACGATGCCGCTTATCGAGTTTCATTTTATCCGGCGAAGAGTCAATGGGATGACGGGTCAGGTAAAACATTGAAAGCGGAAAATGAAATTTTCGCTGATTGTGAAGAGAATAAGAATTAACAGGCAGCTAATTGCAACAAAATATCGATGGTCGGACAAAACCGATCACCAACAACCTCTATCTTATCCTGCTTATACTCAAAATAATTCGAGTTGCTTGTAGGCGCAAAGTTCAGCCCGTCGATGAGTATAGACACACTATGTGATTCGGCTGTCCTCACTGCAGCAACGCCCAAGCTACTCGAAGTATGACGGGTATAGAGGTTGTTGCGGTACAGTTATTGCACTCACATTCTTTCAAGCATTAAGCCAGCGCGCAACCCTAATGCCACATGAGGATTAGGAAATAATACGTATTCAGTCTCTTTTTGAACGACTATCTGCGCCAACCCCTCTTCAGCCAGGCAAACACCTCGCTCAAAGGCGGTAAAATTCAACGTATCGTCAGACATGTGCAGGATAAAATCCTCTGAGGTGCGAGTTATTTGCTGGGCTACCCGATAATGCAGCGGTTTAGTATTAACCTCCGCCCCGGTTTCCCCGGCTAATAATGCGTACAATGCCTCTTGAGTAACGACGAATTTCGCCAAGTCATTATCACCAAAACGCTGCGCCTTACCCAGTTCCAGGGTACAACTGCTGGCATTAAAATATTCACTGGTGAAATGGCTAAAAGTCCCCGCGGGTTGCTGGTGAAAAACCAGTGCCTCAAGCCCGGCACAACCTAACCAGTGCAAAAAATCGACTTCATAAGGCGTGGCCCGAGAAGGGAGCACGCCAAAGCGCGGGTGATAAGAATCCCGAATGGCGGTATGCATATCCAGGTGCCAGCGTCGGGACTCATGGCCTTCATCCCAAAAGCGGGTAACCCATTGTTCGAGCGCCATAGCGCGCTGGGTTTCCGGGCTGTCAGGAAATGCCTGCCAGCGCCCGCCAAACATGCGATTAATATCGCTATGAAGATAGCGTTTTTGTTCTCTTAATGCCTCTGGATTGCCTAGCACCACCATCAGACGCCACGCAACAGGCACCTTGCCCGCCAGTAGGTCATCGACCCACGGCATTAATAACTCTACCGGTGCCGTTTCATTACCATGAATACCTGCTGACAACAGTAAAGCCTGGTCTGCCACCTGTCGTGGGGTAAAGGTCAGAATACCTTCATCCCACCACTGCCATGACCCGTGCGCATTGCTCCCACGGGTCACGGATGGTATTCCCCCGCTCAGCGTCTGGTTTAAAAAACATTCCATACTGTTCCCTATTATTGCTGAAAAGGATACACCGCGCCCAAGTCCAGTAACTGCGTCAGCTCATCGAGGGCATCTCGCCCTTCACGCAGTAATAATGGGTCAGCTAAATCAGCCAGCGTCAGACGGTCGCGATACCAACGGTCAACCCAAGCATTAAGTGTGGTAAATAAGCGATCATTCATCATCACTGCCGGATTGACTGCCGCTAACTCGGCCTCATTGAGAACCACCCTTAAGCGCAGACATGCCGGGCCACCGCCATTAGCCATACTCTCTTGTAAAGAGAAAACCTCTAGTGTCTGAATCGGGTTATCCGCTTCGCAGAGTTGATTCAGATAGCGCCAGACACCAGGATGCTGACGCGACTCCTCGGGCAACACCAAAGTCATGCTGCCATTATCCTGGCTCAGTAGTTGACTATTAAACAGGTAAGTATTGACTGCGTCAGCCACTGAAACCTGCTCTGTCGGAACTTCTATCGCCATAAAACCCGGAACTCTTTCCCGCAGTTGGGTGTAGAGCGCCTCGGGGTGCAAAAAGGCTTGCTGATGACAAAATAGTACATTCTGATTAGTAACGGCAATGACATCGTTATGAAATACACCTTGGTCAATAACTGCGGGGTTTTGCTGAACAAAGATGGCTTGCTCTGGCCGCACTTGATTCAACCGCGCGACTGCCTGACTTGCTTCCAGGGTCTGTCTGGCCGGATAACGTTGTGGCCCTTGTAGCGGTCTGGCATCTTCCCGACCATAGACAAATAGCTGTAACCCTGCATCACCATACTCTGGCGCCAGACGATTATGGTTAGCTGCGCCTTCGTCACCAAATAATGCTACCTGGGGTAGCGCCTGGTGTACCGAAAAGTACTTCCGGTCACGAAAAATAGCGCTTAGCAGCCGTTCAGTGGTCGGCGCTTCACTGGCCCGATGAAATTTATTATTCAGATTAGCGACGGTCAGATGTACTTTGCCATCAAGTGTATCCGCCGATGGTGCAACGGTGCCCGCATTGGCAACCCACATAGAGGAGGCTGAACTGGCCGCAGACAGTAACTGTGGTGCCTGTTTAGCCGCCCGCTCAACCACCTGAGCATCCGTACCACTAAAGCCAATCTGGCGCAGAAGAGCAATATTCGGACGCTCCTGGGGGGGGATAACGCCTTGCGGATATCCGGCATCAGCCAAGGCTTTCATTTTCGCCAGCCCTTGCCGGGCTGCCAGCCGCGGATTTGATACCTGATGTTTATGTTGCGTCGACGCTTCATTGCCGAATGACAGGCCCGCATAATGATGAGTCAGCCCAACCAGCCCGTCAAAGTTGGCTTCACGCGCTTTTTTCATGCTGACTCCTCAATGCTAAAATCGAGTCCCGGCCCCAGAACTGCAGGCAGTGCAAAATTTGGGCTCTCTAAGGTCGCCATCGGCCAGGCGCAATAATCAGCAGCATACCAGGCACTGGCCCGATGGTTACCTGAAGCCCCGACACCACCAAACGGAGCAGTACTTGCTGCCCCGGTCAGGGGTTTATTCCAGTTAACAATCCCTGCCCGGGCTTCCAGCAGTAACTGTTCAAACTTATCGCGGTCAGGTGAAATAAGGCCGCAGGCTAAACCATAACGGGTCGCGTTTGCCATGGTGATGGCCTCATCAAATTCACCATAACGATAGATAGCGAGCAGGGGTCCAAAAACTTCTTCATCCGGAACAGAGACCGCATCGCTTAATTCAATAATACCCGGTGACAGCAGCGAACTACCCGCCCTCACCTGTTTCGGTTCCAGTAATGCTTTACCGCCACGCGCTAAATGCTGCTGCCAGGCAACCAATACTTGCTCAGCCGCAAAGGGGGTAATCAACCCTCCCATAAAGGGTTGCGGATCTGCATCCCACTCACCGGGTTGTAAACGCGCGGCCACCTCCACCAGACGACGAATAAAAGCATCCCCTTGCGGGCCTTCTTTTACCAGCAGACGCCGGGCGCAGGTACAACGCTGCCCGGCAGTAACAAAGGCGGACTGAATAGCGACATGCACAGCACCATCAAGGTCAGCAGGATCATCGACGATTAACGGATTATTCCCCCCCATTTCCAGTGCGAGAATTTTCTCTGGCTGCCCGGCAAACTGACGATGAAGTTGGTAACCCGTGGAGGCACTGCCGGTAAACAGCAGACCATCCAATTCAGACTGCTGAGCGAGGCTGCGGCCGGTAGTGACGCCCCCTTGCAACAAGTTAAGCACCCCCACAGGGATCCCTGCCTGCTGCCATAACTTCATCACTTCTTCGCCAATCAGTGGTGTTAATTCACTCGGTTTGAAAATAATCGTATTGCCTGCCAGTAACCCGGGTACGATATGTCCATTAGGTAGGTGCCCCGGCAAGTTATAGGGACCAAAAACAGCCAATACACCATGAGGACGATGACGCAACGTCGCCGCTCCATCAGGCATTGACGTATGTGTCTCGCCGGTACGGGTATGCCAGGCTTTAACGGAGATAGCAATTTTATTGATCATTGCCGTCACTTCGGTTGCGGCTTCCCAGCGTGGTTTACTGGTCTCGGCAGCAATAACCTCCGTCAGTCGTTCTTTATTGGCTTCCAGCAAAGTCGCATAGCGTTCAACAATCACCTGACGTTCGGCAAAGCTACGCTTTGCCCAGCCAGCAAAGGCGGTACGGGCAGCACGGCAAGCCTGAGCGACCTGTTCTTCATCAGCAGCCATTCCTTGCCAAAGCAAGCTCCCTGAAACCGGGTTGTGTTTCAGTAACGTTTCACCTTGTCCGTTTCCCCAGATGCCATTGATATAATTGCTCATGCTGCTTTCTCCTCTGGGTGCAAACGCACCACACGTATCGTGCTGCCGTTTGCACATTTCAATGCATCAGCCGTTGCGGCATCCACTGTCAGGATCTCAGCACTCGGGTCGGCATGCACTAATAAGGTACGAAACTGGTGATAGTTTTCATTGGCCACCAGACACAACGGGTGTTTTCCATCAACAGGCTGACCAATAACCAAGGTTTGAAGCTGACTTTTTCTAATCGCCCGAACTCTGTCAAGGTCACACTCAAGGGTCGGGCCGCCATCAAAAATATCGATATAATCACGATAGCGAAAACCTTCTGATTCCAGCACACTGCGCGCTGGTGCGGTTTGCGGATGCACCTGACCAATGACCGCCCGCGCTTCAGGTGACAAGAAATCAGTATAGATAGGGTGCTTCGGCATCAGCTCAGCGATAAAGGCCTTTTTGCCGGTACCGCACAGATAGTCTGCCCGGGAGAATTCCATGGAAAAAAAACGGTTTCCCAGACTTTCCCAGAACGGCGAGTAGCCTTTCTCGTCGATAACACCGCGCATTTCGGCCACCACCTTGTGGTTAAATCGCTCCCGAAATGCGGCCATAAATAGAAAGCGCGATTTGGACAACAGGTAGCCATTTCCTTCTTTTCGCCACTTTGGCGCGAGAAACAGAGAGCACAGTTCACTGCTACCGGTATGATCATTGCTCAGAAAGAGTGTCGGAAGCGCATTGTAGATATTCAGCTCTTTTGAAGCATGAACCTGAGTCCCGACACGATAGTTATACCAGGGATCATTCAGGCCAACAGCAACCTCAATGGCACAGATCCCTACTATTTGACCGCTCAAGGTATCTTCCAGTACAAAGACATAACCTTGCTCAGCCAAAGACAGAGTGCCCTGCCAGGTCTTGACTGACCTATCAATACGTGATGCCAGCGTGGCTTCGTCAGCGGGCAAAGACGTCAGTCCCCCCCCCGTGTTTTCAACCAACGCGAGTAAGCCCGCGAGGTCATGATATTCAATTGGACGAATCACCATCATGACAGGCCCTCCCCGAGGAAACGTTCGCAAGCTTGCTCAAAACGGTCAAGTCCTTGCTGGAGTTCGACTTGGCTAATAATCAGTGAAGGAGCAAAACGGATAACACTGGCGCCAGCAATCAACACCATTGCCCCCTCATCTGCGGCGAGCAGCAGTAACTGCTTCGCTTTACCTTGATACTCTTCGCGTAATACACAGCCGATTAATAACCCCAGACCGCGAATTTCACTAAATAGTGGATAGCGCTGGTTTATCAGTTCCAGACGGTCAACCAGCCAGCTGTGACGCTGTTTGACGCCATTAAGGACCTCATCAGTGTTGACCAGTTCCAGCACCCTATTACTGACAGCGCTGGCCAGCGGATTACCACCATAGGTGGTACCATGAGTCCCCGGAGTCATCACTTTTGAAAACTGTTCCCTCGCCAGTAGGGCACCAACAGGGAATCCTCCCCCCAAAGCCTTAGCGGTAGATAACAGGTCAGGAACAACACCGTAATGCATATAGGCATACAGCTCACCCGTTCGCCCTACTCCAGTTTGTACCTCATCAAAAATCAATAATGCCTTGTGCTTATCACATAGCGCACGCAGACCTTGCAGGAACTCAATGTCAGCGGGCAACACACCACCTTCACCTTGTATCGGCTCAACAATCACGGCACAGGTCTGATCATCAATCAGCGCCGCTGCCGATGCTAAATCATTAAAAATCGCATGGCTGATTCTCGGCGGTAAGGGGGCAAAATCTTGTGAATAACTGGGTTGCCCACCAGCGGTCACAGTAAACAACGTGCGACCATGGAAAGCATTTTTAAACGCCACTATTCCGCTTTTATCTGGACCAAAATGATCATGGGCATATTTACGAGCCACTTTTAATGCAGCCTCGTTGGCTTCAGCCCCGGAGTTACAAAAAAAGACCTTATCGGCAAACGTCGCCGCAATCAGTTGACGTGCCAGTTTCAGCACGGGCTCATTGGTATAACCATTTCCGGTATGCCAGAACTTTCCAGCCTGCTCCTCCAGCGCTTCACGCAACGCCGGATGGGCATGACCTAACGCATTTACCGCAATACCACCAGCAAAATCGATATACTCTTTATCTTGCTGATCCCAAATTTTTGACCCCTCCCCACGTACCGGAATAAACGCTGCTGGCGCGTAGACAGGCATCATCAATGCATCAAAATCCTGACGAGTAATGGGCTGCGACATAATGACCTCACCGAGTAAACAAAGGGTTTAATTTGTGTTAATAAAATGTACTCATTGGCTATTAATGTAGATTGCAGGATCTGTGCCGACCAGCGGTAAAAATGCATAAATCAAGTGGCAGGAAGAAAAATCAATAAGTTAGGAGAATCGATTATGCAATCAAAATGAATAAACGGTGCATAATTTCACATCAAAGGTTGATTTACAGTGCAATAAAAAGAAATATTATGCAGTGGTAAAATATAATTCTGAATTTGTGATCGCCTTCGGGATTTATTGGTATTCACCTGCCCCTTTTAGGTGCGTGCGATCAATTCTGGCGCAACAGATGCCCCATAAAGGCTCCGTAGATGGCTGATTTATGATTCCCTGCTGACTGCCAAACGTATTTTTTGGCCCCCGTGATACAGTTAACTATCAGCACATCGCTAAGTTTTCTGTTACTATCAGGTAACATTTATTCTGACAGTCTGGCTCTCATCATGAAATTTGTCTCTTTTAATATCAATGGCCTGCGTGCTCGCCCGCATCAACTTCAGGCTATCGTCGAACAGCATCAGCCTGATGTTATTGGTCTGCAAGAGACCAAAGTTCACGACGATATGTTCCCTCTGGAAGAGGTCGCTAAACTGGGTTACCACGTGTTTTATCATGGTCAGAAAGGTCACTACGGTGTCGCCCTGCTCACCAGACAGGAGCCTGTTTCAGTCTCTCGTGGTTTTCCTGGTGATGCTGAAGATGCACAGCGTAGAATTATTATGGCCGAGATCCCTACTCCACTCGGCCCTTTGACGGTGATAAATGGTTATTTCCCACAAGGGGAAAGTCGTCAACACGAAACCAAGTTTCCAGCAAAAGAAAAGTTTTATCTCGACTTGCAAAACTACCTGCAAACTCACCTTAGCCCTGAAAACCCGGTTCTCGTCATGGGTGATGTGAATATCAGTGCTACCGACCTGGATATTGGGATTGGCGAAGAAAGTCGCAAACGCTGGCTGAAAACAGGTAAATGCTCCTTTTTACCGGAAGAGCGTGAATGGATGCAGCGTTTACTCAACTGGGGACTAGTAGATACTTTCCGTCATGCCAACCCGGACGTGCAAGACCAGTTTTCATGGTTTGATTATCGTTCCAAAGGCTTCGATGATAATCGTGGTCTGCGTATCGATCTGCTGTTAGCCAGCCAGCCTCTGGCATCACGCTGTACAGCAACCGGTATTGATTATCAAATTCGCAGTATGGAAAAACCCTCTGACCATGCACCAGTTTGGGCTGAATTTAGCCTGTAAGTCGGCATTTTTTCCATTTATCTGACCTCAGGAGAGCGACAATATGTGGGTTATCTGTAGCAAAAGGAACCAACATGGTACGTAGTCTGGTACTGGTGTTATTTGTCGTTCTGTTTGTGGTGATTTATATCTCCCTACCGCCTGGCACACTAAGCCTGGCGACACTTCAGCATTACCAGGGACAGCTCAAACTGTGGCAGGCAGACAATCCCCAAGCCACTATTGCGCTATTTTTCTTAGGCTATTTTCTGATTTCAGCGCTTTCCATTCCCGGAACCCGAATACTGGCACTATTAGGGGGAGCGTTGTTTGGTTTACTGGAAGGGACCTTGTTGGTCGTGACCGCAGCCACCAGCGGAGCGGTTATTGCTATGCTACTTAGCCGTTATCTACTACGGGATTGGGTGCAAAGACGCTTTAGCACCATGATGGACAAAGTGAATTCAGGCATGGCACGTAATGGTTCATATTACTTGTTTGCCGTCAGACTGGTGCCCGTCTTACCCTTCTCAGTGATTAACCTTTTGATGGGACTGACTCCTTTTCCCGTCGTTCGCTTTGCTTTGCTCACGTTCGCCGGCCTGTTACCTTCCATCGTGTTATATATCAGCACCGGTCGCGAACTCAGCCAGATTCAAAGTATGCAAGATATCCTCTCTCCCAGTATTTTACTGCTGTTTGTCTTGTTAGGCTCACTGCCGTTAATTTCACGCTGGATACTAAAGTCACTCAATAAATAGCGTCGTGTGACACGACTCTTGCTATCTCCACTCTCGCTTTGCTATAAAAGACAGTGCCTTGACTTTATCTGGAGCCTATTCCTTGCTGCTCAATGACAAATACCTTCCCGTCTGGCATTTTAGCGAAAAACATGCCCTGAATATCGCCGCTCCGCAAGCCGATGTGATGGCAGCAGTACTGGAGTATCGGCCGGATAATGACCGATTTTTCCGAGGCGCTATTGCTCTGCGTGAGTTACCGATACGCCTGATTGATAGAATACAACGACGGGCGACGAGACCCCGCAAAGCCTTTAATCTGGATAACTTTACTCTGTTAGAACAGACAGATAACCAGCAACTGGCTTTCGGTTTAGCCGGTAAGTTCTGGCAGCCCGATTACGGACAAGTCGCGATGATGGATGCTCAAGCCTTTCAGGCATTTAATGATCCTGGTACCGCTAAGTTAGTACTCAGTTATCATGCTGAAAAAAAAGATGAAAACCATACTCTTCTGACGACAGAAACCCGTATCTTCTGCCTCGATAAACAAGCACAGCGAAAATTTACTCCCTATTGGTACTTAATCAGACCGGTGAGCGGCCTGATTCGCTTACGTATGCTGCACTCGGTGAGTAAAATAGCCAGGGACAGGCCTTGCTAAGGCTGAGAGAAGAGGAATAAAAAACTCTCTGTTAAAACCAGCCCGGCCATCTTAGTACCTCTTGGTATATTACACGCTGGTCTCACTCACTTTATTCAAAAGAACCCCCTGTTCATTGATTATCCGCTGATAGTCAATATCCAGCGCATCATCCGTGATAATGCGCGAAAACGGGATTTCTGGAGAAAGTGGATAAGGATGTAGCTGACCAAACTTTGACGAGTCAGTGAGGGCTATTTTCTCGCTTTCTTTTTCCATCACCGCGTTGATAACATCACTGCGCAGCATATTTCTGCCAGTGAAACCGGTGTTCTCATGCCAGCCATCAATGCCAATAAACGCTTTATGAAAATGGATATGCTGCAATGAAAAACGCGTTAGCGGGCCGACAACTGACTCACTCTCTTTCTGATATAAGCCCCCCAGTACAATCACTTCACATTGGCTGTCTTTTAGCAGATGGGCAATATAGTGACTAACGGTAATAATAGTCAGCCCACTGCGGTCTGAAAGCGTACGTGCCAGCAGGGCACAAGTACTTCCGCCCTCAATAAAGATAGCTTCACCGTCATTGACTAACGAGGCCGCGTAGGAAGCGATCACTTGTTTTATCTGATAACGAGTCTGCATACGGGCACCGACATCATCACTGTCCAGCGCAACGGCGGAACCATGGATTCGACGCAGGTAACTGTCTCTTTCAAGCAGATTTAAATCCTGCCTGATAGTCACCTCAGAGACACCCGTTAGTTGGGAAAGCTCGCTGACGCTAATATTTCCGCGCAGGTTAACGACTTGAATAATTTGCTGATGGCGGGGATTCATAACATTCTACATCCAAGTGAAGGCATGTCAGTTTATCAAAAAAAACGACATGCCTGTTTTTCCAGACGCTATTTTCCAGATTCGACAGTATCTATACCCAGACTCAGGCGGCCATTGCTATTGAGTTCACTTTCACTAAAGCGATTGTTCCATTGCGCCTCGTAATCCTCACGCGGGAAATCGTCCGGTGAACGACCAGCACGAAAAGCACTGGCAACCTTGTGTGCGTAGGCCAGATTTTTATCACACAGAGGCGCTGCCGGAATATACATCACATTACCAAAGCCTTGCTGATTTTCTACAGGAGCTACGGAATGAATAACATCGCAGTGCCACCAGACTGAATCTCCCGCTTCGATAGTGGGAATACTGCTCAAGCCCTGAACAAGGTGAGGATGCCATTTTTCTGAAACAGGCAGAACTCTGCCTGGAGCAACGCCACACAATTCATCTTCAGGAACGTCTTTTAACAGTGGACGCAACAGGACATAGGCCATCGCCTCAGGCACCGGAACCACGTGCAACAGCCCCTGACCAACCATCATATCTGATAACGCGGTCCAGCCCTGGAAGGTACGAAAAACCGAACACTTGGTGGTGTTATCAGCATAATATTCATTGACCTCGGGGCGCCATGCCGCATCCCACGGATCATAACTGTCGAATTGGTTGGTAAATATTTTATGGAAAACTTTCTGATAGGCTGGAAGCAACCAACGCTCCAGTGCGCCAGAATCGGTATGAGCGCCCAACCCTTTTGAGGTTGTGCCTGGTAAACGTCTGCGAATACGGTCGGGATAATTAATACTGACATCGGGATTAAACCATTTAATACCGTCTGATTCGAATGTCCATAACCGGTTTAAAAATGATTGTACTGTCGCCATACGCTCACTTTGACGAGCTTCCATTTGTGCATGGGACCAGTAAATGGGATAGATCTCCGGGCGCGAAGCATCGAGGCTGCCAAAAAAGTTATCTCCCGGCCCTTTATAAGCAGCATCAAAATCATTGTTATCGAGGTAGTCCAACAGGGACTGATCCCACTTCAGCGCCTGATCTCTCGGAAAGGTTTGTCTGACAACAACACAACCCCGGCGTTTGATATGGCTCAGGATTGCAGGGCTAATCTTGCCCTCTTCAATATCTCGCCACTCCACCACTGGCCATGCCGTTCCATCACGGGCTTCATCAGCCTTTGCCGCAGCAATTTCGCTTTCAATTTTTCGGCAAACCTGCTGGAAGAGACCTTCCACGTCACCTATCTGCTCACGCAGTCTACATTTCAGTTCACGAATGCTTTCCTGGTAGTCTTCGGGAAGACGCGTCGGGATAAAGTTATTTTCCATTACAGGCTCCGAATCAAAACTGAATAACTGATATTTCGATTGAAATTCATTTAATCTTCATTCGAAAGTTTCAGTAAGAGTAACAACTTTGCAACATCGTGAATTTGATATGACTCACAAAATACGTTTCTCAGTATCATTCACTGAGCAAACAGCTTTCCGGGATAAGAAAATACTGACTGTGTTTTAATGAGCGAAACGCACCTTAAAAGCGATTACAGGCGCCCTCTTTTGGAAAAATATTACATGACTAAAAAATTAGATGTTGTTGCCGCGATTATTGAGCATAACGGAAATATTTTACTGGCTCGTCGCCCGGAAACCGGGGATCAGCCAGGCTACTGGGAATTTCCTGGTGGTAAGGTCGAAACCAGTGAAACCCAACCCCAGGCACTGGCGCGGGAGTTACAAGAAGAACTGGGGATTACTGCGAAGATTGGGCGTTATATTGCCAGTCATCAGTGCCAGGTGGCAGACAGAACCATCATCTTACACGCCTGGCATGTCACGGGGTTTAGCGGAACTCCAACGCCACTGTGCCATAGCGAACTTCGCTGGTGTTCACAGGCCGAGGCTCAGGATTATGCCGACAGCCATAAACTGGCTCCAGCCGACATCCCTTTACTCGCAGCTTTTTACCATCAATAAAATCATTTTTTGATAAAGACAAAGTCATTCTTACGTGCTAAAACATATCTATGATATATCTTACAGTGCAGACAAGAAAATAATGACAATACAAAATAACAAACCAAAACTCGCTAAACGCGTCAAAAATGAGCTGAAATTCCGCGAGTTAACAGTAAAAAGCAAACAAAAAATAGCTGGATGCTTCTATCGCATTATCTTGGCTGGCAATCAACTGGCTGGATTTTCCTCACAAGGTTTCGATGATCATGTGAAGGTCTTTTTCCCGGTTGGTAGCGAGAAATGTGTCCTGCCTGAAATCACCAGTGACGGTATTGTCTGGCCAGACGGACCACGTCCAGCGGCTCGCGACTATACCCCACTGGCGTTTGATGCCGAACGCAATGAACTGACCATCGATTTTTTTATTCATGATGGCGGTATCGCGAGTCAGTGGGCAGAAGCAGCCAAACCTGATGACACCCTGGTAATCGGTGGCCCACGGGGATCTCTGGTTACCCCGGAAGATTACGCCTGGCAGCTTTATGTTTGTGATGAGAGCGGGCTACCGGCTGTTCGTCGCCGTTTACTCTCATTACCTGAAAATATTAACGTGCAGGTACTGGTTAACTGTAGCCAGCCGCAGACTCAGGACTATCTGAGCGAATTCACCAACACGCGAATTGAGTGGCTGAATAGCGAATCTATCTCCGCGAAACTGCAGTCACTTGCTATTCCAGCAACAGATTATTATGTCTGGATAACGGGTGAAGGTGCGGAAGTGAAACAATTAAGCGATGACTTGCTGACAACCCACAGCCTGGACGCTGACTATGTGCGCGCTGTGGCCTACTGGCATAAAAAATAGGAGATTTTTGATGCGATTACATCATCATAGCCATACCCGGCATGACAGACATGAAAGACATACCGGCGGCCACGGTCGCCATGAACAGGGTAACGGAGAAGGCCGTGCTCGCCATCGCCGGGAAAGGCTGTTTGACGCCAACGATATTCGTTTATTGATACTCTATTTTCTTGCGCAAAATACCGCTCACGGCTATGAGCTTATCAAGTCGATTGAAGCTCTGGCCAAGGGTGAATATGTTCCCAGTCCGGGAATTATCTATCCGAATCTGACCCTGCTTGAAGAAATGGGTTATATCCACGCCACGGAAAATCAGACCGGTAAGAAGGCCTGGCAGCTAACAGATGAAGGAAAAGCCTCACTGGCACAACAGCCTGATGAAGTCCGTTCGATACTTGAGCGTCTGGAATCCTTGGGTGTGCTGGGCGGAAATCGCCGTATTCCTGAAGTGCAGCGAGCGATTCATAACTTTAAAATCGCCCTTAACACTAAGCTAGGTAACAGCGATATCCCGCAGGAAACGCTGTATAAAATTATCGATACCCTCGATCAGGCGGCGAAGGATATTGAACGTAGTTAGCCGTGTTGGCTGATATCCGAGGGGCTTAATATTGAAAAATGTTAAACCCCCTGTTTCGGCTTTTGTAATAAAAATAAATACCTGATGCAGACTTGTCATGGTCATGACCGATAAGACGAAGCTTTCCTGACTGCAAGCGTCAAAAGAATAGCGGCTAAAACAGTGACTGCCACTGCTGACCGGGTGGTATTACTGTCATTTCCTTTGTGATCCACGCCTGCAAGTAATGCACTGGCCGTATTGCTGATAAGCTGTGGGCTGGCGAGGCCCTGCGGCGCTATGAGGCGCGGAAGGTGGAGGGAACAGAGTTTGCATGACCACGCAGGCCAGGGCGGATGCGTAAGCGGGCGAGGCGGGTTGTAGTGGTCAATAAAAACTGGCCACAGTTTTAGAGTTTTTCCAGAATAATCGTTCTGATTCATTCGGAGTCAAACCACCATTATATTGATGGGGTCTGAGCACGTTGTAGTAACCCGTTATATAT
>Ga0302347_1001170_pt1 | contig 33095 bp, 27 predicted proteins | sample PhyWR1_FD_202178 | JGI IMG/M metagenome (GOLD analysis project Ga0302347, IMG submission 202178) | Leaf surface microbial communities from wheat plants in UC Gill Tract Community Farm, Albany, California, United States - DLSL W.R1 (v2)... | ecosystem: Host-associated > Plants > Phyllosphere >... | reverse complement strand
AAAAGCGCTGATCGCAGAAGGCGCCTCTTGAAGGTGCCTTTTTTTTACCGGGGTATAGCGCAGTCCGGTAGCGCGCCTGCTTTGGGAGCAGGATGTCAGGAGTTCGAATCCCCTTACCCCGACCATTTTCTGCCCGGCAGTAATGGGTGTGAAAAATCAGGCACTGATGCCAATCGCATCAGAGGCCATAAAAAAAGCGTCCTTCGGGACGCTTTTTTTATGCCTGTAGAAAACCCCCGCCCTTGTAGTCGCTGCCGCAGGCTGCGATAAGGCCCGAAGGGCCTTCGGTTTTAAGCAGGACCGCGATACGGTCCATCGCAGCCTTCGGCAGCGACTACAGGCCCATCACGCCTTCGCGGCCTTGGCGTCGGCGTCCTGCAGGTCTTGCAATGCCGCTGAATATTGATCGGCCTCGGCTTTTGGCACCATCTGCCATGACGGTTTGCGCACCGCATAGAAGATGAACGGCGGCACGCCAGCAATCACCAGCCCGATCAACAAGACCCCTGCGTACTCGAAAAACGGCATGCTGCTGAAGTTATTCGGCGGGATAAAGCCGAACACCAGCGCCACACACGTCGAGAACAACCCCAGGTAGCACCAGCCATGCAGCCCTTTAAGGACATAGCCGCGTTTAACGTTGGGCTGAGTTTTACGCAGCTTCATGGCGGAGAGGAACATAAACACATAAATAATCAGGTACATCAGCGCCGCCATCGCACTGATCATCCAAAACGCATCCGACACGTTGTCGATAAAGATGTAAATCGTTGAGAGCAACGTGACGATCACGGCCTGCAGGTACAAAATATTTTTCTGTACGCCTTTTTTGTTCACTTCTTGCAGCACAGGCGGGAGCATCCCGGCCTTGCCCACAAACAACAGACCCGTCGAAGGCCCTGCCGTCCAGGCCAGTACTCCGCCCAACGCCCCGATAATCAGCAAAATTGCCATGATCGGCGTCGCCCACGGCATGTTGAACCCTGCAAAGAAAGCGGCATAGGCCTGAATCACGCCGGCTGTGAGGCTGGTTGAGTCAGCCGGTACCACCAGCGAAATCGCCACGGTCGGCGGGATGAACACCAGCAGGATCATAAAGAACGCCAAAAGAATCGCACGCGGCATTTCTTTTTGCGGGTTACGCAATTCGCGGGCGTGGATGGCGTTCATTTCGATACCGGCAAACGCCAAAAAGTTACTCACAATCAACACCAGGCCGGTAATCACCCCGGTGAATTCGCGCCACAAGTCCGAGTGCAGGTTGTGCGGGCCTGCCTTAACCGTGGTGGAAGTGTCGAAAATGGCCGGGATCAGCGCGTCCAGGGTTAATGGCGCCGCAGACTTGTGCCCCAGTACCAGCCAAGCCACGCCCAGCAATACCAGCACGGCAGCAGGCAGGGCCGTGCCCAGCAACATGAACCAGGACGTCAGCTTGGACAGCGCACCCAGGCCGTTAAGCGCGACAAACGTTGATAACCAATACAACACGATGATCACCGCCGCCGTGAACACCCCGCTTTTGGCCAGGTCCGGGTTGATCAAGTAGGCCATGGTACTGGCTGCAAATCCGAGCACGATGGGGTACCACACCACCACCTGTACCCACATGAACCACATGATAAAAAAGCCCGGACGGTCGCCGTACGCTTGCCTCACCCAGCCGTAAATCCCGCCATTCCAGCCGGTGCCCAGTTCAGAGGCCACCAGTGACACGGGGATGAAGAACAACAGGGCTGGAATCACATATAGAAAAATAGAGCCCAGGCCATAAACGGCCATGGTCGGTAGTGAGCGGATACTGGCAACAGCGGCCACCATCATGAAACAGATGGTGAGCCATGACATGTAAGTTTTTGCTTTGCTGGTCGTAGCCATTTGCGCCTCCCTTAATCTTCCTGATCAGTGCAGCAAGCTCAGATTGAGCGTGCGGCTGAGATATTCAGCGGCCAATTGGCCGCGAACGCTGTTGCCTGCTACATCCAGTGGCGGAGCAAAGGCGGCGATGGCGCACACCCCGGGTACAACGGCCAGAATCCCGCCGCCAACACCGCTTTTGCCGGGTAAACCGACTTTGTAGTACCAGTCACCGGTGGTGTCATAAAGGCCATTCAAGGTCATTTCGGACAGTATCGGCGCTACGTTTTTGGCCTCTACCACGCGTTTACCGGTGAGCGGATTAACCCCGCCATTGGCCAGTGTCACGCCCATCGTGACCAGGTCCTGGCAGGTGATCGACACCGAACATTGGCGGGTGTACACGGCGCAGACTTCCATCGGATCGGCGTACATGTAGCCGTAACTTTGCAGCAACCAGGCAATGCCGCGATTGTGCTGATTGCTGGCGGCTTCGGACTTGTATACCTCTTCGTTGACGCTTAACTCGCGCCCGGCAAAGGCGTTGTAAGTGGCCTGGATTTTCTCCCAGCGCACTTGCGGGTTTTCGGCCTTGATCAAGCTGACGGTGGCCATGGCGCCGGCGTTTACAAACGGGTTGAGCGGTCGGCCTTTGTGCAATTCCAGCGCGACCACCGAGTTGAAAGGCTCGCCGGTCGGGTCACAGCCAATCTTGCTGCGCAACGTTTGCGGGCTGTATTCGTCGAGCACATGGGCGAGGGTGAAGACTTTGGAAATCGACTCGATGGCGAATTCGTAATCGGTGTCTCCGACCTCGGCATGGGTGCCGTCGCAGAACATGATGCTGATGCCGAACAACTGCGAAGGGACAGACGCCAGATAGGGGATGTAACTGGCGTTTTTACCGTGGTGGTTGCTGGCGAAGCGTTTCAAGGCTTCCTCCAGGGCCTGTGTGACGGTGGCGTCGGCAGTCGTGACTTTTCGCTTCATTACGCTCGCTCCGTGAGTTCAGTACAGGAACGAAGACTATAGATCGGAAAAAAAGCGTTGATCGTAAATCGGACAGCAAACTCCAAATGCTTGGCTAAGCTGCATGGGTCGATGCTGAGCCGGTGGCAAGCGGTAGGTTCAGTTGTGTTGCTTATTACTCAAGGAGAGTTTTCATGGCACTGCACCGCGTCAAGCGTCACTCTGCGACTGACCCTATTTTTGGTTCATCGACTTTGGATCATGCCGCCGCGATCAAGCGCTTCCCGGAGTCGGAGCAGGTCGCAAGCGAGGTTTTCCAATTGGTCCACGACGAGTTGTATCTGGACGGTAACTCCCGACAGAACCTCGCCACTTTCTGCCAAACCTGGGCAGAAGATGAAGTGCACCGGCTGATGGACTTGTCGATAGACAAAAACATGATCGACAAAGACGAGTACCCGCAATCGGCGGAGCTTGAGAGCCGTTGCATTCATATGCTGGCCGACTTATGGCATTCCCCTGATGCGGCGAGCACCTTGGGCACCTCCACCGTGGGTTCCAGCGAAGCTTGCATGCTCGGCGGTCTGGCTGCGCTGTGGCGCTGGCGTGCTGCACGTAAAGCCGCTGGCAAATCGACTGCCACCCCGAACATGGTCTGCGGGCCGGTGCAGGTGTGCTGGCATAAGTTCGCCCGTTATTGGGACGTAGAAATCCGCGAAGTGCCGATGTCCGAAGGCCACTGGTTCATGACCCCGGAAGACCTCGACGGCCGGGTCGATGAGAACACCATCGTAGTGGTGCCGACGTTTGGCCAAACCTTTACCGGCTTGTACGAGACGGTCCAGCCGCTGTCAGATGCCCTCGATGAGCTGGAAAAACGCACCGGCCTGAGCGTGGATATTCACGTCGACGGCGCCAGCGGTGCATTCTTGGCCCCGTTCTGTGCGCCTGAAGTGCTGTGGGATTTCCGTGTTGCCCGGGTCAAATCCATCAGCACCTCCGGCCACAAATTCGGCCTGGCGCCATTGGGGGCGGGCTGGGTGGTCTGGCGCGATGCGCAGGACCTGCCAGAAGGGTTGATCTTCCACGTGAACTACCTGGGCGGCGACATGCCGACTTTCGCCCTGAACTTCTCGCGCCCGGCCGGGCAGATTATTTCCCAGTACTACAACTTCTTGCGTCTGGGGCGTGAGGGCTACGAGCGTATTCACTCGGAATGCTATGCCACGGCGCAGTACCTGGCACGTGAACTGGTCAAGATCGGGCCGTTTGAAATGCTCTTCAGTGGCGACCCCAAGCTCGGGATCCCGGCACTGACCTGGCGTTTGAAGCCGGGCGCCGACACCAATTACACCCTGTATGACCTGGCTGACCGGTTGCGTATTCGTGGCTGGCTGGTGCCCGCGTACAGCCTACCGGCGAATGTTGAAGACGTCGTGGTGCAGCGGATTCTGGTCAGACAAGGCCTGTCGATCGACATGGCCAAGCTGCTGCTGGAAGACTTTGCGCGCAACGTGAAGTTTTTTGAAGACCACAAACCCCACGGCTTTAAAGGCCGTGAGGCGGAAGCAGGGAACCACGCAGGGCGTTGAAACCTGTGGTCGCTGTCCAGGCATGAGGCCGCGCCTCGTGCTTGGACAGCGGCTGCGGTTAATGCAGTTTCAGGCGCGGCTCGGTGCCGCGTCCGATTCTGCTGCCCAGCATCAGCATCAACGTACGGAACGTGCCATACAGCGCCATCTGGTGCATGCGGTACAGCGAAATGTAGAACATCCGCGCCAACCAGCCTTCCAGCATCACGGTGCCCATCAGGCTGCCCATCAAGTTACCCACCGCCGAAAAACTCGACAGCGAGATCAACGAGCCGTAATCGCGGTAGTGGTAGTCCGGCAATTGCGTTTTACCTTCCAGGCGCAGCTTCAACGATTTGGCCAGCAACGAAGCCTGCTGGTGAGCCGCTTGCGCGCGCGGCGGCACCATCTTGTCGGTGCCCGGTTGCGGGCAGGCCGCGCAATCACCAAAAGCGAAAATGTTCTCGTCGCGAGTGGTTTGCAGGGTAGGGAGCACCACCAATTGGTTGATCCGGTTGGTCTCAAGACCCGCCAAATCCTTGAGAAAGCCCGGCGCACGAATACCGGCGGCCCAGACTTTCAGGCTCGCAGGGATCACCTGCCCATCGGCAGTCACCAAACTGTCCGCGGTCACTTCGCTGACGGCCGAGTTGGTCAGCACTTTAACCCCAAGTTTCTCCAGGGTTTTATGCACAGGCCCGCCAATACGCTCAGGCAGTGCAGGCAATACCCGTGGCCCGGCTTCGATCAGGGTGATGTGCATGTTTTCTGGCTTGATGCGATCCAGGCCGTACGCTGCCAGTTCGTGCGCTGCGTTATGCAGCTCGGCGGCCAGTTCGACCCCGGTCGCACCGGCGCCAACGATGGCCACGCTGATGGTTTCGACCGCGTCTGTTTGTCCGGCGTGGGCGCGCAGATAGTGGTTGAGCAATTGCTGATGGAAGCGCTCGGCCTGCTTGCGGGTATCCAGAAAGAGGCAGTGTTCAGCCGCGCCCTTGGTGCCGAAATCGTTGGTGGTGCTGCCCACGGCAATCACCAGCGTGTCGTAGCTCAACTCGCGTGCAGGCACCAGCTCTTGCCCGTTTTCGTCGAGGGTCGCCGACAATGAGATCTTTTTCAGCTCACGGTCCAACCCGCTCATGCGCCCGAGCTGGAATTCGAAGTGATTCCATTTGGCTTGGGCCACATAATTGAGTTCGTCTTCCGATGAGTTCAGCGAGCCGGCGGCGACTTCATGCAGCAGCGGTTTCCAGATATGGGTCAGGTTGGCGTCCACCAGCGTGACGCTGGCTTTGCCGCGCTTGCCCAGGCTCTTACCCAGGCGGGTCGCCAACTCCAGACCGCCAGCGCCGCCGCCGACGATAACAATACGATGGGTCATAGGTATCACTCACAAGGCTTAAAAAAATCGGTGCGCGGGTTATCCGGGCGAGCGCAAAGCAGCTCAAAGCGCGGGACAACCTGGAATTCGGTGTGCAACGGGTCATCTGGGTTATGGGACCAGGCATAAAGAGTGCCCCGTCAGATAGACGTTGCAGGGTGTGACAAAGCTACAGCATTAGCGCCATCAGGATCAAAGCCAGCATAACGGTTGCAGCTCAACGGCTCGACTCTCAGTTTGTCGTGTAGACGAACGAGGGTGTTTTCAATTAACCGCTTTGGGCTCACAAACTGATCCCGACATCGAAAATAATGCTACGACCCAGATTGTTGCGCAGAAAATCTGGCGCATCCGGTTGGGCGAACAATACTCGGGCAAAGGTCGGCCCCACCAGTGAAAGCGAGCGCCAGCCCTGGCGCAAATACTCGGTGGGCGGCGGGAAATGACTGTTCAGGTCCAGCACTTCACGTTTGAGGCTGGAAAAAGCGACGATGTCCAATTGGCCCAAGTCGATGTCGCGCTCTTGGTAGTTCTTGGCTTTTTTGTGCAGCGTGGGGCCCAGACGTTGCAGCAGCTTGCTGGCCGGGATCCGCTTTGGCCGCGCTTCGCGGCGCACCAGTTGGCTCAAGGAGTAAGCGCTGCGACGGCGCTGGAGTTCTTCGCGCCATTCATCGTTGAGACGGCGACCTTCATCGAGCACAAAAAACACCTCAAAACGCGCCTCACCAAATAACACGTCGGGCGGTTCCTGGCTGGCTTGAGTGAAGTCCTCGGTGTGGTAGGCAATATTCAAGCCCTGAAGCAGCCGTTGGCATACCCAACGCTCACGCTCCCATTTGCGGGCATTGGATAAAAAGGCATTGGCTTGTTCGGCCTGACTCGTAAGCAGGCGCAAGTAATCAGAGTCGTCCATGCACGCAGCTTAGCCTTGAAACAGGTGTAACTGAAAGTGTGGGGATGGAACGTTCAATTGCACCCCCACAGGCTTCACGATTAATGCAGACGTGTTGGCAAATCTTCTGAAAACAACTCGTCTTCAGCGTCCGGGGCTACCGGGATCTTGTGTTCTTCGCTGGCCCAGGCGCCCAGGTCGATGAGTTTGCAACGGTCCGAACAGAACGGCCGGAAGGCATTGGTGGTTGTCCATTGCACTGCGACGCCACACGTCGGGCAGTCTACGGTCATTGGGGGTTTGGTCATGGTTGGCCTCCATGCAGAGTTAAATAAAAGTGATGCAAGCGCTCAACTTCGGACTTGAGCGCGTTGAGGTCAGTGTCGTTGACCAACACGTCATCAGCATGGCGCAGGCGCTCTTCGCGGCTGGCTTGGGCCTTGAGGATAGCCTGCACTTGCTCTTCACTGGTGTTGTCGCGCAACAACGTGCGCTGAATTTGCAGGGCTTGCGGGGTGTCGATCACCAGTACGCGTTGGGTGGTCTTGTGTTGCCCGGCCTCAATCAACAGCGGCGACACCAAAATGGCGTAGGGCGATTGAGCCTGGGCCAGGTTTTGCGCGATCTCTTCACGCACCAGCGGGTGCAGCAGGGCTTCGAGCCACTGGCGCTCCTGCGGGTCGCTGAAAATCAGGCTACGCAGCGCGCTGCGATTGAGCTGTCCGTCGGCCTGCAGCACGTCATCGCCAAAGTGCTTGGCGATTTGCGCCAGTGCCGGGCGTCCGGGTTCGACCACCCAGCGCGCCGCATGATCGGCGTCGACTACGTGCACGCCCAACGAGGCAAAGTGCTCGGCGGCGGCACTTTTGCCGCTGCCGATGCCGCCGGTGAGGCCGAGAATCCAGGGTTTGGAAGAGGGGGTATTCATTTCAAACCGAAATCTGCCAATAGAAGTCGGCCATTTGACCACCCCAGAGCAATGCAATCCAGCCGGCAATTGCCAGATACGGTGCAAACGGGATGGGCGTTGAGGCCTGCGCCCGGCGCAAAGCCAGCAGCGTCAGCCCCACCATCGCGCCCAGCAGCGATGACAGCACAATCGTCAACGGCACAATCGCCATGCCGCCCCAAGCCCCGAACAGCGCCAGCAACTTGAAGTCGCCATAGCCCATGCCGTCCTTGCCGGTGAGCAGCTTGAACAGCCAAAAAATCGACCACAGGCTCAGATACCCCAGCGCTGCGCCCCAAACGGCTTGGGTCAGGCCGGTAAAGGTCTCGAAGGTGTTAAGTAGCAAACCCAGCCACATCAGGGGCAACACCAGCACGTCCGGGACAATTTGATGCTTGAGATCGATCAGGCAAATACCCAGCAGGCCCCAGGTCAATAGCAGCATCCAACCAGCCTGCGGGCTTACTCCGAAGTGCCATGCGACCACGCCCGACAAGACCGCGCAGGTCAGCTCGGTGAGTGGGTAACGCAGGCTGATGGCGGTTTTGCACTGCGAGCATTTGCCGCGCAGCACCAGGTAACTCAGCAGCGGAATGTTCTCCAAGGCGCGCAAAGGGTGCTGGCAGTGCGGGCAATGCGAGCGCGGCAGCATCAAGTTATACACAGGGCCTTTGGCCGGGGCGGGCAGGCCAAGCAGTTCGCGGGCCTGCGTCTGCCAGTCCTGCTCAAGCATTTTGGGCAATCGCCACGCCAGCACATTGATAAAGCTGCCCACCAGCAGGCCAAGCACCAGGGCGCAGGCGATAAAGGCGCCGGGAGACAGGGTGAAAACATCGATCGTGCTCAAATGACATGGCCCAGTTTGAAAATCGGTAAATACATGGCGATCACCAGCCCGCCCACCAAAACGCCGAGAACCGTCATGATCAGCGGTTCCATCAACGTTGTCAGGTTGTCGACCACACTGTCGACCTCGCTCTCATAATAGGTGGCGACGTGATTAAGCATGTCATCCAATGTGCCGGATTCTTCGCCAATTGCTGTCATCTGAATCGCCATGCCCGGAAACACGCCCGTCGCGCCCATGGCCACATGAATTTGGCTACCGGTTGCCACGTGCTGCTGGAGCCTGAGCACCGCCTCTTTGTACACGTGGTTGCCCGTTGCACCAGCGACGGCGCGCAACGCCTCGAGCAGCGGAACACCGGCCGCCAGGGTGGTGGCCAAGGTGCGGGCAAAGCGGGCGATGGCTGACAACCGCAGCAAGCTGCCGATAACCGGCAGTTTCAGCAGCCATCGATCAACCCGCTGGCGCAGGGCCTCAGAGCGTTTATAGCGATGGCCAAGCGCGAAAAAAATCAGGCAGCCACCGCCAAACAGCCAAGCGCCGTGTTGCGTCAGCATCTCGGACACAGCGATCACCGCCAGGGTGAAGGCGGGCAATTGGGCATCAAAAGAACTGAACACGCCTTGAAACTGCGGTACCACCTTTATCAACAAAATGGCACTGACCACCAGTGCCACCAGCACCACGGCGATGGGGTAGGTCATGGCTTTTTTGATCTTCTTTTTCAGGGCTTCGGTTTTTTCTTTGTAGGCCGCCACCCGTTGCAGCACGACATCCAGAGCACCGGCCTGCTCGCCTGCGTCGACAAGATTGCAAAACAGCGCATCGAAATGCGCCGGTTTTTTGCGCAGCGCCGTGGCCAGATTGGTACCCGCGCTGATGTCCTGCTTTAGCTCGCTGACCAATTGGCGCATGGTCATGTGCTCGAAGCCTTTGGCGATGACCTCAAGGGCCTGCAGCAGCGGGATGCCCGCTTTGATCAACGTGGCCAGTTGGCGGGTAAACAATGAGATTTCCAGTGCGGTGATCGATTTGCCCCTGCGCGGCTCGCGGTCGTTGTGACGGCGGATTTTACCTGCGGTAATACCTTGGCGGCGTAGCTGAACGCGGATTATGGCCAGGCTTTGGGCACTGGTTTCGCCGCTCACAGGGGTGCCCTTGAGGTCGGTGCCTTCCCAACGGTACATCGCGGTTTTAACTGGCTGTGTTGCCATGCATTCATCCTTGAAGAGCGGCTTGCCCTGTTGGGTTGTGAGTCTGAAGGCTAGATGCGCCGGTCGCTGAGCGACTCACTGGAGCGTGTCCAAAGGTGTCTGCCATGGAGTGAGGGAGCATCCGCCCGCTAACCTTGATAGCCTGTGCGCACTTTTTTGCAGGCTTGGCACGGTTATGGCGTTTGGCCGCTGGGCCGCGTCCCACGTTTGGAGACTTTTTGTGAAACAACAACAACTCGGCATCACCCTGATCGAAATGATGATCGTGGTTGCGATCATCGGCTTGATCGCCTCGTTCGCGTTACCGGCTTACCACGAGCACACCATGAAGGCCCGCTTCGCTGAACTGAACTCCATCAGCAATACGTACAAGACGGCAGTGGCCCTGTGCTATAGCGAGAGCAATGACTTGAGCGTTTGCGACGCCGGCAGCCATGGCATTCCTGGCCCGGCCGATCCGACGGACAACCTGGCGGCTGGCATGACCGTGATTGACGGCGTGATCACCATGACCGGGACTGAGGCCGCGGGTGGCTGGACCAGCGTCATGACCCCATCGCTGAGCAGCTCGGGCGGCACACTGGTGTGGAGCCAAAGCGGTACATGCCTGGAGAAGGGGGCGTGCAAGTAGCGGGTAATTCTGTGGGGGGCAGCCCGGACATTGACGTCCGAAAATGGCGAGAACCGCTAAAAACCCGGTGCTATTCTGCGGCTCATGAACACACAAGACAGCCTTCCCGCACCCAGCACCGCCGCCTGTGAAATCGCCCGTTTAAGCCGCGATGCGCGGTTTGACGGGGTGTTTTTTACCGCGGTTCTCAGCACACGCATCTATTGCCGCCCGGTATGCCCGGCGCGGCCGCCCAAAGCCGAGAATGTGGTCTATTACCCCAGCGCTGCCGCCGCCCAGGCTCAAGGTTTTCGCCCGTGCTTGCGCTGTCGGCCGGAGCTGGCGCCGGGTAACCAGTTGTGGCTGCACGGCGAGCATTTGGTGGCGCGGGCGCTCAAGCTCATTAATGAAGGCTATCTGGCCGACCACTCGCTGGAGACGCTGGCCGAGCGCATGCACATTGGCGCCCGGCAATTGCGCCGTTTGTTCGTCCAGCATTTGGGCGCGCCGCCGATGGCGGTGCATGCCACCCAGCGGTTGCTGTTCGCCAAGCAACTGCTGACCGAGACCGACCTGTCCATTACCGAAGTGGCCATGGCATCGGGTTTTCGCAGCCTGCGCCGTTTCAATTCGGCGTTTGCCGAAGCCAACCATGCCGAGCCAAGGGCGTTCAGGCGCAGCCCTAAACCCCGTGCTGACAAGGCCTTGGTGCTGCGCCTGGGCTTTCGCCCGCCGTACGATTTTCAAGCGTTGCTGGGCTTTTTGCAGACCCGGGCTTTGCCGGGCATCGAGCAGGTGGATGCACAGAGTTATCAGCGAGTAGTGGGCGATCCGGCGGCGCCTGGCTGGCTGCGGGTCAGCGCCTGGCCCGGCGAACAGCATGCGTTGCAACTGGAGCTACTGAATGTGCCGCCGAGCCAGATGCTCAGCGTGGTCACGCGGATTCGCCGCATGTTTGATCTCGATGCCGACCCGCTGGCTATCGCCCGAACCTTGAGTGCCAGCCCGCTGCTGGCGCCGGTCATTGAGCGCTACCCCGGCTTGCGTTTGCCGGGTGGTTGGGACGGTTTTGAGGTGGCGGTACGCGCTGTGTTGGGGCAGCAGGTCAGCGTGGCTGCGGCGCGCACACTCGCCAGTCGCATCGTGCAGCGCTACGGCATTGCGATTGAGCCGGTTGCAGGGGCTGATTTGAACCGGCTGTTCCCCGGCCCCGAGCAATTGGCGGACGCCGACATGGGCCAAATGGGCATTACCCAGGCCCGTATCAATACCATTCAAGGCATTGCCCGCGCCTTGCTTGACGGGCGAGTCGATTTTGCCCTCGAACAACCGTTGCAGCACTTTATCAACCGCTGGGTGCAGCTACCGGGCATTGGCGAATGGACCGCGCACTACATCGCCATGCGCGTGCTTAAACACCCCGATGCGTTCCCGGCCGCGGACTTGATCCTGCGCCGTGAGGCCAACCCGCTGGGCGAGCCGGTGAGCACCAAAGCGTTGCAAACCCTGGCCGAAAGCTGGCGCCCATGGCGTGCCTACTCAGTGATGTATTTATGGCGTGCAGCCACCGATTCGGCTGCGGCGCGCAAGGAGCCAACATGATTCAGGTGTATTACGACCAAATGCCTTCACCGATTGGCCCGCTATTTTTGGTGGCGGACGATGAAGGCCTTCGCGAAGTCCGCTTTGAACTGGACCGCCGCCCGCACACGCCGCTGGACGGCTGGGAGCATGCGCCGCACAAACTGGCCGAAGTGCGCCGCCAGTTGGACGAATATTTCGCGGGTGAGCGGTTGATCTTCGAGCTGCCCCTCAAACCGCAGGGTACGGCGTTTCAGCAGTCGGTGTGGCAAGCCTTGACCACCATTGCGTATGCCAAGACCACCAGCTACGGGGAGATTTCCCGGCAGATCCAGCGACCAAAAGCCTCACGGGCGGTGGGTGCTGCCAATGGGCGTAACCCGATTCCGATCATCATCCCGTGCCATCGAGTGATCGGCAGCAACGGCACCCTGACCGGCTTTGGTGGCGGGCTGGCGGCCAAGCAATGGCTGCTTGAGCATGAAGAGCGCAGCCAGGGTTTTTCGCTGGCGTAATGACTGTAGGAGCGAGCTTGTCTCGCGATCTTTTGAATGTTTAAAAGATCGCGAGGCAAGCTCGCTCCTACAGGTGATGGTGGTTAGATGCTTAAACGCATCGACAGGTCCACCGCTTTGACATCTTTGGTCATGGCACCGATCGAGATGTAGTCCACGCCGGTTTCGGCAATCGGGCGCAAGGTGGCGTCGTTGATCCCGCCGCTGGCTTCAAGCTTGGCCTGGCCCGCGTTGATGCGCACGGCTTCGCGCATGTCGTCCAGGCTCAGTTCGTCGAGCATGATGATGTCGGCACCCGCCGCTAGGGCCTCTTTGAGTTCGCTCAAGTTTTCGACTTCGATTTCCACCGGCTTGCCGGGCGCGATTTTGTGCGCGGCATTGATGGCTTCGGCAATGCCGCCACAGGCCGCGATGTGGTTTTCCTTGATCAGGAAGGCGTCGTACAAGCCAATGCGGTGGTTATGGCAGCCGCCACAGGTGACTGCGTACTTTTGCGCCAGACGCAGGCCCGGCAAGGTTTTGCGGGTGTCGAGCAGCTTGACTTGGGTGTCTGCGACTTTGTCGGCCAACGACTGCGCGTGGGTTGCAACGCCCGACAACATTTGGAGAAAGTTCAGGGCGCTGCGTTCACCGCTGAGCAACGAGCGGGCAGGGCCTTCGAGGTGAAACAACACTTGGTTGGGGCTCACGCGCTCGCCGTCGACCACTTGCCAGTGCACGGCTACGCGCGGGTCAAGCTGGCGAAACACAGTGTCGACCCAGGCGGTGCCACTGATCACGGCTGCTTCGCGGGTAATGATCGTCGCTTTGGCCAGACGTTCGGCGGGTATCAGTCGTGCAGTGATGTCGCCGCTGCCCAGGTCTTCGGCTAACGCACGACGCACGTTGGCTTCGATTTCGGCAGTGAGGTCGGCCAGATGTAAATTCGGCATAACGCGCTCCACAAACAAAGTGCGTCGATTATATGACTATGCCGCTGCGGAACCCAAGGCGCATGCAGCGCAGGAATAACATGCCTAACTGTGCGGCTTTTGGCAGTTTCAGGATTAATTTGCCCGCTCGATCATTGAAATGCCGAGTGTGACTGGTACAAGCGAGTTCTTTTACCGATAATCCGCCTTCTATTTGGCGTCATAGCTTTGACGCATTAAGTGATGTTCTGATTTCGACCTGCCGGCGAGTGTGCAAACACTTGCCGGTAACTGTCTGTGAGCGTCAGGCGTGACCCATGAGTCACGTGCATTTCACGGGGCATCGAAACCATTACTGGAGGGCAGGATGCAAAATGACGGGAAAGTGGGGCCTGGCTACAGGACCTCTACGGAGTTGGCGATGCATTCGCCGCTTACCCGCCTGCCTGTGATCCTGTTGCAGGTGCATGATAAGGCCGCACAGCAACTGAAATACGAGCTGCAAGTGCTGTTCGACAATGCCGACGAAACCCTGTTTGCAATGGCCGACAAGGCCCGCAGTGACGCCGAGCAAAGCCTGTATTTTGAAGCCATGCGCGACGTGCGGCTCAAGCGTAAAAACATCGAGCGCAGCTTTCTTGAGCGACTGTTTTTCGCTTTCCTCAAACTGACCCAGCCAGATACCAGCGAAAGCGCCTTGCAGGACCCTGTGCCGACACAGAGCGCCTTTTCATTGGTCATTGTCGACAGCGAGCGTGATCAAGCGATCAATGCGATGGTCACTCAAGTGCTGGCCCGGGATCAGCTGGACCTTTGCCACTTGACCACGCGCCTCAACACCTTGAGCTGGGTGACGCTCAATGAGCACACCAACCCGTTGGGGCCGGCCATGCTCTGCGAGTACTTCTTGCAGGCTGAACGCGATCAGGGCGTTGATCTCAAGGTCAAACTGATCATGTTGCAGCTCTTCGAAAAGTACCTGCTCAGCCAGACCTCACGCCTGTACGCCGATGCCAACCAATTGCTGGTGGCCACGGGCGTGCTGCCCGAGATCTCGACCGGGATCGCCTGCTGTAGCTCAAGCAAGGCCGGGCACCAGCATGAGTCGGTAGTGGCGGGCGAAGACGTGAATCAGTTGGTCGGCAAGCTATTCGACTATATAAGCAGGGATCGCAACCTCGCGCCGCCGTTGAAAAAGCTCATGGGCCAGTTGCAAGAGCCCATGCTCAAGATCGCACAGCTCGATCCGCACTTCTTCAGCAGCGACAGCCATCCGGCCCGCAGCCTGTTGAACGTGATGGCTGATGCGGCGGTTGGCTGGGATGACAGCGTTGGCGTGCGCAACGAGCCGCTGTACCGCGAAATCGAACAGCTGTTGAAGCAACTGGCGCGTTGCCCCTGCGTTGACACGCCCGAGTTGCTGGAAGAGTTGCTGAATGACTTTTTGCGCTTTACTCACGCCGAACGCGGGCTGGTCGAGCAGCTTGAGCATCGTACCCGTGCCCACGAGCAGTTGCAGGCACGCCGGTTGCGCCCGTTGGAGGCTGGCCTGCCGTCGGCGCTGGATGAGCAGGATCACTTGGGCTTGCTGCTGGTTAGCCAGCTACGTATTGGCACCTGGATCGAGCTGCAAACCAACTCGACCTGCCGCCAGCGCTGCAAACTGATTGCGATTATGGAGCCCGAAGGTCGGCACATTTTTGTCAATCGCAGTGGTGTGAAAGTGGTGGAAAAGAGCCGCAGCGACTTGATCGGCCAACTGCGCAGCGGGACGATTTCGTTACTGGATGACCGCCCGTTGTTCGACCGTGCCCTGGCATCGATGATTGGCAGCCTGGGCCAATACAGCGCTCATTGATCCACCGCAGGCAGATTGCTCCCCATCGCCGCGTTCATCGCGGCATACTGGGCCTTTCGTTAGCGTCGTTGAGGAGCCTGTATGCAGCTGGACCCCGCAAGCGGTTGGTGCAAGGGCGTGCGCCATTGCCCGTCACCCAACTTCAATGCGCGCCCTGAGGGCGAGATCTCCCTGCTGGTTATCCACAACATCAGCTTGCCGCCGGGCCAGTTCGGCACGGGGAAAGTGCAGGAGTTTTTCCAGAATCAGCTCGACTTCACTGAACATCCCTACTTTGAAGGCATCCAGAAGCTCACGGTCAGTGCGCATTTTCTGATTGAACGTAACGGCAAAATCACTCAGTTTGTCTCGTGTCTTGATCGCGCCTGGCACGCGGGTATCTCGTGTTTCGAAGGGCGTGAGGGCTGCAATGATTTTTCTTTGGGGATCGAGCTGGAAGGTACCGATGAGCTGCCATTCACCGACGCGCAGTACGAGTCACTGCTAGCCTTGACCCGGCAATTGCAAGCCGTCTACCCGGCGATCACCGCGCAGCGCATATGCGGTCACAGTGACATCGCACCGGGGCGCAAAACGGACCCGGGCCCGGCTTTTGAATGGATGCGCTTTCGTGACGCGTTGCAGCACACAGGAGATAAGCAATGAGTTTTGTGGTGTTACTGCTGGCGATTCTGGTCGAGAAGTTCTCGGCGCTGCGCCAGCGTTTGCAGTGTGATAGCGGCTGGTTGCGCGAACTGCACAAGCTGGAGACCAGCCCCAAACTGGTGAGCAGGCCGTGGTGGGTGCTGGCCATTCTGATTCTGTTCCCGGTGCTGGTCCTGGGTCTGCTGTTGTGGGTGCTGGAGCCGGTGGCGTATGGCTTGCTGGTGTTGCCGGTGCACCTGTTGGTGCTGATTTACAGCCTGGGCCGGGGTGACCTGCTCGCGGGGCTGGGGCCGGTTCGTGATGCCTGGCGGCGCGGAGATCTGCAGGCCAGTGCGCATGTGGCCGAGCGCGACATTGGCGTGCGTGCAGACAGCGGCGAGCAACTGCTTGAGAAAGTCCAGAGCCATTTGCTGTGGCAGGCGTATCAGAGCTTTTTTGCGGTGATTTTTTGGTACTTCCTGCTGGGCCCGGTGGCGGCCCTGAGCTATCGCTTGCTGGCGCTGGCGGCCGAGCACAGTAAAAACCCTGAGCTGGTTGAGCGTGCCCAGCAACTGCGGCATGCCTTTGACTGGTTGCCGGTGCGTTTGCTGGCGGCGAGTTTTGCACTGGTGGGCAACTTTGCCGCGGTCACCCGGGTGATGTTGCACGAACTGCTGAGCTGGGACATCAGCGCAGAACAACTGATCAACAAAGCCGGTTGTGCCGCTGCTGAAATCCCGGCACCGCAAGTCGGCCCGGAAGGCGTCGCCAGCCTCGATACGCTATGGGCCTTGCTGCTGCGTGCGGCGGTGCTTTGGTACACCGGCTTTGCGGTGTGGACGTTGTTACTCTAAGCCAACCGCCTGTAGGAGCGAGCTTGCCTCGCGATCTTTTGCTGGTTTAAAAGATCGCGAGGCAAGCTCGCTCCTACAGAGTTTAGTTAGCTTCCCAGCCAAACACTTCACACGCATTCGCCGTGCTTGCCTCGGCCAACACCTCTGCACTGATCCCTATGACTCCCGCCAGCGCTTCACAAATAGCTGGCAAGTGCTCCGGGCTGTTGCGTTGGTTGGGGTACATGACCGGCGCCATGTCCGGTGAATCGGTTTCAAGCACGATGGATTCCAGCGGCAAGTCGGCGATGACTTTGCGCAGGCGCAAGGCCTGCGGCCAGGTCGCGGCGCCACCCAACCCCAACTTGAACCCAAGCTTGATGTATTCGCGGGCTTCTTCCCGGCTGCCTGCAAACGCATGAATGATCCCGCCGCGCTTAAGCCGAAAACGCTTCAAGGTCGCAATCACCGGCGCATGGCTGCGGCGCACGTGCAGCAAGGCCGGGAGTGAGGCGTCTGCCGCCAACGATAACTGCGCTTCAAATAACGCCTGCTGTGCGTCGCGATCCAGCTCCGGCAAAAAGTAGTCGAGGCCGATCTCACCGACCGCGCACAACTGCGGGTGCCCGGCCAGACGCTCCAGCCATTGCCCGAGTTCGCGCACATGCTCGGGCCGGTGCTGCTCAAGGTACACCGGATGCAAGCCAAAGGCGGCGTAGAGCTGAGGATCGGTTTGGACCCAGTCCCACAGGCGCTGCCAATTGTCCTGATACACCCCCAACACGACCATTTGCCTGACCCCCAGCGCCCGGCTGCGCGCCAGTAAAGACGCGCGGTCGGGGTCAAAGTCCGGGAAGTCGAGGTGGGTGTGGGTGTCGATCAGGTGCATGCAGCCAACCTACTGAATGCGCTGTTTAAAGGTGCGCGCAATGGCCCGGATGCCCGGCTCGTAGCGCCGATCTTCAATGGCCGCCAAGGCCAGTTCCAGGGCTTTTTCAGCGATTAGCGGGTGCTGCTGGCCCATGGCATTGACCGGCAATGGCAGGAAGTCCAGCAACTGCGTATCACCAAACGTAGCCAGGCGCAGCGGCGGCGTGTGGTCAGGGTGCTCCAGCAACGCATCGAACATGCCTTGCAGCAGCACGTAGGAGGTTGTAACCAGCGCCTCAGGAAAATGCCCCAAACGCTCCAGCAGCTCATCGATGATGCGGCGGCCACAGTCGCGGCTGAAGGCTGCGCCGTGTTCGATCAGGATTTCACCTTCAAAGCCTTCCAGTGCCTGTTTGAAGCCCGCCGCCCGCGCCTGGCTGATGCTCAGTTCGGGGCGGGCGCCGATCAGGGCGATTTGCTGCGGCATGGGTGTGAGCAGGCTGCGGGTCAGTTGCAGGCTGGCTTCGCAGTCATCGCTGATCACGGAGCAGAAGCGCGCCGGGTCCAGGGTCCGGTCAATTGCAATGATCGGCATGCCGAGGTCTTGCAGTTGACGGTAGCTGTCATCTTCAGGTGGCAGGCAACTGGCCACAAACAAGGCGTCGCAACGGCGGGCACGAAACAGCTTGAGCAACTGCCGCTCGCTGTCGGGGGCGTCATCGGAGCTGGCGATCAGCAATTGATAGCCACGCGCACGGGCGCCTTGCTCCAGTTGCTTGGCGATGCGTGCATAACTCGGGTTTTCGAGGTCCGGAAGAATAAAACCCAGTGTGCGCGTGTGCCGGCTACGCAGGCCTGCGGCTTGCGGGTTGGGGGTAAACCCATGCGCCTCGACGACTGCGCGTACGCGCTCGACCGTGCTGCTGCTGATGCGCTGCTGCTCGGCCTTGCCATTGATGACATAGCTGGCGGTAGTCACCGAAACCCCTGCCAGGTGTGCAATATCACTGAGCTTCACGCCGAAAATTCCTTATTTTTTGTAGTACGTGTCGACATTGTGGTCAATCCTAACCGATTACGGCAGTCGATCATCGTCTGCCTTGTGGTCACTGTATTTTTTTGCAACATCGCTCGGTTGACATCGATCAAACCGACAGGTTGGGCTTCAAGCGCGAGCGATTATGCAGTAACGTGCCGTTCTTTCTTGATTAAACGATTCAGCCTACGTGATTTAAGGTGTTTTCCCACGACAGCAGGGTGCTTGCCACACATCTGCTGACACACTCCGGGGAGAGCGACCTAAGCTGACATAATTCAAAACAATACCGTGCGCCATTGAGCGTCGGAAAAGGAGAACGCATGCTCGAGCTCACCATAGAGCAGATTTCCATGGGCCAAACGGCTGTGGACAAGTCTGCGGCGCTGCACTTACTCGCCGATAAACTGGTCGCCGATGGTTTGGTGGCCGAAGGTTATCTGAATGGCTTGCAGGCGCGTGAGGCTCAAGGCTCAACCTTTTTGGGGCAAGGTATTGCGATCCCCCATGGCACCCCTGAAACCCGCGACCTGGTGCACACCACCGGAGTGCGTTTATTGCAGTTTCCACAGGGTGTGGACTGGGGCGACGGGCAGATTGTGTACTTGGCGATCGGGATTGCGGCCAAGTCCGATGAACACCTGCGCCTCTTGCAACTGCTGACCCGGGCGCTGGGTGAAACTGATCTGGGTGAAGCCCTGCGCCGTGCCAGCACACCAGAGGCTCTGCTCAAGTTGCTTCAGGGTGCCCCGCAAGAATTGGCGCTGGACGCGCAGATGATCGGCCTTGGCGTATCTGCCGACGACTTTGAAGAACTGGTTTGGCGCGGTGCGCGTTTACTGCGCCAGGCCGATTGCGTGAGCAATGGTTTTGCCGCCGTCCTGCAACAGGCAGAAGCGCTGCCGTTGGGCGATGGCCTGTGGTGGCTGCACAGCGAGCAAACGGTCAAACGCCCGGGGCTGGCGTTTGTGACCCCAGACAAACCCATTCGCTACCTTGGCCAGCCGCTCAGCGGCCTGTTCTGCCTGGCCAGTTTGGGCGAGGCGCATCAGGCCCTGCTTGAACGCCTGTGCGCTTTGCTGATTGAAGGGCGTGGCCAAGAGTTGGGCCGCGCCACCAGTCGCCGTGCGGTGCTCGAAGCCCTGGGCGGCGAGTTGCCAGCCGATTGGCCGAGTGCACGCATCACCCTGGCCAATGCCCACGGTTTGCATGCGCGCCCGGCCAAAGTGCTCGCGCAACTGGCAAAGGGCTTTGAGGGCGATATTCGTGTGCGCATCCTCGATGGCCAAGAGGGCAGCGCCGTGTCTGCCAAGAGCTTGAGCAAACTGCTCAGCCTCGGCGCTCGTCGTGGCCAGGTGCTGGAATTTATCGCAGAGCCAACCATCGCCAATGACGCCTTGCCAGCCATTTTGGCGGCGGTTGAAGAGGGCCTTGGCGAAGAAGTCGAGCCACTGGCACCCCAAGCGGAACACGCGCCAGCCTTGGCCGAGATGGCTGAAGTGGTGCTGGCCCCGGCTGCCGGCAGCGTGATCCATGCCGTGGCGGCGTCGCCGGGCATTGCCATTGGCCCGGCGCATATTCAGGTGCTGCAAACCTTCGATTACGCGCTGCGCGGCGAATCGTCCGCCGTTGAGCGTGAGCGTCTGCACGGTGCTATCAGTGCGGTGCGCCAAGACATAGAAACGCTGATCCAGCGCAGCCAGTCCAAGGCCATTCGCGAGATTTTCATCACCCACCAGGAAATGCTCGACGACCCGGAACTGACTGATGAAGTCGGTTCGCGGCTCAAACAGGGCGAAAGCGCCGAAGCCGCCTGGATGGCGGTGATCGAAGCGGCGGCCCGGCAGCAGGAGTCCTTGCAGGACGCGCTGCTGGCCGAGCGTGCGGCGGACTTGCGCGACATTGGTCGCCGCGTACTGGCGCAGTTGTGTGGTGTCGAAACTCTGGCCGAACCCGATCAGCCCTACGTGTTGGTGATGGACGAAGTCGGGCCTTCTGACGTGGCGCGTCTCGACCCGGCGCGGGTCGCGGGCATTTTGACCGCTCGCGGTGGGGCGACCGCACACAGCGCCATCGTTGCGCGCGCCTTGGGCATTCCTGCCCTGGTGGGTGCCGGTGACGCCGTGTTGCTGCTGGCACCGGGCACGCAATTGTTGATCGACGGCCAGCGCGGCCGCTTGCACGTGGCCCCCGATGCGGATGCCCTGCAACGCGCCCTCGATGAGCGTGACAGCCGTGAGCAGCGCTTGCTGGCCGCCTCGGAGTTGCGTCATCAACCGGCCGTCACCTTGGACGGGCATGCCGTTGAAGTATTCGCCAACATTGGTGAGAGCAAAGGTGTGGCCACCGCGGTTGAGCAGGGCGCTGAAGGCATTGGCCTGTTGCGCACCGAGCTTATTTTTATGGCCCACCCGCAGGCGCCGGACGAAGCGACCCAGGAAGCCGAGTACCGCCGTGTGCTGGACGACCTGCATGGGCGACCTTTGGTGGTGCGCACGTTGGACGTGGGTGGCGACAAACCCCTGCCATACTGGCCTATCGAGAAAGAAGAAAACCCGTTTCTGGGGGTGCGCGGCATTCGTCTGACGTTGCAGCGCCCGCAGATCATGGAAAGCCAATTGCGCGCGCTGTTGCGCTCGGCTGACAACCGCCCGCTGCGCATCATGTTCCCGATGGTCGGCAGCGTGGCTGAATGGCGTGCGGCGCGGGACATGACTGAGCGTCTGCGTCTGGAAATCCCGGTAGCTGACTTGCAGTTGGGGATCATGGTCGAAGTGCCTTCTGCCGCCTTGCTGGCGCCGGTACTGGCCAAGGAAGTCGACTTTTTCAGTGTCGGCACCAACGACCTGACGCAATACACGCTGGCCATCGACCGTGGTCACCCGACCTTGTCGGCACAGGCCGACGGCTTGCACCCGGCAGTGCTGCAACTGATCGACATCACCGTTCGCGCCGCCCATGCCCACGGCAAGTGGGTGGGTGTGTGCGGTGAATTGGCGGCCGACCCATTGGCGGTGCCGGTGCTGGTGGGCATGGGTGTGGATGAACTCAGCGTCTCGGCCCGCAGCATCCCTGAAGTTAAAGCACGAGTACGTGAGTTGAACATGGAACGTCTTAAAACACTGGCCGAACAGGCCCTGAGCGTCGGCAGCCCGGACGAAGTCCGCGCATTGGTAGAGGCCCTGTAATGGCCAGAATTCTCACCATCACCCTTAACCCGGCGCTGGACTTGACAGTGCGCGTGCCGCACCTGGAACCCGGTGAAGTCAATCGCAGCCAGGCCTTGCTCAGCCATGCGGCGGGCAAGGGCCTCAACGTGGCGCAAGTGCTGGCCGACCTTGGCCACTCGCTGACCGTCAGCGGCTTTCTGGGCGAAGACAATCAGCAAGCCTTCAACGCGTTGTTTGCGCGCCGTGGTTTTGCCGACGCGTTTATCCGCGTGCCGGGCGAAACCCGCAGCAACATCAAGCTTGCCGAAGACGATGGCCGCGTCACGGACATCAATGGCCCCGGCCCGCACGTGAACGATCTGGCGCAACACGCCTTGCTCGACAAACTCGACCACATTGCCGCCAGCCATGATGCGGTGGTAGTGGCGGGCAGCTTGCCACGTGGCGTCAGCGCGCAGTGGTTGCGCGAACTGGTGCTGCGCCTCAAAGCCTTGGGCTGCAAAGTGATTCTGGACACCAGCGGTGAAGCCTTGAAAGAAGGCTTGCGTGCAGGCCCGTGGCTGGTCAAACCGAATGCCGAAGAACTCAGTGAAGCGCTGGGCCACCCGGTCAGCAGCGTGGCATCGCAAGTCGCGGCCGCCACCGAGTTACAGACCCTTGGGATTTCCCATGTGGTGATTTCTCACGGGGCTGACGGCGTGAACTGGTTCAGCCGCGGGACTCAACCCTTGCAGGCGCTGCCACCCAAAGTGCGCGTGGCAAGTACGGTCGGGGCAGGCGATTCGCTGCTGGCGGGCATGGTGCACGGCCTGATCAGCGGCCACAGCCCGGAACAGACCCTGCGCAGCGCAACTGCGATTGCGGCAATGGCGGTCACCCAGATCGGTTTTGGAATCAGCGATGCGCTGCAGTTAGTGACGCTCGAAAGCGGCGTCAACGTTCGCGCCCTGGCACAAGAATAAGAGGGATACACATGAAATTAGCCATTGTGACGGGCTGCCCCAACGGCATGGTGACCAGCGTGCTGTGTGCCCGCTTGCTCGATGCCGCCGCGCAGCGTCAGGGCTGGAGCACCAGCGTAGAAGTGCATGACCCCAAGCACCCGGAACGTCAGTTGTCCAAGGCGACCATCGACGAAGCGGAGTGGGTGCTGGTGGTCAGCAGCACGCCGTTGGACATGCAGCGTTTTATTGGCAAGCGGGTCTTCCAGAGCAGCCCGGCCCAGGCCCTGCAAGATGTTGAAGCCGTGTTGCTGCGCGGCGTCAACGAAGCCCAGGTGTATACCGCCCCCAGCGTTGAGGCCGAGGTTACCGAGCAGGCCCACGCGCCTAAAATTGTCGCCGTGACTGCCTGCCCGACGGGCGTTGCGCACACCTTTATGGCTGCTGAAGCCTTGCAACAGGCGGCCAAGCGTTTGGGCTACGACCTGCAGGTCGAGACCCAAGGCTCGGTTGGCGCCCGCAACCCGTTAAGTGCCCAGGCCATCAGCGACGCGGACGTGGTGCTGTTGGCGGCCGATATTGAAGTCCCGACTGAGCGTTTTGCGGGCAAAAAAATCTACCGTTGCGGCACCGGCATTGCGCTTAAACAGGCCGAAGCCACGCTGAAAAAAGCCCTGGTCGAAGGTCGACAAGAGAGCGCGGCAACGGGCGGTTCGGCCCCGGCCAAGCAAGAAAAAACTGGCGTCTACAAACACCTGCTGACCGGTGTGTCGTTCATGCTGCCGATGGTTGTGGCGGGCGGCTTGCTGATCGCGTTGTCCTTTGTGTTTGGCATTACCGCTTATAAAGAGCCGGGCACCCTGGCTGCGGCGCTGATGCAAATCGGTGGCGATGCGGCCTTCAAATTGATGGTGCCGTTGCTGGCGGGTTACATCGCCTACTCGATTGCCGACCGTCCAGGCCTGGCGCCGGGGATGATTGGCGGCTTGTTGGCGAGCACCTTGGGGGCTGGTTTTATTGGCGGGATCATTGCCGGTTTTATTGCCGGTTACTGCGCCAAGGCGATCAGCCGTTATGCGCGGTTGCCGCAAAGCCTTGAAGCGCTGAAGCCGATTTTGATCATCCCGTTGTTTGCCAGCCTGTTCACCGGCCTGGTGATGATCTACGTGGTCGGCAAGCCGGTGGCCGGCATGCTCGAAGGTCTGACGCATTTTCTCGACAGCATGGGCACCACTAACGCGATCCTGTTGGGCGTGTTGCTGGGCGGCATGATGTGTGTCGACCTAGGCGGGCCAATCAACAAGGCGGCGTATGCGTTTTCGGTCGGTTTGCTGGCCTCGCAAAGTTATGCACCGATGGCGGCGACCATGGCAGCGGGCATGGTGCCGCCGATTGGGTTGGGCATCGCGACCCTGATTGCACGCCGCAAATTCGCCCAGACCGAGCGCGAAGCGGGCAAGGCGGCGATGGTGCTGGGGCTGTGCTTTATCTCGGAAGGCGCGATCCCGTTTGCGGCCAAAGACCCGCTGCGGGTGATCCCGGCCAGCGTCGTGGGCGGTGCGCTGACGGGGGCGTTATCGATGTACTTCGGCTGCAAACTGATGGCGCCGCACGGCGGGTTGTTCGTGCTGTTGATCCCGAATGCCATCAACCACGCGTTGCTGTACTTGCTGGCGATCGTGGCGGGTAGCCTGGTGACCGCAGTGGTCTACGCCCTGATCAAACGCCCGGAGCCCGTGGACATGGCGCTGGAAACGGCCAAGGCTTAAGGCAGAGGTTCAATTCGAGCGCTGTAGGAGCGAGCTTGTCTCGCGATCTTTTAAAAGATCAAAAGATCGCGAGGCAAGCTCGCTCCTACAGAATGAACAGTATTTTCCGTAAGAAATTTCTTTAATATCCTTCGATTGCATCATTGATTGGTTATTTGCCTAGTCTTGTAAAACAGGCGTTTTTTAATGCCTGTTTTACTTAAAGGAACCAGTTATGAGTAGTTATGCAGGTAGAAGCAGTTTAAAAAGATCTGCTATCAACTCTATCGGCAGCGCGTTATTTATTCTGCTGGGCGCTGTAGCCCCCGCGTATGGCGCAGCGCTTTGCAACGGCGGCCCGGCGCTGCTGGGCGGGGTGACGTGTGACATGTTACCGATTGGCGGCGGCTCGGCGTTGTGTCTGTTTATCGGTGTGGATAAAAATGCCAATGGCAGAGTTGAGGGAGGAACTTCGGATACGTGCATCTTGATTGATGCAAGCAATAAACAACGCCCTGGCTACAGTTGTACCCTGGCGTGTAAAAACACAAACGGTTGCTCCAGGCCGCAGTGTTTGTCTTTAAAAAAATCAGGCAGTAAATAAAAAGGATTGGGGTCACAAACACCGCCCTGATACTAATCAGGGCGGTGTTTATCGATCAATAAACATCCCGGCGATAACGCCCTTGTTCGATCAGCTGTTGCACCGCATCAGCCCCGAGCAGGTCGATCAGCGTTTGATTCACGCCCGCTGCCATGCCGTTCAGGCTGCCGCAGATGTAAATGGCCGCACCGTCCGCCAGCCAACGACGCAGTTCATCGGCGGCCTCGCGCAGCCTGTCTTGCACATACACCTTGTGCGCCTGGTCCCGCGAGAAGGCCAGGTCCAGTCGGGCCAACTCGCCACTGGCCAACCAACCTTGCAGTTCGTCACGGCAGTAGAAGTCGTGCGCAGCATTGCGTTCGCCAAACACTAACCAGTTTGGCTGCTGACCCTGGGCGATTCGGGCCTTGAGCAAACTGCGCAGCCCGGCAAGCCCGGTGCCGTTACCCAGCAAAATCAGCGGGCAAGGTTCGGCAGGCAGGTGGAAGCCGCTGTTGCGCCGCAGCCGCAAGCTGATCGCCGCGCCCAGTGGTGCGTGTTCGGTCAGCCAACCTGAACCCAGGCCCAGGCTGCCATCGGGGTGGCGCTCTTGACGCACGATCAGTTGCAGCACGCCGTCCTGAGGGATCGAGGCAATCGAGTATTCGCGCATGTTCAACGGGATCAGGGCGTCGACCAGCGCCTGGGCGTGGAGGCCGACCAAGTGCCCGCGATTCTCTGGCAGTTGGCGGCTGGCCAACGCTTGAGCGAGGGTTTCTTGCAGGCCGTCCAGGTGCACCGGTGTGTGTGCCGACAAGCCCAACCCGTCGAGCAGGTGTTCAACCGCCCACGTCGACTGCCTTGGCATTACTTCAACCAGATCACCTGCCTGCCAGGTGAAGCTGGCGTCAGGCGCGCTGAGGCCCAGCAGGTAAACACCGGAACCGCTGCTGTCAGGGTTAAGCAGTTGCCGCTGCTCAAGGGTCCAGTTGTTGTAGCTCGGCGCTTGCCAGTTGGCGCCGGGCACAGCGCCTGTCAGTTGGCTGAGGTGCACTTGCCAGTGGTGCAAGGCTTCGGGGTCGCCACTGTCGACCTGCACCGGGCTGAACAGCGACTGTGCACCACGCTCAGCCAGCCATTGCTGGATACGGGTGGCAAAGCCGCAGAAGTGCGGGTACTGGCGATCACCCAAGGCCAGTACCGAGTACTTGAGGGCGCTGAGGCCCAGCGGTTGGCCGAGGATTTTACGTTCAAAGCCGCGCGCGCTATCCGGGGCTTCGCCATCGCCAAAGGTGCTGACCACAAACAAGGCGTTGCTGGCCTGCTGCAAGTCTTTTTCGCTGACGGCGGCCAATGGCTGGACGCGCACCGGCAAGCCTGCCGCCTGCAATTGCCCGGCGGTTTGCCAGGCCAGTTGTTCGGCAAAACCGCTTTGGCTGGCAAAGCCGATCAGCCAGGACGGCGCATCGCTCTGGGTGTCGCTAAAGCCCTGTCGCGCCTGTTTGACCTGACGCTTTTTGCGCCGACGGTCCAGGTACAGCAACCAGCCGGTAATAAAGAACAGCGGCATGGTCAGGGATGCCACAGTGACCAGCACACGCCCGGTGATGCCCCAGTAGCTGCCGGTGTGCAGGGCGTAGATGCTGGTCAGCAGTTGCGCCTTGTAGCTTTTATCGTCATAGCGATCGACGCGCTTCACCACGCCGGTGGCCGGGTCGAGGGTGATCTGGTTGAACGCGCGCTCATGGGGCGAGGTTTTCAATAGATAGAAAACCGTAGCGGGCAGGCCAGCACCAGGCGGCATGCGCACGTTATACACGCTCAGGTCGGGCCCGGCGGCTTTCTGGATACTGGCCCAGATTGCGTCGTAATCGGCAACCAAGGGGGCGACTCCGGGCGCGGATGGGCCGCCACGTCCACCTTTGCGTTGCTCGGCATTAGGGCTGTCGGAGAAGAGTTTTTGCAGGCCTTTGTTGTACCACTCGTAGGACCATGACAAGCCGGTCAGGGCGGCCAACAGGTAAAAGATCAAGCACCAGGTGCCGGCCACCGCATGCAGGTCCCAATTGAAACTGCGGCCTTTTTTCGCCCAGTCCAGGGTCAGCCAGGCGCGCCAGTTCAATGCCTTGCGCGGCCAGCGCAGGTACAGGCCCGACAGGCAGAAAAACAGCAGCATCAAGGTGCAGGCCCCAGTGATCTGGCGGCCGGTGTCACCGATGGCCAGAAAACGGTGCAGTTGCAGCATCAGGTTGAAAAAGCCCAGGCCCGAGACGTCGCCCTGGTAGTCGCCGGTGTACGGGTCGACATAGCGCAATTGGCCACGGCGTTCACCCGGCGGCGGGGTAAAAAAAATGCGCGAGGCGCTCTCGGTGTCAATGCCGCCCCAAATCATGGCCACTTGTTTGCCTTCGGTGGCCTCGACTTTACGCACCAGTTCGGCAGGCGGCAGCACGCCGCTGTCGAGCTTCTGGACCTTGAGCACAGTCGGATTGAGCCAGTCCAGTATCTCGTCCTGAAACGACACGGTCGCGCCTGTGATGCCCATCAGGGCCAAGATCAGCCCTGCGGTTATTCCAAAAAACCAGTGCAACTGGAACAGGGTTTTCTTAAACACGACGGCCGCCTTGCTCGCTCAATGAATTGCGTCACCGCGCATTATGCCGTGACCGCGTTGTTTACACGCAAATGCCCCGGCCATGGTTGGGTCGGGGCACTGGTTATCGCTGTGGGCTGGCCCACAGTGGCTTGTGCGCTTAGAAGTGGAAGCTGGTAGTCAACAAGGCTGTACGGCCTGCCGCCTGATTGGCGAAGTGTGCCGCATATGCTTTGTCGTAGTACGTTTTGTCCGTCAGGTTTTGCACGTTCAGTTGCAGGTCGATGTTTTTGGTCAGCTTGTAGCTGGCCATCGCATCGTAGCGAGTGTAGGACGGCACATAAACGGTGTTCGCCGTGTCGCCATAGACCGCATCGACATAGAACGCACCGCCGCCAATGGTCAGCTTCGGCATGACTTCATAAGTGGTCCACAGGCTGAAGCTGTTTTTCGGCGTGTTCGGCATTTCGTTGCCTTTATCCGACACTGCAGCCGTGTTCACGCTGCCGTTACGGTTGGCTTTCATGCCCGGATCAACCAGCTCGCTTTTCAGGTAGCTGTAGCCAGCAAACACTTGCCACTTGTCTGTGATTTTGCCGCTGGCCGACAGTTCGATACCGTCTACACGGGATTTACCGGCGTTTTCATAGGTGTACGAATCGGTCAGAACACGGGTGTTTTTCTTCTCGGTACGGAACACCGCAGCGGTCAGGGACAGACGGTCCTGGAACACATCCCACTTGGTGCCCAGTTCGTAGTTAACGGTTTCTTCAGGCTTCAGGTCGCTGGTGATGATGCTGCCCGGCGTGACCAGGCCATTACCTTCGACGCCTTCACCAACAATGCCGCCTGGCGGTGTGGCCGACGTGGCATAGGACAGGTAAACGCTGCCGTTATCCAGGGGTTTCCAGACCAGGCCGGTCTGCCAGTTGAAGAAGTTGCTGTCGTTTTTGGCTTTGGTACGGCCCGTCGCGGCGTTGGTGTTCGCCGTGGTATCAAACTGGTCGTAACGCAGGCCGGCGTTGAGCAGCCATTGCGGGTCTAGTTCGATGGTGTCAAACACGTAGGCGGCTTTGGTCACGCCCACGGTGTTGGTGCCGTAGTAGTTTCGTTCTTCAGAACCTCCCCAGACATCACTTGGATTCGGATGTTCAAGTGATGTACAAACACCGCCACTGTTTCCTACCATTTCGGGTGTGCAACCGTCGGGCTTTGGATTGCCCTGAGGCAGCCCATTTGGCCCAAGTATCGTGTAGCCGCTGGCGCGGGTTTCTTCGCGAGTGAACTCAACACCGGTGGAGTAGGTGTTCTTGAAGCCCGCCAGGTTGAAGTTACCGTACAGGTCAGTCTGGTTGGTGGTGGTCTGGGTTGTCGACACGCGGGTGTTGGCGCGGCGCCAAACGGTACCGTACTGGTTAACGTTGTGCTGGCTGTCGTCCGGCTGGGTCAGGATGTAGTCCTGGCCGGTGTTGCCGTGACGGAAGGTGTTCTTCACGGTCATCGAATCGTTGAAGTCGTGTTCGAACGTGATGGTGCTGATATCGACACGGGTCTTGCGGAAGTCGCGGTCTTTGAGGCCGTAGAAGTTATTGCTGTTGCCGCCGTCGTCCGGTTTGTCGTGTACGTGCGCGGCGGTTTTAGACGCGCTGCCGTAGCCGTAAGGAATGCCCGAATCTGGCAGGTCGTCGCTTTTGAGGTGGTAGTAGCTGAGGTTCAGACGGGTGTCGGTGCCCAGGCCGAAGGTCAGCGAGGGAGCGATGCCCCAGCGGTCGTAGTTGACCGAATCACGGCCCGCGACGTTTTGCTCGTGGCTCATCAGGTTCAGACGGAACGCGGCGGTGTCTAGGAACTGACGGTTGATGTCGACGGTGTAGCGGCGGGTCTGGTCTGAGCCGTAGGTGAAGCCACCGTTGAGGAAGTCGCCCAGTTTTGGGGTCTTGCTCACCAGGTTCAAGCTACCGCCCGCCGAGCCGCGGCCACCGAAAGACGAGTTCGGGCCTTTGCTGACTTCGATGGATTCGATGTCAAAAATTTCGCGGGTTTGCCCGCCTGCGTCGCGCACGCCATCCAGGTAGGTATCGCCCTGGGCGTCAAAGCCACGAATAAAAGGACGGTCGCCTTGTGGGTTGCCGCCTTCGCCGGCGCCAAATGTCACACCCGGTACGGTGCGCAGGGCGTCTTGCAGCGAGGTGGCGGCGGTGTCTTGCAGCACTTGCTGCGGAATGACGGTGACCGAGCGCGGCGTGTCGACCAGCGGCGCGGTGTACTTCTGGGAGCTGGCTTTTTCTGTCTGGTACGACTGCTGGGTCTGCTCACCGGTAACGGTGGTTGCACCCAAAGAAATACTGTTGCCCTGCGCAGGCTTTTCGGTGCTTTCAGCGGCCTGGGCCATCTGGTTGGCAGAGGTTGCCGTGAGCGCTACACCAATGGCCGAAGCCAATAAACGCGGTGAATTGGCAGGTATTTTTATACGTTGGCGTGACATGTGAAGATCCCTCCCCCCGGAATTTGAGGGCGGAATATAGTGCAAACAATTCCTCCTAACAATTGAGAGGGATTACTATTCGCGCTAAATTTACATTCTTTACAATTTGCCGTTACGGGTTTTGCAAGGCTATTCGTCTCCCGACTTTTTAACAAAGTTTTACACGATCAATAAGAATCAATACCATTGGCACCCTTCTCTTGTTCAGGTATCGCGCCATGCTGCTGCACATTCCCGGCTTGTTCTCCCGTGAAGAAGTCCAGCGCATCCGTGAGGCGTTGATAGCGACAGAGTGGGCCGACGGCAAAATCACCGCCGGGTATCAGTCCGCCAAAGCCAAGCACAACTTGCAATTGCCCGAAGGTCACCCGCTGGCCAAGGAAATCGGCGCGGCGATGATTGAGCGCTTGTGGCAAAACCCGTTGTTCATGTCGGCGGCCTTGCCGCACAAAGTGTTCCCGCCGCTGATCAACTGCTACACCGGGGGCGGAAGTTTCGACTTTCATATCGACAACGCGGTGCGCCAGCCCAAGGGCAGCCCGGAGCGGGTGCGCACGGACCTGTCGGCTACCCTGTTTTTCAGTGACCCGCAGGACTACGACGGCGGGGAGCTGGTGATCCAGGACACCTACGGTGTGCAGCAGGTCAAGTTCCCGGCGGGGGATATGGTGCTGTACCCCGGCACCAGTTTGCACAAGGTCAACGCGGTGACCCGTGGCGCCCGTTTTGCCTCGTTTTTCTGGACCCAAAGCCTGGTCCGTGAAGACAGTCAGCGCACCTTGCTGTTCGAGATGGACAACGCCATTCAGCAATTGACCCGCGATGTGCCCGATCACCCGTCACTGATTCAACTCACCGGCACCTACCACAACCTGTTGCGCCGCTGGGTTGAGGTGTAAGCCATGAGCTTTCAATTACGCCGCGAAGAACTGCTCAGCGGCGAGCAACTACAAAGCATGCTCGCCGAGAACCCGGCCCGTGCCGCACAAGCCATTTTGATGGCTGCCAAGCAAGGCATTCTTGAAGGACAAGCGCTGCTCGGCCAGATCCTGCTGGAAGGGCAGGGTATTGAGCGCGATGTGCCGCTGGCCTTTCGCTGGTTCGCCATTGCCGCCAACGGCGGGCACTTGATGGCGCGCAACATGCTCGGGCGCTGCCTTGAACATGGCTGGGGATGCGAGCTGGATGAGCGCGCGGCCGCCAGCCATTACCGCCTGGCAGCTCAGGGCGGGCTCGATTGGGGGCTGTACAACTACGCTAACTTGCTGGCGACCGGGCGCGGTGTGGTGCAAGACCAGTACGCAGCGTTTGCGCTATACCGCGAAGCCGCGTATTTGGGCCACGCCAAGTCAATGAACTTGCTGGGTCGCTACCTTGAAGACGGTCGTTATTGCCCGGCAGACCCGCAGGCCGCGCGCCAATGGTATGAACGCTCGGCCCATGCCGGTGATTTTCGCGGGCAATTCAGCCACGCTGCCGTGCTGGCCGAGCGCGGTGATGTAGAGGGTGCTCTGGTCTGGCTGGAGCGTGCCCAGGCCATCGGCAACCTGAAGTTTTTGCGGGTCAGCCGCACCGCGTTGCTTGAAGCCAAAGAGCCGGCCATTCGGGCCATGGGTGAGGTGTATCAAGCGCGAATCAACACCTTGCAGAAGGCGGTGTGACACCCATCGGCGGCGCCGTCAGGCCACAAAAAAACCTCCCCGGAGGCCAATCCAGGGAGGTTTTTCTGTAAGGCTTACAGGTAGAACGACTTCAGCGGCGGGAAGCCATTGAACTCAACAGCGCTGTAACTGGTGGTGTAGGCGCCGGTCGACAACCAGTACAGGCGATCACCGATGGCCAGGTTGAGTGGCAGGCCGTATTTGTAGTTTTCGTACATGATGTCGGCGCTGTCGCAGGTAGGACCGGCGATGACCACTTCTTCCATTTCGCCTTTCTTTTCAGTCCAGATCGGGAACTTGATGGCTTCGTCCATGGTTTCGATCAAACCAGAGAATTTGCCGACATCGGTGTACACCCAACGCTCAACAGCGGTGCGCGACTTGCGGGCGACCAGGACCACTTCACTGACCAGAATCCCGGCGTTGGCGATCAACGAACGGCCCGGCTCCAGAATGATTTCTGGCAGGTCGTCACCAAAGTCTTCTTTCAGGAAGCGGATGATTTCTTCGGCGTAGGTTTCCAGGCTGTTGGTACGGGTGATGTAGTTGGCCGGGAAGCCGCCACCCATGTTGATCAGCTTGAGCACGATGCCGTCTTCTTCTTTGAGGCGCTCGAAGATCACTTTGACTTTGGCGATGGCTGCGTCCCACACGCTGATGTCGCGCTGCTGCGAACCCACGTGGAACGAAATACCGTAAGGCACCAGGCCCAGGTCGCGGGCCAGAATCAGCAGGTCCATGGCCATGTCGGTCTGGCAGCCGAACTTGCGCGACAGCGGCCAGTCAGCCGTAGTCGAGCCTTCAGTGAGGATGCGCACGTAGACTTTGGAGCCCGGTGCGGCCTTGGCAATGTTGCGCAGGTCGGCTTCGGAGTCGGTCGAAAACAGGCGCACGCCTTTTTCGTAGAAGTAGCGAATGTCTTTGGATTTTTTGATGGTGTTGCCGTAGCTGATGCGATCCGGGGTCACGCCCTGGGCCATCACTTTGTCCAGCTCGTAAATCGAAGCGATGTCGAAGCTCGAGCCTTTGTCGCGCAACAGGTTGATGATTTCAACGGCCGGGTTGGCCTTGACCGCGTAGTACACCTTGGCGAATTCGAAACCTGCACGCAGGTCGTCATAAGCCTGGCTGATCATGGCGGTGTCGATCACCACGAACGGGGTTTCTTGGGTGTCAGCGAACGCCTTCATTTTTTGGAAGGTTTCGCGCGCGAAATATTCTTCGACCTGAATCGACATACGTAGGGACTCCTAGTGGCAAACGTCATAAATCAATGGGTGCAAATGAACATCCTCCGTATCCCCACTTTGGTTCGCCTACTTCCCAAGGCATGTCCGCCGAAAGCTTGCTCTCTCGTCGTCAGTACTTGAGCCGGATGGATCGTTTCCAGCATGGATGT
>Ga0302347_1001163_pt1 | contig 33261 bp, 32 predicted proteins | sample PhyWR1_FD_202178 | JGI IMG/M metagenome (GOLD analysis project Ga0302347, IMG submission 202178) | Leaf surface microbial communities from wheat plants in UC Gill Tract Community Farm, Albany, California, United States - DLSL W.R1 (v2)... | ecosystem: Host-associated > Plants > Phyllosphere >... | reverse complement strand
ATGCAGCTCAATGGCGTACTGGCAGGCCGCCAGGTGGATCATATCGGCAGTTCCTTCAGCCAGAACGACATCAGTTTCTCCGAGCTTTCCTGCTCGTCCAGGTCGCGCCAGGCATAGCGGGTGCGCAGCGACGGGTCGTGCAGAAAGCCGCGGTTACGCCAGAAGCCATGCAGCGGCTTGTAGTCCGCAGGCCGCCGCGGGTGAACGCCGGGCCGCTCGACCGCGCAGAAAGCACAGTAGTCGAACTCGGCCAGTTTGTGCGCATAGGACTCGCGCTCGATAAAGAAGCGCACCCCCAGGCCCTGGCCACGGTATTGCGGCAATACCAGCGACTCACCGAAGTAATACACGCTGGCCGGGTCGCGCCCCTGGGCCAGGAACGGTTGCTGAAACTGCGGCGCAACATCCACCAGCGGCAGGCCGGTGGAGGCACCGACCACCTTGCCGTCGTCCAGCGCCAGCACCACCAGGCTGCGCCCGGAGCGGGCATAGCTCGCCAGGTAGTCGGCCTCGTACGCCGGGGTGCCGTCGTAAAGGTAGGGAAACTCGCGGAACACGGTAAGGCGCAGGCGAGCGAGGTCATCGATGTAAGGCGCGATAGCGGCGCCGTGCAACAGGCGTATTTCCATGCTTGGCGGTCGTTTTGTCGATGTGGATGACGCGCTCGGCTAAGCCGGGCTTGAGGGGAAACCCTATCATCCGAGGCAACGTCCCGCCTTTTCCCTACACGACAGGTATTGTTCCATGACCGCTACCGAACTGGTAAATGCTTACTACGCCGCCTTTAACGCTGGCGACATGCCGGGCTTTCTGGCGCTGCTCAGCGAAGACGTGATTCACGACATCAACCAGGGTGAGCGGCAGATGGGCAAGGCCAGGTTTGCCGCGTTCATGGACAAGATGAACCGCTGCTACCGTGAACGCCTGGCCGATATCGTGGTGATGCAGAACGCCGACGGCAGCCGTGCGGCGGCGGAGTTCACCGTGCATGGGGAATACCTGGCCGATGACGAGGGGTTGCCGGCGGCCAACGGGCAGACCTATGTGCTGGCGGCGGGGGCGTTCTTCTATATCCACTGCGGCAAGATTGCGCGGGTGAGCAACTACTACAACCTCAATGACTGGGTTGAGCAGGTTGCCTGAGCCTGACAAGCTCATTGTCTGTACCGGCCTCTTCGCGGGCACGCCCGCTCCCACAGAGATCCCACTGCTCCAGGAGTCAGTGGTAATCCTGTGGGAGCGGGCATGCCCGCGAAGTGGCCCGGTCAGGCGATACGGGTACCCAGCACTTTCAGGAAGGCTGCAAGCCATGCCGGGTGCGCTGGCCACGCCGGTGCCGTCACCAGGTTGCCGTCCACATGCGCCTGGTCCACAGCGATGTCGATGAACGTTCCCCCCGCCAGTCGCACCTCCGGCGCACAGGCCGGGTAAGCGCTGCATTCACGGCCTTCCAGCACGCCAGCCGCCGCCAGCAACTGGGCGCCATGGCACACCGCGGCAATCGGCTTGCCGGCCTTGTCGAATGCACGCACCAGTTCCAGTACCTTCTCATCCAGGCGCAGGTACTCCGGCGCGCGGCCACCCGGGATCAGCAGCGCGTCGTAACTCTCGGGCCGTACCCGCACGAAGTCATGGTTCAGGGCAAAATTGTGCCCGGGCTTTTCGCTGTAGGTCTGCTCACCCTCGAAGTCATGGATCGCCGTGCGTACGGTCTGCCCCGCCACCTTCTCCGGGCATACGGCATGGACCGTGTGGCCGACCATGCTTAGCGCCTGGAACGGCACCATCGCTTCGTAATCCTCGACGTAATCGCCGACCAGCATGAGAATCTTCTTCGCCGTCATCGCACCCACTCCTTGCATTGCCCGTGAACAGTCAATGCACGATAGCCGCTATCAGTCGCGCCGGTCGAGCAGGTTGACCACCAGCCGGTCCAGCCAGCCCCATACCCGCTGCTTGACGCGCCGCCACAGTGGCCGGGCATGCCAGTGGGCGAGGTCGACTTCCTCGCTGTGGGCAAAGTCACGCTCGAAGCTGGCCACCACTGCGGCGGTCAACGGTGGGTCCAGCGCCTCGATGTTGGCTTCCAGGTTGAAGCGCAGGTTCCAGTGGTCGAAGTTGCACGAACCGACACTGACCCAGTCGTCTACCACAGCCATCTTCAGGTGCAGGAAGCAGGGCTGGTATTCGAATATGCGCACCCCGGCGCGCAGCAGGCGTGGGTAGTAACGATGCCCGGCGTAGCGCACAGACGGGTGGTCGGTGCGCGGGCCGGTCAACAGCAGGCGCACATCCAGGCCCTTGCTGGCGGCGCGGCGCAACGAGCGGCGCACGCTCCAGGTCGGCAGGAAGTACGGCGTGGCCAGCCACACCCGTTGCTTGCCACTGTTCAGGGCCCGCACCAACGAATGCAGGATGTCCTGATGCTGACGGGCGTCGGCATAGGCGACCCGTGCCATGCCCTGCCCTTGTGCAGGCACCTTGGGCAGGCGCGGCAGGCCGAAGCCTTCGGCGGGGCGCCAGGCGGTGCGGCGGTTGTTGGCGTGCCACTGGCGGTCGAACAGCAGCTGCCAGTCGCTTACCACCGGCCCTTGCATCTGCACCATCACCTCGTGCCACTCGCTGGTCTGGTCGCCCGGCGTCCAGAACTCGTCGGTAACCCCCGTGCCGCCGACCACCGCCCAGCGTTCGTCCACCAGCAGCAGCTTGCGGTGATCGCGGTACAGGTTGCGCAGGCCGCGCTTCCAGCGCAGGCGGTTGTACCAGCGCAGGTACACGCCCGCGTCCAGCAGACGCTGGCGCAACTTGCTGTTGAATGCCAACGAGCCGTAGTCGTCGAACAGGCAGCGTACCCGAACCCCACGGCGGGCGGCCTGTTCCAGCGCTTCGACCACCGCCTCGGCGCAGGCGCCGGCCTCGACCAGATACAGCTCCAGGTCAACCTGAAATTCGGCGCGCACTATCGCGGTGAGCATGCGCGGAAAAAACTCGGGGCCGTCGATCAGCAGTTCGAACTGATTGCCATCCCGCCAGGGGAAGACCGGCCCCGGCATGTCAGCGCGCGGTGAAAATCAGTACCGCGTTAACCGGTACCGACGGATTGATGGACGTGAGCTTGGCAAACTTGCGCAGGCTTTCCAGCCCTGGCAGCAGGCCGAAGTCCTCGGCACGCAGCACCACAGGCTCCAGGGTGACGACCTGGAAACGGCGTTCGTCCAGCCGAGTGGCCAGCAACAGCGCGTTGTAGCTGTGCGACTGGCCGTGCAGGGTGACAGTGAGTGGCAGGCGCAGCTCGATCTGCGCACCGTTGGCCAGGTCGTTGATCGGCTGCAGATCCAGTTGCGCCTGCACCTTGGCCTCGGCAAAGCGCTCGACCTCGAACAGGCCGTCACGCATGCGTTCGTCACGCAACGGAATGCCGCTGCTGACCGAGTCCATCTCGATGCTCAGCCCCGCCACGCCCTTGCGGTCGACCTTGCCATGCAGCACCAGAAAGCGATGCACTTCAGCAGTGTCGCCGTTCTTGCCGGTGATGAATGACAGGCGAGACGATTCGCCATCGAGGTGCCAATTGGCGTGGGCGGGCAGGCAAAAAGCCAGCAGCAGGGCGGGTAGCAGACGGGGCAACTTGAACATGACAGATCTCGTGAAACCAAGCCGCCAACCTTACCCGCCCGCCTTCACGGCAGCAAGCGGCAGCCCTCGCGCTGGCTTTGCCAGGCAGCCTGGTTGCGCCGGCCCAGGCCCTCGGCGGTCACCTGGCGCTGCTGGCTGTTTTCCTCCAGCGAACTCAGCGGCAGCCATTGCTGCACATAGCCCAGGCAATACGCCTGCTCGAAGCCCATGACGAAACGGCACGAACAATATTCCTTGGCCGAGTAGGCCGAGAGGATGCCGGGGAAGTCTGCCAGGGCCTGGCGCTCCTGCCAGGCCCAGTACAACAGCCCCGCCAGCACCAGCAACAACATGCGCTTCATGCACCCTCCCCGGCCAACGCAGCCAGTACCCGCTTGAGCAGCTCATCGTGGCGGTAGCTGCCGTCGCGGTCATCGGCATAGCGCACGATCACCAGCTTTTGCGCGGGCAGCACGTAAAGCGCCTGGCCCCAGTGACCGAAGGCGGCATAGGTGTCTGCGGGCGCATTCGGCCAAGGCCGCTGGGCACCGCCCAGTGGCTGGTTGAGCCACCAGTGGCCGCCGGGGTTGGCCTCGCCGGGTACCGGTTGGGCAAGGGCAAATGGCGTGCGGTTGAAGGCCACCCAGGCCTTGGGCAGCAGTTGCCGGCCCTGCCACTGGCCGTCGCGCTGCATCAGCAGGCCTATTCGGGCCAGGTCGCGGGCGCTCAGGTAGAGATAGGAAGACCCGACATAGGTACCCGCGCGATCGCGCTCCCACACTGCGCTGTCGATACCCAGCGGAGTGAACAGCGCATGCCAGGGGTAATCGGCGTACTGCCCGGCATCGAGCATGCCGCGCAGTGCGCCAGCCAGCAGATTGGTATCGCCACTGGAATAGAGAAACCGCTGGCCGGGGCTGGCCGCCGTGCCCCGCGCTGCCGTGTAGGCCGCCATGTCCTCGCGGCCACGGGTATACAGCATGGCCACCACCGAGGATTTGAGCGGGGCGTACTCGTAGTCTTCCTGCCAGTCCAGCCCGCTGGCCCAGTGCAGCAGGTCGGCCATGCGCACGCCGGGGTGGGCGCCCATGGCCGGGTAGAAACGAGCGACCGGGTCTTGCAGCTGGAAGCGCCCTTCGCCCTGGGCGACGCCCAGCAGCGTGGCCAGTACGCTCTTGCTGACCGACCAGGTGAGGTGCGCTGTGGCGGCGGTGGTGGGGGCTGCGTAGCGCTCGTGGAGGATACGGCCGTCGCGGATGATCAGCAGGGCATCGGTGCGGATGCCGCTGCGCTCGGAGGTGGGGTTTGCGGGGAATGCGTAGGCGTCGACGGCTTGCCAGTTGAGGTTAGCCTTATCGATCGGCCAGTCAGGCTGAGGCCATTCCTCCGCCCAGGCGCAACCCGTAATCATCGCCAGTATCAGCAGAAGTGCCTTCATCGCGTTCGCCTGCGTTGGGGCTGCTGTGCAGCCCATCGCCGGCAAGCCAGCTCCCACAGGTACGGCATATACCCCGGGCATTGCGCGATCAATGTGGGAGCTGGCTTGCCGGCGATGGGCCGCAAAGCGGCCCCAGGATTCAATAGTTCACGACAACCTATCAGGCATTCATGACAATCCCGCAGCAGTCCAAGCCTTGTTCAGCCGCTTCTCCCGCGCCGCCGCAGCCAGCGCCATTACCCCTTGGTCACGCTGCCAGATTTGTGCCCAGTGTTCCGGCCCCATCGCCAATGCCGCATCGATTTCCCCGCGCAACGCCTGAAACTGCGCAAACAGCCCGCCCAGCAACAAATGACAAGCCACGCTATCGGCACACTGCCGACTGCCCTCGGCGCACCCGGCCAGCAGCCCAAGCAACTGCAGGCGCAACCCTTGCGGCCAGGCGCATTCCTGCCCTACGCCGTACAGCCAGGCCGTCAATGCGGTCAGCACGTACAGGTCCTCCAGCGAGCGGAACGGCTTCACATAAACATCCCAGCCATCACCGGCCAGCAACTCGCAGGCGGCATGATCCAGCAGCACCCGCCCGTGGCCAACCTCTGGCATCAGCGGCAGGGTCGGCAGTGGCTCCAGGGTCACGCCATGCACCCCGGGGTACACCACTGCCAGGTTCAACTGCGGCGCCGCACCGGGCGCTTCGCTGCGCGCCGCCACCAGCAACCATTGCGCCTCCAGCCCTGCAGTGACGAAGTCCTTGCTGCCTGTCAGGCGCAAATCCTCCAGGCGCGTGCGCATGTCTGCCGGCCGCACACTGCGCCGCTCGGTCGCGCACAGGGCCCCGAGACTGGACGGAGCGCTGGGCCAGAGCACGCGCAAGGCCGCCTGATAGCCCAGCAGAAACGCCAGCCCCGGGGTGGCCATCGCGCGCCCTCCCAGAACTGCCAGTTCGAACGGGACAACCGGGCCAAGGCGCTCAAGCAGCGCGGCGTAGGTCTCGCCCAGGGAGCCCGCCAGCGTTTGCCGATGCGGGTCGTTGAGTCGTTGCAACCAAGCCATTGGACAGCTCCTCGCTGGGGCTTTCGGTGAAGGCTTTCGGGGGTGTCACGCAAGCATCACCAAACATTCACGGGGGTGACACCGCGTCTACCTAGGCTGACTTTGCACAACAAAGCCGACCGGCCGCAACCCTTCATGGCTGGCTTATGGAGACTCGTAATGACTCGGATCGCTCACTCTGGCGACAACAGCACTGAACGCCGTCTGCAAGCCGAACGCCTGGTTGGCGCCGCGGCCCTGCAAGAAGCCCAGGCCCTGCGCTACAAAGTGTTCAGCGCAGAATTCAAGGCCCGGCTCAGAGGCGCCGAGCAAGGCCTGGACATGGATGACTACGACGTGCACTGCCGCCACATTGGCGTACGCGACCTGAGCACCGGCAAGCTGGTCGCCACTACCCGCCTGCTCGACCATCAGGCCGCCAGCAGCCTGGGCCGTTTCTACAGCGAAGAAGAATTCAGCCTGCACGGTCTGTTGCAACTGCAGGGCCCGATCCTCGAACTGGGCCGTACCTGCGTGGCCCCCGACTACCGCAACGGCGGCACCATTGCCGTGCTCTGGGGCGAACTGGCCGAAGTGCTCAACGAGGGCCGTTACAGCTACCTGATGGGCTGCGCCAGCATCCCTATGCAGGACGGCGGCGTGCAGGCCCACGCTGTGATGCAGCGCCTGCGTGAGCGCTACCTGTGCACCGAACACTTGCGCGCCGAGCCGAAGAACCCGTTGCCGAAGCTGGCCCTGCCCGGCAACGTCATCGCCGAAATGCCACCACTGCTCAAGGCTTACATGCGCCTGGGCGCGAAGATCTGCGGCGAGCCGTGCTGGGACGAAGACTTCCAGGTAGCCGACGTGTTCATCCTGCTCAAGCGTGACGATCTGTGCCCACGCTACGCCCGCCACTTCAAGGCAGCGGTCTGATGCCGAAGTTGCGGGCACTGGCCCGCCTCACTCGCCTGCTGCTGGTGCTGCTTCTGGGCATGCTGATGGCCAGCGTGATCGCCGTGGGCGAGCGCCTGGGCTTCAAGGCGCCGATCGAGCGCCGCCAGCGCTGGAGCTGCCTGTTCATGAAACGCCTGGTCGCCGCCCTGCCCTTCGATGTGCGGGTGGTGGGCGCGCTGCCGCAACGGCCGATGCTGTGGGTCAGCAACCATGTTTCCTGGACCGACATACCGTTGCTGGGCATGCTGCTGCCGCTGTCGTTCCTGTCCAAGGCTGAAGTGCGCCACTGGCCAGTGGCCGGTTGGCTGGCGGAAAAAGCCGGCACCCTGTTCATCCGCCGTGGCGGCGGCGACAGCCAGCGCCTGCGCGAGCAGATCGCCGGGCAACTGGGCCTGGCCCGGCCGTTGCTGATCTTCCCCGAAGGCACCACCACCAACGGCCGCAGCCTGCGCACCTTTCATGGGCGTCTGCTGGCAGGCGCCATCGACCGTGGGGTGGCGGTGCAGCCGGTGGCTATCCAGTACCTGCGCGATGGCCAGATCGACACGATTGCGCCGTTCATTGGCGATGACGACATGGTGTCGCACCTGATGCGCCTGTTTGCCCAGCCGCGGGGTGAGGTTTGCATTCACATGCTGCAACCGATCGGTAGTGTGGGCAAGGAACGCGCGGTGCTGGCGGTGCAGGCGCAGCAGGCGATTCACCTGGCGCTGTTTGGGGTTGAAGACGTTGAGGTAGCACCACGGCGGCAGGCGCGGGCTGCTTGAGTGCCACAACATAAGCAGCGCCTGTGAGATCCAGCGCCGCCCGCGCGGCGCGCGATCTCACAGGCGCTGCATATCTTTCGGCAAGCACCTGTCAGCCCTGATGCAGTCCCCGACGCCCCGCCGCCGCAAACGCCTGCAACTGCGGATAAAACTCCCTGAAGTCCAGCATCAGCGGCTCATACAGCTTTTCCAGTTCCCCCATCACCCCTGCCAGCCCCTCCGGCCGCGACAGCCGCCGGGCGATGCCATTGAACACCTGCTCCAGGGTGGCAAAATCACCATATGCGCCCAACCAGTCATCCGCTGCCATGAACGGCGCGATCCGGGCCAGCCGCCCGGGCAGCTCTGGCTCGGCCAGCAATACCTGATAGAACTCATCGGTAAACTGCTCAAGCGGCTGCTCGGCGTAGTCATGCCAATGCCGCGCCAGGCAATGGTCGAAGAACACATCCAGGACAATACCCGCGAAGCGTCGCCGCTCCCGTGGGAAACGTGCCAACGCCGCCAGCACCAAGGGGTGTTGATCGGTGTAACTGTCGATATGCCGGTGCAGGCGTATCGCCGCCTCCAGCGCAGGTGGGAAACGCCCCTCCAGCGAACCTTTGACGAAATCGCCATACAGGCTGCCAAGCAGTTGTTGCGGCGCCGGGCCGCCCAGGTGCAAGTGTGCGAGGTAGTTCATCAGCGCAGTCTAGCATCGCCTGGGGGTATATCGTCATAACCCGATATAGCGTTTGGCACTCAGTCAAGAACGTTTTCATATTTGTATATCGTCATTTTCCGATTTACATTTCGCCCTATCGCGATATGCCGCTACATAGAGCCTCAACCCATGCCTCTCGATCTCGACGAAATAATAAAAGCGCTGGCCCACCCGGTCAGGCGAGAAATCCTCAGCTGGCTGAAAGACCCGGCAACGCACTTTCCCGACCAGTACCACAGCACCGATAACGGTGTGTGTGCAGGGCAGATCGACCAACGTTGCGGCCTCTCGCAGTCGACTGTTTCCGCCCACCTGGCGACATTGCAGCGCGCCGGGCTGATCCGCAGCCAGAAGATCGGCCAATGGCACTTCTTCAGACGCGACGAAGCCACCCTCCAGGCGTTCCTCGAACAACTGCGCCAAGCGCTTTGACCAGCAGGTAACCGTTATGACCACGCTTTTCGATCCGATCACCCTGGGCGACCTGCAACTGCCCAACCGCATCATCATGGCCCCACTCACCCGCTGCCGTGCCGACGAGGGCCGCGTCCCCAATGCGCTGATGGCCGAGTACTACGTGCAGCGCGCCAGCGCCGGGCTGATTCTCAGCGAAGCGACCTCGGTCAGCGCCATGGGCGTTGGCTACCCGGATACCCCCGGCATCTGGAACGATGAGCAGGTCCGAGGCTGGAACAACGTAACCAAGGCGGTACACGGCGCAGGCGGGCGCATTTTTCTGCAACTGTGGCACGTAGGGCGCATCTCACACCCCAGCTATCTCAACGGCGAACTGCCGGTGGCTCCCAGCGCGATTCAGGCCAAGGGCCATGTGAGCCTGGTGCGCCCGCTCAGTGACTACCCCACCCCGCGCGCGCTGGAAACCGAAGAAATCATCGATGTGGTCGAGGCTTACCGCAGTGGCGCCGAAAATGCCAAGGCCGCCGGATTTGACGGTGTGGAGATCCACGGCGCCAACGGCTACCTGCTCGACCAGTTTTTGCAGAGCAGCACCAACCAGCGCACCGACCGCTATGGTGGCTCGCTGGAAAACCGTGCGCGGCTGCTGCTGGAAGTAACCGACGCGGCAATCGAGGTGTGGGGCGCAAACCGGGTAGGCGTGCACCTGGCGCCGCGTGCCGATGCCCACGACATGGGCGACGCCGACCGAGCAGAAACCTTTACCTATGTGGCCCGGGAGCTGGGCAAACGCGGCATCGCCTTTATCTGCTCGCGGGAGCGGGAAGCCGATGACAGCATCGGCCCGCTGATCAGGGCTGCATTCGGTGGCCCTTACATCGTCAACGAGCGTTTTGACAAAGCCAGTGCCAATGCCGCCCTTGCCAGCGGCAAAGCCGATGCGGTTGCGTTTGGCGTGCCATTCATCGCCAACCCCGACCTGCCGGCGCGGTTGGCGGCGGATGCGCCGCTGAACGAGGCTCGGCCGGAAACCTTCTATGCCAAGGGGCCGGTGGGTTACATCGATTATCCGCGCTTGTGATCCTGGACCATTCGCCGGCACGCCCGCTTCCACAAAAGGCATGTGGGAGCGGGCGTGCCGGCGAAGGAGACGCGGATGATCTTACGGCCGGGCGCTGATCTGCTTCTGCAGGTTCTGCACCTGGCTTTGCAAGGTGTTCAGGTTACGCGTCGTCTGCGCGCGGAAGGCATCGAACTCCTGCACCGAAGCACCACTGGCCGCAGCTGCGGCCGGGCGGTTGTCGATCTGGCTCTTGAGCACCACCATGTCCTGCTCCAGGCTCTGGATGGCCGCGCTCGGGTTGCCTTGCTTCTTCAACGCAGCCACCTCGCTGTCCAGGCTCTTGAGCTGCGCGTCCAGCTTGCCGCCATCGACCTGCGCAGCCTTCAGTGCGACAACCTGCTCGTCCAGGCCCTTGAGCTTGGCATCCAGCTTGCCACCGTCAACCTGCCCAGAGCGCAACGCAGCCAGTTCGCCATTCACCAGCTTCAGCTGGGCCTGTAGCTGGCCTTGCAGCTCGGTCACGGCTTTCTGCTGTTCACGGGTGTCGGCCAGCACCTGCTCCAGGCGCTTGCCAAGGTCGCCGGTCTGCCCGGCCACACCCTGCTGCAATTGGCGAAGCTGCCGCTTCAGGGCCTCGCTGCTGGTGGTGGCGCCCGACTCGCTGGCCTCGACCTTGCCGCTGATTGCCTGCAAACGCCCGGCGGCCTCTTCACTGATACGGGCAAAGCTTTCCTGGGTTGCCACCAGTTGCTGCTCCATCAGCGAGATCTGCTGGAAGCTCCACCAGCCCAGGCCCGCCAGGGCAATGAACGAGGCGCACAGCAATGCCCACAGCGGCGCGGTACTGGCGCCGCGGGCCGCTTTCTGACGGCTGCGCACCACGTGCGCCGGCAGCAGTTCGTCATCATCAACCGTGCCCGCCCGCAAGGAAGGCACGTCATCGTAGTCATCATGAGCATGGTTACGCATGGATACATTCAACCGCGGTAGTCGCAAAGAGGCACGAGTATAAACCGCCAGCGCGGCGCATTGATGACCATTGTCCGCCCGGCGGCTTCACTGCCCCGGCGGCTGGTGCTTCCACCAGGCGCAGAATTCGTCCAGCGCCGTCCACAGGCTGACCTTGGGCTGGTAGTCCAGGTACTGCCGGGCGCGGCTGATGTCCAGGGTAAAATCACGGCTCATCACCTGCATCCCCAAGCGCGACAGGGTCGGTTGCGGGCGCCCCGGCCACAGCATGCAGGCCGCCTCGTTCAGCGCAGCCAGGCTGTAGGCCAGGCCATAGGAGCGGTAACGGGTAACCTGTGGCAGCTGCATCCTGCGCATCACGTAGTTGACCACGTCCCACAGCGGAAGCGGCTGGCCGTTGCTGATGTTGTAGGCCTGCCCCAGCGCCCGGTCGTCGGCGAACAAGGCGCTGAGCAGTGCCTCGTTGAGGTTGTGCACACTGGTGAAATCGACTTTGTTCAGACCGTTGCCGATGATCGCCACGCGGCCCTTGCGCTGCATCTGCATCAGCCGTGGGAAAATGCTGGTATCGCCGGCGCCGGTGACGAAGCGCGGGCGCAGCGCCAGCACTTCGAGGCCGAACTCCTGGGCGCCAAACACCTTCTGTTCCGCCAGATGCTTGGTTTGCCCGTAATGGTCATGGAAACGCCGGGGTACCTGGTCTTCGCGGATGTCCAGGCGCGAGCGGCCATTGAAATAGATCGAGGGCGATGACAAGTGCACCAGGCGCCGCACGTGCTCCTTCAGGCAGCCCTCGACCACGTTTTCCGTGACCACCACATTGCCCTGGTAGAAGTCCTGGTAGCGCCCCCAGTTGCCCACCGCACCCGCGCAGTGCACCACGGCCTCGACGCCCTGGCACAGGCGCCTGGCCAGTTCGGCATCGCCAAGGTCGCCGGGGATGAACTGGGCGCCGCGCTTGACCAGGTGTTCGACCCCTTCGGCGCGGCGGCCACTGACCCGTACGTCCAGGCCCTGCTCCAGGGCGAAGCGCGCAAAGCGCCCGCCAATGAAGCCACTCGCGCCGGTGACCAGAATTCGCATGTAAGACTCCGTCTCGCCAGATTTCAGATGCAACAGACGCCAGCCGTGGCTACAAGGGCACCAGCCATTGTCGTGCGGTGTGCCGCAGGTGGTCAGTCAGTTGCGCGAGCAATTGCCCGCCATTGCGCCAATGATGCCAGTACAGCGGCACATCGATGGGAGTATCGCTGCAGATTTCCACCAGTTGCCCGCCGGCCAGTTGCTCGCGGGCCTGCAGTTCGGGCACCAGCCCCCAGCCCAGCCCGGCCTCGGTCATGCGCAGAAAGCCTTCGGAAGACGGGCACAGGTGGTGCAGGAAGCCGTCCTCGATGCCCAGCGATGCCAGGTAGCGGTGTTGCAGGAAATCATCCGGGCCGTACACGATTGCCGGGGTGCGGGCCAGGCGACTGGCCACGAAACCGTGGGGAAAATGCCGCGCCATGAACCCGGGGCTGGCCAGCGCCCGATAGCGCATGGCGCCCAGCGGCAGGCTGCGTGCGCCGGCTACCGGGCGCTCGCTGCCACACAGGCAGGCCGCCACTTCGCCTGCGCGCATGCGTTTGAGGCCCACGTCCTGGTCCTCTACCACCAGGTCGGTCAACACGTTCTGCTGCGCGCAAAAGTTGCCCACGGCGCCGGCCCACCAGGTGGCCAGGCTGTCGGCATTGAGGGCGATGCGCAGGCGCTCCGGCATGCCCTCTTCGTCCAGCGCCGGTACCTGGCGCTGCAGGTCACGCTCAAGCAGGCGTACCTGTTGCACATGGTTGAGCAACTGCCGGCCGACTTCGGTCGGGCTGGGCGGCGTGGCGCGGATCAGCACCGGCTGGCCGACCCGCGCTTCAAGCAGCTTGATGCGCTGCGAGATGGCCGATTGCGACAGGCCCAGCACCTGCGCCGCGCGCTCGAAACCAGCCTGCTCGATCACCGCCGCAAGGGCGGCCAACAGTTTGTAATCGAACATCACATTTCCTAATGCCAGATCACCTTTATTTGTTTTTCTTATAGGCCACAAACCCACAAAATTGCCAGCATCTTTTACGGAGTACTCGCCATGTGGCAAAGCTATCTCAACGGCATGCTGGTGGCCTTCGGCCTGATCATGGCCATCGGCGCGCAGAATGCCTTCGTCCTGGCCCAGAGCCTGCGCCGCGAGCATCACCTGCCGGTGGCGGCACTGTGCATTGTCTGTGACGCCATCCTGGTGGCCGCCGGCGTGTTCGGCCTGGCCACGGTGCTGGCACACAACCCGACCTTGCTGGCGGTGGCCCGCTGGGGTGGCGCGGTGTTTCTGATCTGGTACGGCGCCAAGGCGCTGCGCAGTGCCTGCTCCAGACAGAGCCTGCAACATCAGCAAGGCCAGGGTACGCGTTCGCGGCGCGCGGTGCTGCTGAGTGCCCTGGCGGTGACCCTGCTGAACCCGCACGTGTATCTGGACACGGTGTTGCTGATCGGTTCGCTGGGGGCACAGCAGACCGAGCCTGGGGCCTATGTGGCCGGAGCGGCGAGTGCTTCGCTGCTGTGGTTCTCGACCCTGGCGATTGGCGCGGCATGGCTGGCACCTTGGCTGGCGCGGCCGGCGACCTGGCGCATGCTTGATCTGATGGTGGCGGTGATGATGTTTGCGGTGGCGGCGCAGCTGGTTTTCAGCTGAGTTGGCTTCGTCGGTGCCCGTCATGCCCCCCCACCACCTGTCGCCCCCCGCCAAGCGCTCTGGAACCTCTATTCCCTATCTTTGTTGCGTGGTTATGCGCCGGGCCCGGTGCTATGATCCAGCCCTTGCGTCGCAAAGAGTAAAAACTCGCCGACGCTTATCGGGCCGCCCGTGATCGGCCTTGCGCAAACCGCAAACAGACCTGAATCAGGAGATCCACCATGGCTTTTGAATTGCCGCCGCTGCCGTACGCCCACGATGCCCTGCAGCCGCACATCTCCAAGGAAACCCTGGAGTATCACCACGACAAACACCACAACACCTATGTCGTGAACCTGAACAACCTGGTCCCAGGCACCGAATTCGAAGGCAAGTCCCTGGAAGAGATCGTCAAGAGCTCTTCGGGCGGCATCTTCAACAACGCCGCTCAAGTCTGGAACCACTCCTTCTACTGGAACTGCCTGGCACCCAACGCCGGTGGCCAACCAACCGGTGCCCTGGCTGACGCCATCAACGCCGCTTTCGGTTCCTTCGACAAGTTCAAGGAAGAGTTCACCAAGACTTCGGTTGGCACCTTCGGTTCCGGCTGGGGCTGGCTGGTGAAGAAAGCTGACGGTTCCCTGGCCCTGGCCAGCACCATCGGCGCCGGCTGCCCGCTGACCAGCGGCGACACCCCGCTGCTGACCTGCGACGTCTGGGAACACGCCTACTACATCGACTACCGCAACATGCGTCCGAAGTATGTCGAGGCGTTCTGGAACCTGGTCAACTGGGCCTTCGTTGCTGAACAGTTCGAAGGCAAGACCTTCAAGGCCTGAGTCATTCAGCCCTGAAAAAACCCGGCCATGTGCCGGGTTTTTTATGCCTGCACCGCGGGGCAGGGCCGGCACACTTTTGCTTGCTCAGCCCGCATAGCACGCTAACATCAACCCTCTGGAAGATTGCTACAGCGCACTCAAGTTGCGGGGTCAGGCAACCGATACACTGCTCATGGTCGGCCGGTAGTGTATCGTCATCATTGATGGCAAAATGATGCCATGCGCATGGATTAAGGAAACCCCATTGAAGCTGGAATTGCGGAACAGCTTGTCGGTCAAGTTGCTCAGGGTCGTGCTGCTGTCGGCGCTGGCGGTCGGCGTCGTGCTCAGCTGTGCGCAAATCGTCTATGACACCTACAAGACCCGCCAGGCTGTGAACAACGATGCCCAGCGCATCCTCGACATGTTCCGCGACCCTTCAACCCAGGCGGTGTACAGCCTGGACCGCGAAATGGGCATGCAGGTAATGGAAGGCCTGTTCCAGGACGAATCGGTGCGCATGGCCTCCATCGGCCACCCCAACGAAACCATGCTGGCAGAAAAGTCCCGCCCGCTGCAGGACATGTCGATGCGCTGGCTGACCGACCTGATCCTCGGCCAGGAACGCACCTACACCACGCAACTGGTCGGTCGCGGCCCCTACAGCGAATATTACGGCGACCTCAGCATCACCCTCGACACCTCCTCCTACGGTGAAGACTTCCTGATCAACGCGGTGATCATCTTCGTCTCCGGCGTGCTACGGGCCTTGGCGATGGGCCTGGTGCTGTACCTGGTCTATCACTGGCTGCTGACCAAACCCCTGTCGAAAATCATCGAGCACCTCACCCAGATCAACCCCGATCGCCCCAGCCAGCACCAGATTCCGCTGCTCAAGGGCCACGAAAAGAACGAGCTGGGCCTGTGGGTCAATACCGCCAACCAGTTGCTGGCATCGATCGAGCGCAACACCCACCTGCGCCATGAGGCCGAGAACAGCCTGCAACGCATGGCCCAGTACGATTTCCTCACTGGCCTGCCAAACCGCCAGCAACTGCAGCAGCAGCTGGACAAGATCCTCGTCGACGGCGGCCGCCTGCAGCACCGTGTGGCAGTGCTGTGCGTGGGCCTGGACGACTTCAAGGGCATCAACGAGCAATTCAGCTACCAGGTCGGCGACCAACTGCTGCTGGCGCTGGCCGACCGCCTGCGCGCCCACAGCGGCCGCCTGGGTGCGCTGGCACGGCTGGGCGGTGACCAGTTTGCCCTGGTGCAAGCCAACATCGAACAGCCCTACGAGGCCGCCGAACTGGCACAGAGCATTCTTGACGACCTGGAAGTGCCGTTCGACCTCGACCATCAGCAGATTCGCCTGCGCGCCACCATCGGCATCACCCTGTTCCCCGAAGATGGCGACAGCACCGAGAAACTGCTGCAAAAAGCCGAACAGACCATGACCCTGGCCAAGGCCCGTTCGCGCAACCGCTATCAGTTCTACATCGCCAGCGTCGACAGTGAGATGCGCCGCCGCCGCGAGCTGGAAAAGGACCTGCGCGAGGCCCTGCCGCGCAACCAGCTTTACCTGGTGTACCAACCCCAGATCAGCTACCGCGACCACCGCGTTGTCGGGGTCGAGGCGCTGCTGCGCTGGCAGCACCCAGAGCTGGGCATGGTGCCACCGGACCAGTTCATTCCGTTGGCCGAACAGAACGGCAGCATCATCAGCATCGGCGAATGGGTGCTCGACCAGGCCTGCCGGCAACTGCGCGAATGGCATGACCAAGGCTTCAGCGACCTGCGCATGGCGGTCAACCTGTCGACCGTGCAGCTGCACCACAGCGAACTGCCGCGGGTGGTCAACAACCTGTTGCAGGCCTACCGCCTGCCGCCGCGCAGCCTTGAGCTGGAAGTCACCGAGACAGGCCTGATGGAGGACATCAGCACCGCCGCCCAGCACCTGTTGAGCCTGCGCCGCTCAGGGGCGCTGATTGCCATCGATGACTTCGGCACCGGCTACTCGTCGCTCAGCTACCTGAAATCGCTGCCGCTGGACAAGATCAAGATCGACAAGAGCTTCGTCCAGGACCTGCTCGACGACGATGACGATGCCACCATCGTTCGCGCCATCATCCAGCTGGGCAAGAGCCTGGGCATGCAGGTAATTGCCGAAGGCGTGGAAACCGTCGAACAGGAAACCTACATCGTCGCCCAAGGCTGCCATGAGGGCCAGGGCTACCACTACAGCAAGCCGCTGTCGGCCCGTGAGCTCACCCAATTCCTCAAGCAGGCCCAGCGTAACCAGGTTTCGATGTTCTGACGCAACCCGCCGGTTACAGGCCGTGACCCGCATTTACATCAATTGCGCCCCCGCCCCTTTACAGCAAATGCAAATCTTTCGCATGATGTTGTGGTTTCGCGTGCCTCGGCGCACTGTCCAACCACACGACGCAGGAAAACCAATAATGATTCGTATGCCTCTGGCCTCGGCCAGTCTGCTGGCCATCGCCATCGCCCTTGCCGGTTGCGGCGAAAAAGATGACAAGGCTGCTGCTCCGCAAGCCCAGGCACCTGCTGCCGCCAGCACCACCGCTGCCGCGCCAGGGGCCGTCGACGAAGCCGCCGGTAAAGCAGTGGTCAAGCATTACGCCGAGCTGGTCTACGCCGTGTACAGCGACTCGCTGAGCACCGCCAAAACCCTGCAGACCGCTGTCGACGCGTTCCTGGCCAAGCCCAACGACGAAACCCTGAAGGCCGCCAAGGAAGCCTGGTTCGCCTCGCGCGTACCGTACCTGCAGAGCGAAGCGTTCCGCTTCGGCAACACCATCATCGACGACTGGGAAGGCCAAGTGAACGCCTGGCCCCTGGACGAAGGCCTGATCGACTACGTCGACAAGAGCTACGAGCACGCCCTGGGCAACCCGGCCGCCAGCGCCAACATCATCGCCAACACCGAGATCCAGGTGGGCGAAGAGAAAATCGACGTCAAGGACATCACCCCCGAGAAGCTGGCCAGCCTGAACGAACTGGGCGGCTCCGAAGCCAACGTTGCCACCGGCTACCACGCCATCGAGTTCCTGCTCTGGGGCCAGGACCTGAACGGCACCGGCCCGGGCGCTGGCAACCGTCCGGCTTCCGATTACCTGGAAGGCCAGGGCGCCACTGGCGGCCACAACGACCGTCGCCGCGCCTACCTGAAGGCCGTCACCGACCTGCTGGTCAAGGACCTCGAAGAGATGGTCGGCAACTGGGCACCGAACGTGGCCGACAACTACCGCGCCAAGCTGGAAGCCGAATCGGTCAACGACGGCCTGCGCAAGATGCTGTTCGGCATGGGCAGCCTGTCGCTGGGCGAACTGGCGGGCGAGCGCATGAAAGTTTCGCTGGAAGCCAACTCGCCGGAAGACGAGCACGACTGCTTCAGCGACAACACTCACTACTCGCACTTCTACGACGCCAAGGGCATCCGCAACGTCTACCTGGGCGAGTACACCCGTCCGGACGGCAGCAAGGTGACCGGCCCAAGCCTGTCGTCGCTGGTAGCCAAGATCGATCCGGCCGCCGACGCCACCCTCAAGGCCGACCTGGAAGCCACCGAAGCCAAGATCCAGGTGATCGTCGACCACGCCCTCAAAGGCGAGCACTACGACCAGCTGATCGCTGCCGACAACACCGCCGGCAATCAGATCGTGCGTGATGCCATCGCTTCGCTGGTCAAGCAGACCGGCGCGATCGAGCAGGCCGCAGGCAAGCTGGGCATTTCCAACCTGAACCCGGATACTGCGGATCACGAATTCTGATCCTGCGGTAGCGGTTCATGAAAGAGGCGGCCTTCGGGTCGCCTTTTTGGCTTCTGGCCAACTGACACCGATTTCATCCAGCAATTGCAAATTGCTCTTATTCAAACTTCCCCACCCTGCTAAGCTTGCACGCCGGTTTTTCGCTCACGCCCAGGATTTTCGATGTCCTTGTCGCTGTCCCGACTCCCCCTGCTGCTGCTGGCCCTCGCCCTCGCCGCCTGTGACGACGCCCCGCGTTTTACCCAGGCCGAGCCCGGCGAAGCGTTGTCAGGCGGCAAGGCGACCGTGCAGCGCAGCGACCGCAACGCCTATTCCCTGCCTTCGGCCAACCTCTCGCCCGAGCGGCGCCTGGATTTTGCCGTGGGCAACAGCTTTTTCCGCAACCCCTGGGTGATCGCCCCATCGACCACGACCGCGCGTGACGGCCTGGGTCCGCTGTTCAACACCAACGCCTGCCAGAACTGCCACGTGCGCGACGGCCGTGGCCACCCGCCCGAACTGGATGACAACAACGCCGTGGGCATGCTGGTACGCCTGTCGATCCCCGATCAGCCCTACCTGGCCAAGGTGATCGAGCGCCTTGGCGTGGTGCCGGAGCCAGTGTACGGCACCCAGCTGCAGGACATGGCCATTCCCGGGGTGGCGCCAGAAGGCAAGGTACGGGTGAGCTACAGCAGCCAGACTGTTTCGTTCAAGGATGGCCACCAGGTCGAGCTGCGCAAGCCGACCCTGCAGATCACCCAGCTTGGCTACGGCGTGATGCACCCCGACACGCGCTTTTCAGCGAGGGTGGCGCCGCCGATGATCGGCCTGGGCCTGCTCGAAGCCATCCCCGAAGCCGACCTGCTGGCCAACGAAGACCCGGACGACCGCAACCGCGACGGTATCCGCGGGCGGGCCAACCGGGTGTGGGATGATGCCCAGGGCAAGACCGTGATCGGCCGCTTCGGCTGGAAAGCCGGGCAGCCCAATGTCAACCAGCAGAACGTGCACGCCTTTGCCGGCGACATGGGCCTGACCACCACCCTGCAGCCTGGCGACGACTGCACCGCGGCGCAGGCCGACTGCCTGGCCGCGCCCAACGGCGACGGCGCCAACGGCGAAAAGGAAGTCAGCGACAACATCCTGCGCCTGGTCACTTTCTACACCCGCAACCTGGCCGTACCGGCGCGCCGCGACGTAGGGTCGACGCAGGTACTGGCCGGCAAGAACCTGTTCTACCAGGCCGGCTGCCAGGGTTGCCACACACCGCAATTCACCACCGCCGCCGATGCGGCCGAGCCCGAACTGGCCAACCAGGTCATCGGCCCCTACAGCGACCTGTTGCTGCATGACATGGGCCCGGGCCTGGCTGACGAGCGTACCGAATTCGCCGCCAACGGCCAGGACTGGCGTACCGCGCCACTATGGGGCGTCGGCCTGAGCGAAACCGTCAGTGGCCACAGCCAGTTCCTGCACGACGGCCGCGCCCGCAACCTGCTGGAAGCCGTGCTCTGGCATGGTGGCGAAGCCGAGGCGGCACGCAACTTCGTGCTCACATTCGATGCCGAGCAACGCGCCGCGTTGCTGGCGTTCCTGAACTCACTTTAAACGCGCTAAGGAGCCGGGCATGTTCCGACCCAAACTGTTGTTCACCAGCCTCGCCGCACTTGCTCTCGGTGCCTGCTCGCCGCAGGACCCGCAAGCAGTCACCTCGGCGGCCATCGCCAAGCAGGTGATCCTGCCAACCTACAGCCGCTGGGTCGAAGCCGACCGTGCGCTGGCTGCCAGCGCCCTGGCCTACTGCGAAGGCAAGGAAAGCCTGGACAAGGCCCGCGCCGACTTCCTCAATGCGCAAAAGGCCTGGGCTGAACTGCAACCGCTGCTGGTCGGCCCGCTGGCCGAAGGCAACCGCGCGTGGCAGGTACAGTTCTGGCCCGACAAGAAGAACCTGGTGGGCCGCCAGGTCGAGCAACTGGTCAACGGCGACAAGCCGGTAGACGCTGCCGCCCTGGGCAAGGCCAGCGTGGTGGTACGTGGCCTGTCGGCGTACGAGTACATCCTGTTCGACAGCAAGCCGGACATCGCCACAGCCGAGCAGAAAGCCCGCTACTGCCCGCTGCTGGTGGCCATTGGCGAACACCAGAAGGCGCTGGCCGAAGAGATCCTCAAGGGCTGGAACAGCACCGACGGCATGCTCTCGCAGATGACCAAGTTCCCCAACCAGCGCTACGCCGACTCGCACGAGGCAATCGCCGACCTGCTGCGCTCGCAGGTCACTGCACTGGACAGCCTGAAGAAAAAACTGGGCGCGCCGATGGGCCGTCAGAGCAAGGGCATTCCACAGCCGCTGCAGGCGGAAGCCTGGCGCAGCCATTCTTCCATGAAAAGCCTGGAAGCCACCCTCAAGGCGGCCCAGGCCGTGTGGGTCGGGGTCGACAACCAGGGCATGCGCGGCCTGCTGCCCAGCGATCAGAAAGCGCTGGCCGGCAAGATCGACGACGCCTACGCTACCTCGCTCAAGCTGCTGGCCGACAACCAGAAGACCCTGGGCGAGCTGCTGGCCGACGAGGCTGGCCAGCAAACCCTCAACCAGATCTACGACAGCCTCAACGTCGTCCACCGCCTGCACGAAGGCGAGCTGGCCAAGGCGTTGAACATCCAGCTGGGCTTCAATGCCAACGACGGTGACTGATCATGCTGCGACGCCAGGCCCTCAAACTCGGTAGCGTATTGCTCAGCGCCCTGACCCTGGGCGGCTGGAGCCTGTTCCGCAACAAAGGCAGCGAACCCCTGCTGCTCTCGGCGCGTGACGATGGCGACGGCAAGCACTATGCCGTCGGTTTCCGCCTGGACGGCACCCAGGTGTTCAGCACCCAGGTCGCCCAGCGTTGCCACGCTATCATCCACCACCCCGAACAGCCGATCGCCTTGTTCGTCGCCCGTCGCCCCGGTACCGAAAGCTACTTGGTCGACCTGCGCGACGGGCGCCTGTTGCAGACGATCACCTCGCAGCCGAACCGGCATTTCTACGGCCACGCCGTGGTGCACAAAGGCGGCGAATGGTTGTATGCCACCGAGAACGACACCACCGATCCCGGCCGTGGCCTGCTCGGTGTGTACCGCTTCGAGGGTGAGCGCCTGGTGCATACCGGTGAAATCCCGACCCACGGCATCGGCCCGCACGAAGTGGCCTGGCTGCCGGACGGCGAAACGCTGATCGTGGCCAACGGCGGCATCCGCACCGAAGCCGAAAGCCGGGTGGAGATGAACCTCGACGCCATGCAGCCCAGCCTGGTGCTGATGCAGCGCGACGGCACCCTGCTGAGCAAGGAAACCCTGGCCCAGCAGATGAACAGCGTGAGGCACCTGGCGGTGGGCAGCGATGGCACCATCGCCGCCTGCCAGCAGTTCATGGGCGATGCCGACGAAACAGCCGAACTGCTGGCGATCAAACGCCCGGGCGAGCCGTTCAAGGCCTTCCCGGTGCCAGAGCGGCAGTTGCAGGCGATGGCCCAGTACACCGCCAGCGTGGCCATCCACAGCGAGTTGCGCCTGGTGGCGTTGACCGCGCCACGGGCCAACCGCCTGTTTGTCTGGGACCTGGACAGCGGCGCAGTGCGGCTGGATGCGCCGATGCCCGATTGCGCCGGGGTGGGGGCGGTGAAGGACGGCTTTGTCGTCACCTCCGGGCAGGGGCGTTGCCGGTTCTATGACTGCCGCAAGGCCGAACTGGTCGGGCAGCCGATGAACCTGCCCTCCGGGTTCTGGGATAACCACCTGCATCTGGTCTGAATTTTCTGCTGTAGGTGCCGGCCCTTTCGCGGCTGAAGCCGCTCCCACAGGGACCGCGTAACCCTATGATTACGTGGTCCCTGTGGGAGCGGCTTCAGCCGCGAAAGGGCCTTTGCAGGCATTTCACACCCTTTCTACAAAAAACAGTCAATACTTCCCCCATCCACACGTGGGCAGGATCGCCCGTTGTCGTGTCCAGACGAATAACAACCGTATCCAAGGAACCGGACCTATGCTGCGCCGGCGCATGCTCATCATGTTGGCCGTGGTTCTGCTGATCGTGCTGGCCCTCGCTGGCTACAAGGCGTTTTCGATCTACCAGCAGATCCAGATGTTCACTGCCCCCAAGCCGCCCATCACCGTCGCGGCCGCCTTGGCCGAACAGCGCCAGTGGCAAGAGCGCCTGCCCGCCGTCGGCAGCCTCAAGGCGCTGCAGGGCGTGGAGCTGAGCCTGGAGGTAGAAGGCATCGTCAAAACCCTGTACTTCGACTCCGGGCAAAAAGTGAAGGCCGGGCAGCCGCTGCTGCGCCTCAACGACGACCAGGAAACGGCCCTGCTCGGCACTGCCGAGGCCGACCTGGGCCTGGCCAAAGTCGACTTTGGCCGCGGCAGGCAGCTGGTTGGTGATTCGGCGATCTCGCGCGGCGAGTTCGACCGCCTCAATGCGCAGTACCTGCGCAACCAGGCGGTAGTGGAGCAACTCAGGGCATCCAAGACCAAAAAAAGCATCAGTGCCCCCTTCAGCGGCACCATCGGCATCCGCCAGGTGGACGTCGGCGATTACCTTGCCGCCGGCACGGTGATCGCCACGTTGCAGGACACCTCCAGCCTGTACGTCGACTTCAACGTGCCGGAACAGACCCTGCCTCACCTGAGCCTGGGCCAGCAGGTGCTGGTGCAGGTGGCCGCCTACCCCGGCCAGACCTTCCCCGCCAGCCTCAGCGCCATCAACCCCAAGGTCGATGAAGCCACGCGTAACCTGCTGGTCCGCGCGACCATGGGCAACCCGGACGGCAAACTGCTGCCGGGCATGTTCGCCAGCCTGCTGATCCTGCTGCCCGACCCGCAGCCGCGCGTGGTGGTGCCGGAAAGCGCCATTACCTACACCTTGTATGGCAACTCGGTGTATGTCGCCGCGCCGAAGAAGGACAAGGATGGCAAGCCGGAAAACGACGACAAGGGTCAGCCCCAGCTGGTCGCAGAACAACGCACGGTGCACACCGGCGAACGCCGTGACGGGCTGGTGGTGGTAAGCAAGGGCCTGCAGGCTGGAGAGCAGGTGGTTACTGCCGGCCAGCTAAAGCTCACCCCCGGCGCCGCCATCCGTATCGGCCAGGACAACGCCCTCAAGCCCGACCCGGGCGCAGCGGGCATGGACTGACAGGAGGCTGGCCATGGCGTTCACCGACCCGTTCATCCGCCGCCCGGTGCTGGCCAGCGTGGTCAGCCTGCTGATCCTGCTGCTGGGCTTCCAGGCCTGGAACAAGCTGCAGATCCGCCAGTACCCGCAAATGGAAAACGCCCTGATCACGGTGACCACGGCCTACCCCGGGGCCAACGCCGAAACCATCCAGGGCTACATCACCCAACCGCTGCAGCAAAGCCTGGCCAGTGCCGAAGGCATCGACTACATGACCTCGGTGAGCCGGCAGAACTTCTCGATCATTTCCATCTATGCGCGCATCGGGGCCGACAGCGACCGGCTGTTCACCGAGCTGCTGGCCAAGGCCAACGAGGTGCGCAACAAGCTGCCCCAGGACTCCGAAGACCCGGTGCTGAGCAAGGAGGCCGCCGATGCTTCGGCGCTGATGTATGTCAGCTTCTACAGCAAGGAAATGAGCAACCCACAGATCACCGACTACCTGTCGCGGGTGATCCAGCCCAAGCTGGCCACCCTGCCAGGCATGGCCGAGGCGGAGATCCTCGGCAACCAGGTGTTCGCCATGCGCCTCTGGCTGGACCCGGTGAAGCTGGCCGGCTTCGGCCTGTCGGCCACCGACGTGACCAATGCCGTGCGCCGCTACAACTTCCTCTCCGCCGCTGGCGAGGTCAAGGGCGAATACGTGGTCACCAGCATCAATGCCAGCACCGAGCTGAAGTCGGCCGAGGCGTTCGCGGCGCTGCCACTGAAAACCAGCGGGGACAGCCGCGTGCTGCTGGGCGATGTCGCGCGGGTCGAGATGGGCGCCGAAAACTACGACACGGTCAGCTCGTTCGACGGCACGCCGTCGGTGTACATCGGCATCAAGGCTACTCCCGCCGCCAACCCGCTGGACGTCATCAAGGAAGTGCGGCGGATCATGCCCGAGCTGGAAAGCCAGCTGCCCTCGGCGCTGAAAGTGTCGATAGCCTACGACGCGACGCTGTTCATCCAGGCCTCCATCGACGAGGTGATCAAGACCCTCGGCGAAGCAGTGCTGATTGTCATCGTGGTGGTGTTCCTGTTCCTCGGCGCGCTGCGTTCGGTGCTGATACCCGTAGTGACCATTCCGCTGTCGATGATTGGCGTGCTGTTCTTCATGCAGATGATGGGCTACTCGCTGAATCTGCTGACCTTGCTGGCCATGGTGCTGGCCATCGGCCTGGTGGTGGACGACGCGATCGTCGTGGTGGAAAACATCCACCGGCACATGGAGGAAGGCAAGTCGCCCTTCGACGCAGCACTGGAGGGCGCCCGTGAAATCGCCATGCCGGTGGTATCGATGACCATCACCCTGGCTGCGGTGTACGCGCCGATCGGCTTTCTTACCGGGCTGACGGGCGCCTTGTTCAAGGAGTTTGCCCTGACCCTGGCCGGTGCGGTGATCATCTCGGGCATCGTGGCCCTCACCCTGTCGCCTATGATGTGCGCCCTGCTGCTGCGCCATGAGCAGAACCCCAGCGGCCTGGCGCATCGCCTGGACCTGCTGTTCGAACGCCTGAAAGCGCGTTATCAGCGCCTGCTGCACGCCACGCTCGACAGCCGGCCGGTGGTGCTGGTGTTTGCCGTGATCATCCTGTGCCTGATCCCGGTATTGCTCAAGTTCACCCAGAACGAACTGGCGCCCAACGAGGACCAGGGGGTGATCTTCATGATGAGCAGCTCGCCGCAACCGGCCAACCTCGACTACCTCAACGCCTACACCGACCAGTTCACCCCACTGTTCAAGGGCTTTCCCGAGTATTACTCGTCGTTCCAGATCAACGGTTTCAACGGCGTGCAAACCGGTATTGGCGGCTTTTTGCTCAAGCCCTGGAACGAGCGCGAGCGTACCCAGATGGAGCTGCTGCCACTGGTGCAGGCCAAGCTCGAGGAAATCGCCGGGCTGCAGATCTTCGGCTTCAACCTGCCGTCGTTGCCGGGCACAGGCGAAGGCCTGCCGTTCCAGTTCGTGATCAACACCGCTGGCGACTATCCGGCATTGCTGGAGGTGGCCCAGCGCATCAAGGCGCGCGCCCAGGAATCGGGCAAGTTCGCCTTCCTCGACGTCGACCTGGCGTTCGACAAACCCGAGGTGGTGGTGGATATCGACCGCGCCAAGGCGGCGCAGATGGGGGTTTCGATGGACACCCTGGGCGGTACCCTGGCGACCCTGCTGGGCGAGGGGGAAATCAACCGGTTTACCCTCGAAGGCCGCAGCTACAAGGTGATTGCCCAGGTGGAGCGAGCGTACCGCGCCAACCCCGGCTGGCTTAACAGCTACTACGTGAAGAACGACCAAGGCCAGTTGCTGCCACTGTCGACCCTGATCACCCTCAGCGACCGCGCCCGCCCGCGCCAGCTCAACCAGTTCCAGCAGTTGAACGCGGCAATCATCCAGGGCGTGCCCATGGTCAGCCTGGGTGAAGCGCTGCAGACCGTACAGGACATCGCCCGTGAAGAGGCCCCCGAGGGCTTCGCCTTCGACTACGCCGGCGTGGCCCGCCAGTATGTGCAGGAAGGCAGCGCGCTGTGGGTCACCTTCGGTCTGGCCTTGGCGATCATCTTCCTGGTACTGGCAGCGCAGTTCGAAAGCTTCCGCGACCCGTTGGTGATTCTGGTGACGGTTCCGCTGTCGATCTGCGGCGCGTTGCTGCCGTTGTTTCTGGGTATATCGAGCATGAACATCTATACCCAGGTCGGGCTGGTGACCTTGATCGGGCTGATCAGCAAGCACGGCATCCTGATCGTCGAATTCGCCAACCAACTGCGTGAAGAGCGCGGCCTGAGCGTGCGCGAGGCGATTGAAGAGGCGGCGGCCATTCGCCTGCGGCCGGTGCTGATGACTACAGCGGCGATGGTGTTCGGCATGGTGCCGCTGATTCTGGCAACCGGAGCGGGGGCAGTCAGCCGCTTCGACATCGGCACGGTGATTGCCACCGGGATGTCGATTGGCACGCTGTTTACCTTGTTTGTGCTGCCTTGTATCTACACTTTGCTGGCGCACAAATCGGTGGCCAAAGAAACTGCTGTGGCCTGATCGGGCCCTATCGCCGGCAAGCCAGCTCCCACAGGTATGGCGCCAGCTTCAGAAGCGGCGCCGTACCTGTGGGAGCGGGTTCGCCCGCGAAGAGGCCGGCAAAGCACATGCAAAAATGCCAGAGGCCCCGCAGTTGCGAGGCCTCTGGCACTGCTACCTGGCACAGGGTTCAACCGAACGGCCGCAACCCCTGGCGCATGCCGAACAGGAACAGCAACAAGTCCTGATCCGGCTCGGCCTTGGCCTGTTGCTGCACTTTGCCGTCCCGTGGCAACGGACACTGGTCGGCCATCTCGGCCTTGCTGAACACCGTCGGCCTCGGCTCTTCCCAGGCAGCCACAGCGACGGTGGTCACCGCGAGGCCAGCTATCAGGAACAAAGCTCGAGCGATTTCTAGTTTCATTACTCTAACCCTTTGACAGCGCTGCCAAACGCCATCTTGTAAAAGTAGAGCAGCGTCTGCCATTCCGCGTCGTTGAGCGACGAGTGGCGACGCAGCTGGCGCAGGTCGTTACCCGCCGCGCGCTGACAGCTGATGCGGCGCCGGCATTTCTCAAGATCCAGCAGCGCCACTTCGACCCGGGCCTGTTCGCCCTGGCCGATCACCTTGATGAATACGTGCTTGCCATACAGGCAGCCGTGCTGCCAATGCCCCAGGTGCATGCGCGCCAGGTTGTCCGCCAGGTCCTTGAGCATGCGCTCGTGCACCACCTGCGGATACCGCTCGCGGGCACCTTCGGCGTGCCAGGTGTCGAGCTCGACGAAGCCGTCCAGCGCCTCACTGACCAGCAGCGCGCGCCACTGATGCTCGGCATCGCGTTCGGCCCCACAGAAGACAATACGCGGCACCCGCACACCAAGCTGCTCGAAGCTGGTCAGTGCATCCAGTTCGCGTAATACGGTCGGCCGGCCAAAAGGGTGCAGCAGGCTGCGGTAGATGTGCCCGACCTGGCGTTTGGCATACAGCATCTTGCCACTGGCATCATTGAGCCGTTGCACGCCACTTTCGCCACCACGCCGCTGGTTGGGTTCCTCGACCCATTCGCCCTGCTGGCGCCAGTAAAAATCGAACCGCGACTCCCCTTTCTGGGCTACAGCCATCAAACACTACCCCTTGCGCAAAACATAGACTCGCCACATGGCATAGAGCGGCAGGAAGTCCAGACGTTCCTGGATCCTGAAGCCCGCAGCCTTGAATTCTTCTTCAACCGTGTCCGCCGGTAACACGAAACGGTTCTGATAATGGTCCTGTTCCGCCCTGGTGCTGCGGCGCCGCTCCAGTTGTTTACGGCGCCAGGCCTTGAAGTTGCCATCCACCCACAACGACAGGATCACACTATCACGGCTAACCCTTTGAAATTCCGAAAGAATTGTCTTTCTGTGGGCGGCTTCGCCGATGTGGTGGAACAAGCGCATGCAGAAGATGCTGTCCACCGAATTGTCCGGCAGATCGATCGCAAAAGCGGATGTCTGCAAGGGCCGTACCCGTGCCACCACCTCTGGCGGTTGTGCGGCACAGGCTGTCTCGATCATCGCCTCGGAATTGTCGGCGCCGATGATGACGCGGTTGGGCTTTTCGGCCAGCAGCGGCCAGAAGCGCCCGGCGCCGCACGGCAGGTCCAGTACCAGGCCGGGCTCGCCGGCCAACGCCAGGGCGCGCCGCGCCAGCTGCTCATCTCGCTTGTGGGAAAGGCGTCGCGCCAGGCCGTCCTGGTGCTTGAGAAAGTACTCACGCGCGTGGTCTTTGTCGTACTTCTCGGAAAATTCAAGCTTGATGGGGCTACGCATTGGGCATCTCCTGACTCCATTGCGCCCACATTAGGCAGGCAAGCGTTGGAATCAGGTCATGCCGATGTGAAAAATATGTCGAGCGCGTGGCAAGCTGTTACAACAGATTACCCGACCAGCACCTCACCGCCATCCTTGGCGACGGTATTGCTCAGGTCTACATGGAACCGGCAGCCGTGGGGCAAGACCGAGGTCAATGTCACCCGCCAGCCCTGGTCGTCACAAATACGCTGCACCAGCGATAGCCCCAACCCCAGGCCCTCGCCGCGCCGCTCATCGCCACGCACGAACGGCTTGAACATCGCTTCACGTTGCTCTACGGGAATGCCCACGCCACTGTCCTCGACGCTGAAGCCGGTTGCCTCGAGGCTCAGGCGGATGTAGCCGCTGTCGGTGTAATGCGCGGCATTGCGCAACAAGTTGCCCATCACCGATTGCAGGAAGGTGGCGTTGTACAGCACCGGGCTGGCGCTGACCCGGCCATCGAAGTACAGGGTCAGGCCCTTTTGCTCGATGGTGTCGCGCCACACGCCGATAAGCTCCTCGGCCACCTCGCGCAGCGTCGCGCGCGACGCCACGGCACCCTCATCGCGCTGTGCGCGGGCCAGCATCAGGAAAGTCTTGACCAGCTCACGCATTTCTTCCGTGGCCCGCGCCACGCGCTCCACCTGGCTGCGCGAGCGGGTGTCCAGCGTCGGGTTCTCCATCAGCAGCTCGCAGGAGGTTGCCAGCACCATCAACGGCGTGCGCAATTCGTGGCTGACGTCGCTGGTGAACAACCGTTCGCGGGTCAGCGCATCGCGCAGGCGGCCCAGGGTATCGTCGAAAGCCACCGCCAGCTGGCCGACTTCGTCCGCGGCATAATCCGGCGCCAGTGGCGGGGCCAGGCCCAGCAACTGGTCGCGGTGGCGCACCTGGCGTGCCAAGCGGATTACCGGCGCCATTACCCGACGCGCGACCAGCCAACCGAGGATCACCGCCAGCACCAGGCTAAGCACGAAGCCCACCACCACCACGGCGAACAGCACCCGCTCGCGTTCTTCGAAATCACTCTGATCCTGCAACAACACGTAACGACGGCCATCGACGACCTCGACCATGGCGTGGTACGACAGCTGGTCACGGAACACCTCGTGGAAGCCCCGGTCGAGGTGACGCAAGTCTTTGGGCAGCTCGAAGTCGTCGCGCCCGCCACTGAAGTAGAACAGCTGATCGGGCCGCGGCCGGTGGCTCCAGTCACTGACGCTGTCCATGCGCAGGAGGCGCTGCAGGTCACCACCCAGCACCGAGGAAATCAGCCGTTCTTCGACCAGGTGCACAGTGGCGACGATGCCGAAGGCAAAGGCCCCGGCCACCAGCGCGCTCATCAGCGCAAAAGCGATGATGATGCGCTGGGCAAGGCTTTGCTTAAACTCCATCGCGGCCCTCGGCGAGGCGATAGCCGACGCCATGGACGGTATGCAGCAACGGTTTTTCAAACGGTTTGTCGATTACCTGGCGCAGCTGGTGCACGTGGCTGCGCAGGCTGTCACTGTCAGGACAGTCATCGCCCCACAGGGCCTCTTCCAGCACTTCGCGACGCAGTACGTGCGGGCTTTTCTGCATCAGTACCGCCAGCAGCTTGAGGCCTACCGGGTTGAGCTTGAGCAGGCGGCCCTGGCGCGTTACCTCAAGGGTGTCGAGGTCGTAGCTCAGGTCGGCTACCTGGAGGGTGCGGCGCCCGCCGCCCTGGGCACGGCGCAGCACCGCTTCGATACGCGCCGCCAGCTCCGACAGGGCAAACGGCTTGAGCAGGTAATCGTCGGCGCCAGAGCGGAAACCTTGCAGGCGGTCATCCAACTGGTCACGGGCGGTCAGCATGATCACCGGCGTGTCACGGCGGGCGTCCTCGCGCAGGCGCTTGCACAGGGTGTAACCATCGATGCCGGGCAGCATGATGTCGAGCACGATCAGGTCGTAGTGCTCGGTGGCCGCCAGGTGCAGGCCCGACAGGCCATCCTGGGCACAGTCGACGGTGTAGCCCTTCATGCCAAGGTAATCGGCCAGGTTGGCCAGGATATCGCGGTTGTCTTCAACCAAAAGAATGCGCATCGGTTTCTCCTGTGCGGCGCTTCTCGCTGTGGTGCGCGGCAGGCGCAGCTTAAGGCCTATGCCTGCACGGTGCCAGCCCCAGGGAAAATTCACCGTACTTGACGGTTTTTTCACTGATCCTTCACGGACAGAGGATAGCGGGCGACTGACAATGCCCGATCCTTTTCGCGCCCTGGAGCCGTCATGCAGCTACAAAACCGCCCTCGCCCGATCAATCTGTGGCTGTACCTGGGCATTCCCCTGGCGACTGCAGTGGCGTTGATCCTGCTGGAGCTCACTTCGGTCGACATGGACGTAGCCAAGCTGTTCTTCGACCCTGCTGCCGGGCAGTTCATTGGCCGCCACAGTTACTGGCTGGAAAACATCCTGCACGACCGGGTCAAGCAGGGGGTGATCTTGCTGGGGGTATTGTCGCTGCTGGCCTTTGCCGCGAGCTTTTTTTGCAAGCCTCTGTTTGGCTGGCGCCGCGAACTGGGCTGCCTGGTGCTGGCGTTGGGCGTGTCCACGGCATTTGTCACGCCGCTGAAGAAAGTCACCCAGGTGCAGTGCCCATGGAGCCTGACCCAGTTTGGCGGCACGGAAACCTACAGCAAGCTGCTGGAGCCACGGCCGGCAACCGACAAGCCCGGGCTGTGCTGGCCTGGCGGGCATGCCGCGACCGGTTTCTGTCTGTTCGGCCTGTTCTTCATGTTGCGTGATCGCAAACCGCGATTGGCGCGGGTGGCGTTTGTGGTGGCCCTGCTGGCTGGGTCGGTGTTGGGGGTGGGGCGGATGATGCAGGGGGCGCACTTTCTGTCGCACAACGTGTGGACGGGGGTGTTCTGCTGGTTGATCGGGCTGGGGTCGTATTACCTGGTGCTGTATCGCCGGGGTATGGCTGAGGCGCCAGCGGCCGAACGTAGCGCAGCCTGAGCCAGGGGCCGCTTTGCGGCCCCCTAGGCCCGCACAGGAAAACGAAAAAGCCCCGGTTCTCGCGAACCGGGGCTTTTTCATGGTGCTAGGGGTAAGGCTGGCTTACATCATGCCGCCCATGCCACCCATGCCGCCCATGTCTGGCATGCCGCCGCCAGCTGGAGCTTCGCTTGGAGCATCAGCAATCATGGCTTCGGTGGTGATCATCAGACCGCCGATCGAAGCAGCAGCTTGCAGCGCCGAACGGGTGACTTTGGCTGGGTCCAGGATGCCCATCTCGATCATGTCGCCGTATTCGCCGGTAGCAGCGTTGTAGCCGAAGTTGCCCGAACCTTGCTTGACCTTGTCAGCAACAACGCTTGGCTCGTCGCCGGCGTTGGCAGTGATCTGGCGCAGCGGCGATTCGACAGCGCGACGCAGCAGGGCGATACCGACGTTCTGGTCTTCGTTGTCGCCTTTCAGGTCAACGATGGCCGACAGGGCGCGCACCAGGGCAACACCACCGCCAGGTACCACGCCTTCTTCAACGGCTGCACGGGTAGCGTGCAGGGCGTCTTCAACGCGGGCTTTCTTCTCTTTCATTTCAACTTCGGTGCCGGCACCGACCTTGATCACGGCAACACCGCCAGCCAGCTTGGCCAGGCGCTCTTGCAGCTTCTCACGGTCGTAGTCCGAGGAAGTTTCTTCGATCTGGGCACGGATCTGCTTGACGCGAGCCTGGATGTCATCTTCAGCGCCAGCGCCGTCGATGATGATGGTGTTTTCCTTGGACAGGGTGACGCGCTTGGCGTTGCCCAGGTGCTCCAGGGTAGCGGTTTCCAGGGACAGGCCGATTTCTTCGGAGATGACCTGGCCGCCGGTCAGGACAGCGATGTCCTGCAGCATGGCCTTGCGGCGGTCGCCGAAGCCCGGTGCCTTGACCGCTGCAACCTTGACGATGCCGCGCATGTTGTTGACTACCAGGGTAGCCAGCGCTTCGCCTTCAACGTCTTCGGCAACGATCAGCAGTGGGCGGCCGGCCTTGGCAACGGCTTCCAGAACTGGCAGCAGCTCACGGATGTTGGAGATTTTCTTGTCGACCAGCAGCAGCAGCGGGCCTTCCAGCTCGGCAACCATGGTGTCCGGCTTGTTGACGAAGTATGGCGACAGGTAGCCACGGTCGAACTGCATGCCCTCTACGACGGACAGTTCATTTTCCAGGCCCGAGCCTTCTTCAACGGTGATCACGCCTTCTTTACCGACCTTTTCCATGGCTTCGGCGATGATTTCACCGATGGAGCTGTCGGAGTTGGCGGAGATGGTGCCTACCTGGGCGATGGCCTTGGAGTCGGCGCATGGCTTGGACAGGTTTTTCAGCTCGGCGACAACGGCAGCGGTGGCCTTGTCGATGCCGCGCTTCAGGTCCATCGGGTTCATGCCGGCAGCGACGGCTTTCAGGCCTTCGTTGACGATGGACTGAGCCAGGACGGTAGCGGTGGTGGTGCCGTCACCGGCAGCGTCGTTGGCCTTGGAAGCAACTTCCTTGACCAGCTGGGCGCCCATGTTTTCGAAGGCGTCTTTCAGCTCGATTTCTTTGGCGACGGAAACGCCGTCTTTGGTGATGGTTGGCGCGCCGAAGCTCTTCGCCAGTACCACGTTACGGCCTTTCGGGCCCAGGGTCGCTTTTACCGCGTCAGCCAGAACGTTGACACCAACGAGCATTTTCTTACGAGCGGAATCGCCGAATTTTACGTCTTTAGCAGCCATGATCGTTTAATCCTTGGAATTCTTTGGAGTAACGGGAAGTCGGGTAAATCAGCCTTCGACAACGGCGAGAATTTCGTTCTCAGCCATTACCAGCAGGTCTTCGCCATCGACTTTCACGGTGTTGCTGCCCGAGTAAGGGCCGAAAACCACTTTGTCACCCACTTTCACGGCCAGCGCGCGAACTTCGCCGTTGTCCAGGATGCGACCGGTGCCGACGGCAACAACTTCGCCGCGGTTTGG
>Ga0302347_1001160_pt1 | contig 33282 bp, 30 predicted proteins | sample PhyWR1_FD_202178 | JGI IMG/M metagenome (GOLD analysis project Ga0302347, IMG submission 202178) | Leaf surface microbial communities from wheat plants in UC Gill Tract Community Farm, Albany, California, United States - DLSL W.R1 (v2)... | ecosystem: Host-associated > Plants > Phyllosphere >... | reverse complement strand
CGGCTTTATGCCACAAAAGGCCAGAGTGGTTTTGCGCATTTGATGCAGTGCCGGCATGCGGTACACCCACTTGTAATACCAGGGCGGGGTGTCCATCGTCACCAGCAGGTATGCGCTGCGCCCGAGCAACAGCTTCTCGGGAAAGGCTTTGCCCTTGCGGTAGGAAAAGGCGAAACCGGGCAGCAGGATGCGGTCGAGAAAGCCTTTGAGCAAAGCCGGAACGCCGCCCCACCAGACTGGAAACACCAGTACCAGATGCTCTGCCCAGGTGATATCAACCTGGGCCTTGAGCAAGTCGGGCTCCAGCGGCTGGATCCGGTTATACCCTTCGTGAAGGACCGGATCGAAGCACAGGTCGCCGAGATATAGAACGCGAACATCCTGCCCGGCGCCAATGGCCGTCTCGACATAGCTGTCTGCCAGGGCTGCACAAAAACTGTCGGTAGAGGGGTGACCCACAATTACCAGTACTCGCTTGCTCATCATTACACCAACCTGAAAGACGGCCTTTCAGGATAGGGTCTGCCCCAAGGGGGAGAGTCAAGCGAGCACCCGGTGCAATTACTCGCTCTCGACCAGCAGTTCGGACAGGGCGTCCGGCTGGCTCTTGAATGCCTTGGCAAACACATCGCGGTTTTTCGCCATGTAGATACCGGCTTCTTCGACTTGCTGCTCGCTCAGTGACGGCACAGCCTTTTGCAACACTTCAGCCAGCAACTCTGCAAGTTCCAGCATTTTGTCATGACGGTCAGCTTCGGCTTTATCCATGAACAAACGCTCCAGATCTCGGCTGCTGCGGTATACCACTTCGACGGCCATTTACCACCTCATATGCCTTCACGTAAATTATCTAACGATTACTGTATTTATATACAGCTAAAAGAATAAGCCAATCCCCAGGATTTGAATAGCGGCTTTTTTACTCTAGCCGCAATTGGTGTGCGCAACGGGTGTCTGAAGTGTCTAATAGCCGTCGGCCATCATCTTACTGGCCATGACTGGCCTTTTTTCTGCATGCAGAAAGTGTCATGAGCATCGCGGATGATCCGTTCGAGTCGATTCAAGGAGCTGCATCGTGAGAGTTAACAAAGCTGAGAAGCTACGTCGCCAGGTTCATGAACTGGCCGAATCGATGGGCAATCTGTTCGTCGAAACCTTCCATTACCTGGCGCTGTTTGCCATTGGCGCGGTCACTGCCTGGGCGGCGGTGATGGAGTTTCTGGGGATGGTGGAGAAAGGCAATATTTCTATCGATGACATCCTGCTGCTGTTTATCTACCTCGAACTGGGGGCCATGGTCGGGATTTACTTCAAGACCAACCATATGCCCGTGCGTTTCCTGATTTACGTGGCGATCACGGCGCTGACCCGCTTGCTGATTTCCAACGTGTCCCATCACAACCCGCCGGACATGGGGGTGGTGTACCTGACCGGGGCGATTCTGTTGCTGGCGTTTGCCATTCTTGTGGTGCGTTATGCGTCGTCGCAGTTCCCGTCGGTGAAGATCGAGAACCCCCATCGCAAGACCGGTGCCGGCTCCGGTGAGCATCCGGAAGTGGAGAAGGGCGAGCTGTAAGCGCCTCTCACAAAAAAAGGCGGGTTTACCGAAGTAAGCCCGCCTTTTTTATGCGTCCTGGACGCGGTATCAGCTATTGAGTTCGAGTTCTTTTTCTTTCTCTAAAAACTCTTCTTCCAGCAGGGCGTCAGCGCTCTGCTTTGGCTCTTTTGCCTCAAACCCTTCCGGGGCGAGGGTCACTGTACGTTTGCCACGCAGCTTGCCGAACAGGTGTTCCAGAGCGTGCTCCAGCTTTTGAGCGGCACCCTCCACAGCCTGGGTCAGTGAGTCAGCGTCGTGGGATACAAGAATCGGCTGGTGTCCTTTAGGTCGAGCCTCCATTTTGCAGCGTTTGTCTTTGGGACCGGACTTGCCACCATTTTCATCACTGAGATGGACCTCGACTCGGGTCAGATCTTCCAAATGGCGTTCGAGCGTTACCTCGACAGTTGCAGTTACCCAATCCTGGGTGCGTTTGTCACTGTCGATGTGTTTATCGGAAAAGACGTGAGTAAGCATAGTTCTTCCCTTATATAAGCGTGCTCGTGTGAGGTCTGACGGCCTCGTATGTTCAAAGGTTCAACGTCATCGCTCAGTTACAGTGTTTGGGCCGATGAACAAATATTTCAAGCACTATTTTCAGGAAGTCTCGCAAGTCGTGACCGGCGTCATTCTTTGTCTGTAGGAAAAGCCCGCGTGCGCGGGCTTTGGCCGATTTGAATCAAAATGCGACAGAAGTCTGTACGTAGAGCGTGCGTGGCTCGCCCACGTATTTGCCCTTGTTGTTGTCGTCAAACGAGCGGGTGTAGTACTCGTGATTGAGGATGTTTTTGACGCCTACGGCCACGTTCAGGTCGGACAGTTGATGACCGAAGTCGTAGCCCACGCGGCTGTTGAACACCATGTAGCCGGGGATCAGGCCGGTGCTGCCGTCAGCGCTTTCGGCGCGGGTGTTGGCGTTGTCGGCGAACTGGTTGCTCTGGAAGGTGCTGTCCAGGTTGGCTTTCCATGAACCTTCGGTGTAGCCGACGCCGATGCTGCCCTTGTTTTTCGAGGAGAACGGCACACGATTGCCCTTGTTCGGCCCATCTTCGCGGATGGTTGCGTCAACATAGGCGTAGCTGGCGTATACGTCGAAACCGGCCAGTACCGGACTCAGGCCATCAAGCGCGTAGTTGACGCTGGCCTCGATGCCCTGATGCCGGGTCTTGCCTCGGGCGATCACTGTGTCGGTGGTCTGGTTGCTGTCGTACTGGTTATTGAAATTGATCAAAAATGCGCCTATCTCCGCGCGCAGGTTGCCATTGTCGTAGCGTGTGCCGAGTTCCCAGGTGCGCGCTTTCTCAGGTTTTACTTCGCCACCGGTGACGCGGTTGGGCATCTGGCTGTACTGCACACTGCCGAAGGAACCTTCGGTGTTGGCGTAAAGATTCCAGTTGTCGGTGACGTGGTACATCACGTTCAGAGCTGGCAGCGGAGTGTTGTAGTCACCCTTGTATTTGACGTTGGTCAGCAGGTTGGTTTGCTGCTGTTCGATCATCTCGTAGCGAATACCGGGGGTGAAGGTCCATTTGCCGATATCGATCTTGTCATCGATAAAGAACGCATGGGCTTCGGTGGCGCCACGGGTGTCGCGGTCATTGCGGCTGTTGCTGGTCGGCAGTTGGTTGGCTGCTATCGGTGTGCGGTAGCGCAGTTCATGGCCGGCTTCGTTGATATAGCGATAGCCCGCGCCCACTTCGTGGCTGCTGTTGCCCAGGTCAAAGCCTTGGGCGATGCGGGTTTCGATGCCGCGCACCCAGTATTCACGGGGTGACAGCGAGAGGAAGCTGCCCTGGTCCAGATAACCGCTGCGCAGGGTTTTGGTGAAGAAGCTGTTGACCGTGAATTCGCGTCGATCTTCCTGGTAGCGATAGCCGAAGTTGACCAGGGTGCGACGGCCCCAGAACTTGTCGTTCGGGCGGGTCGACTGGTATGGGTCGGCTTTGTAAGCCGCAGTGCTCAGGCCGCCGGGCATATCGGCTTGACCATCGTAGTACTGGGCCATGGCGTGCAGACTGTTGGCTTCGTCGATCTGGTAGTTACCCTTGAGGATCAAGTCGTCGATGCGTGTGTCGCTGTGCTCGCGCCAGTCGCCGCCGCGCACGCCGGAGTACAGCAGGGCGCCGCCCAGACCATTGTCGGCAGTGCCGCCTGCCAGCAGGCTGGCGGTTTTCTTGAAGCCGTCCTGGGAGGATGATGGGCTGGTTTCGGTCTGCATACCGAGTTTTACGGTGGGCTCGTCAGGAATGGCGCGGGTTACGAAGTTGACGATACCACCCACGTTTTGCGGGCCATAACGCACGGCACCGCCACCGCGCACGACGTCTACCGCGTCCATATTGCCCATGCTGATGGGAGCAAACGACAACTGTGGCTGGCCGTAAGGGGCGAAGGGTACCGGAATGCCGTCCATCATCACGGTGGAGCGGGCCGCCAGCCGCGGGTTAAGCCCGCGAATTCCGAAGTTGAGCGCCATATCGTGGCTGCCGGTGCCGTTGTTTTCCGGGGCATTCACGCCGGGGATGCGATTGAGCACTTCACGGGCACTGGTCGCGCCCTGGCGTTCGAAGTCTTCGCGGCGGATCACGTCTCGCGCGCCGGGGTGTTCAAACACGTTGGTTTGCGCCGCATCGCCCAACCAGTCGCCGACCACGCTGGAGGTGCCCAGCTCAATGCTTGTTGGCGCCGTCGAGGTGCCTGCCGGTTGCAGGCTGAATGCTCCCTGGCCTTCGGCGCGGGCTTGCAGGCCGGTGCCTTCGAGCAAGGCTTGCAAGCCTTGCTCAGGGTCGTAGGTGCCTTCCAGGCCCTTGCTCTGGAAACCGCTGGCGGCTGCGGAGCTGAAGGAGATCAGCACACCGGCTTCACGGCCGAACTGGTTCAGGGCGTTTTCCAGCGTCGAGGGCGCGATGTGATAAGCCTTGGCGTCGGCCAGGGCCATCGGCAGGACGCTGAAACTCAAACTGGCGCCCAGTAGCAAACGGGCCAGAGACGTGAGGCGAAAGGGCTGAGCGGGCATGAAAGGGGTCCTGAGAAGATGAGAATCGAAGTGGCTTACCTTCTCTGTCACGCCAGATTTGAAATCAGCTCATCTTTTTTGAAATTAAAATAAAACCTCATTGTGGGAGCGAGCCTGCTCGCGAAGACCTCAAGAACGTTGAGATTATCCAGTAAACACACACTATCGTTAACGACCTTCGCGAGCAGGCTCGCTCCCACAGTAGAAGTGTTTGCAATCATTACACCCGCGCTTCTACCGTTACCCAGTACCGGGTAAAGCGTTTGATCCGCACCGGCAGGCTGACAGTGAGCAGGTCCAGAACCCGCTCACTGTCGTCCACCGGGTAGGTGCCGGAGATCAGCAAATCAGCGACTTTCGGGTCGCAGTTGAGCTGGCCACGACGATAGCGGCCCAGTTCACCGAGAAAGTCAGCCAGACGCATATGGGCGGCTACCAGCATGCCGTCGGTCCACGCGCCGCTCCCGGCATCCAGCGGGCGTGGTGGGTTCCAGGCCTGGCGGTTGAAACTCAGTTGCTGATGGCGCTCAACCCATAACGGGCTGCCCGGGTGTGCCGTGGGCGTTAGCGCAACCCGCCCATCAAATACCGCGATCTCGGTACGGTCGTTGAACTGTCGCACATTCAGGCGTGCGCCCTGGGGCTGCAAGCTGCCGTCGGCGGTCAGTACCTGCAAGGGCCGTGAATCCTGGGCTGCGGTCAGTAGTATTTCGCCTTCGAGCAGGCGGATGACCCGCTGCTGAGCATCGAATTTCACATCAATCGAACTGGCGGTGTTGAGCTGGATCTGACTGCCATCGTGCAATTGCACTTTGCGCCGCTGGCCCACCGGGCTGCTGAAGTCTGCCAGTAGCGGGGTGATGGGCAGTTGATCACGCAAGCCATAGGTCAGCGCCGACCCTGCGCCCAACAACAGCAGTAGCTTCAGGGCCTGGCGGCGACTGCTGCTTTTCGGCGCATTAAGGGCCGCGTGGGCCAGCGGCGACGACAGGCCGCGCAAGCGTTGGTTGATCCGCTGAATATGATCCCAGGCCCGCTGGTGTTCACTGTGGGCCTGCAACCAGTGTTCCCATACCTGCTGACGCTGTGGGCTGAGGGCACCTTCCTGCATTTCGATCAGCCAGCTTACGGCTTGCTCGGCGACGGCGGAACCTATGTCCGCTGGTGCATTGAACGCGCCGTTCACAGGGCGAAGTAGCAGCGCAGGGCTGCCTTGCTCAAGTGGCGTTTGACCGTGGCCACCGAAATGCCCAGCCGGGCACCGATTTCGGCATGGCTCAGGCCATCGATCTGGGCCAGCAAAAAGGCCCGTTTAACCGGGGAGGGCAGGCCATCGAGCAACTGGTCCAGCTCCATCAGGGTTTGCAGAATGATTGCCCGCTCTTCTTCGCTGGGCGCAACCCGCTCGGGCATCTCGGCGAGTGCCTGTAGATAAGCGCGTTCCAGATCCTGGCGGCGGTAGTGATTGAAAAGCACACGCTTGGCGACCACGGTCAAAAATGCCCGGGGTTCGTTCAGGGTCGGAGTTTCGCGAGCGGTCAGCAGCCGCATAAAGGTGTCCTGGGCCAGGTCGGCGGCACTCTGCGGGCAGCCCAGCTTGCGCCGCAACCAGCCCGTGAGCCAGCTGTGGTGGTCCTGGTACAGAACCTCGACGGTGTTTGACTGCGGCAACGACCACTCCAGCTGCGCTGATAACGCTTTAGAGAACAAGAATTGTTCGCATTGTAGGGGTGGCTTATTGCATTGAGCAATCACCACTGATCAATGTTGTGGGTACTGGCCGTCATCTGCTTTTGCATATGAGAATATTTATCATTAGTATCGCTTTCCTTTTTTGACCTGCGCACCGATGTCCATGACCCCGCCCGAACTCAAGGATGGCCCCGATAGCGAACCGCGCCATGGACGGGCGCATTTTCTGCAGGTGTTTTTGACCCAGCGTCCGCAAATGGAAGCGCTGGTGAGCCGCCGCGTGGGCTGTCGGGCCACGGCGGCCGATCTGGTGCAGGATTTGTTCCTGCGTTTCTGGCGCCGGCCGCTGGTGCAGGTCGAGGAGCTCAGCACTTATTTGCTGCGCTGCGCGGGCAATATCGCCATTGACCATTTGCGCAGCGAAGGCACCCGCGGGCGGGTCAGCCAGCACTGGCAGGCCGAGGCGCATGGGCGCAGCAGCGAACCGCAAGCGGCACTCGAAGCGGGCAATGATTTGCGTCAGGTCGAGGCGGCCTTGCGCGGTTTGCCCGAGCGCACGCGGCATATCTTTTTGCTCAATCGTATTCACGGTCGCACCTATGCCGAGATCGCCAAGGTCATGGGCGTGTCCCAAAGTGCCGTCGAAAAACATATGATGCGCGCCCTGGAGGCCTGCAAGGCCAGTTTGCGTGAGCCGCCATCAGGGACAGCGTTGTGATCAGTCGTTCGAAAATCTCCGTCACTCCCGAGCAGGAACGCACCGCGCTGGCATGGCTCAGCGTGTTGCACGATCAGCCTGGCAGCGGTGATCAGGCTACTTTCAGCCGTTGGTTGCAGGCCGACCCGGCCCATGCCGAGGCCTACGCCCAGGCCCAAGTGGTGTGGGAACTGAGCGAAGTGGCGGGCAGCACCCTGGCTGAAGAAGAAGCGCTGGTAATGCAGCGTTATTTATCCGCGATAAATACTTCAAAGCGCAGCCGCCTCAGACAATGGTCCGGCGGGCTGGCCGTTGCGGCATGCTTGCTGATGATGGTCGGTGTATTTGCCGGTTGGCAGCCAGTGCGGTGGGTCGATGATCTTGGGGCTGATTATGTCAGCGCGCCGGGGCAAGTGCGCACGGTGGTGCTGGCAGATCAATCACAGGTCACCCTCGATGCCGACAGTGCCATTGCGGTGAACTTCAGCGGTGGCGAGCGGCATGTGCAGTTGCGCCGTGGCGTGGCGTTTTTTCATGTCACCCATACCGGCGAGCCATTTGTTGTGGATGCCCAAGGCGGCGAAGCGCGGGTATTGGGCACTGAATTTGAAGTGCGCCTGCAACCGGGTGGTGCGCAGGTGACGGTGTTGTCCGGGCGGGTAGGGGTCAAGGCCAGCAAGGATGGAACGCAGCAGGTTCTTACTGCGGATCAGCAGTTGGCCTACGACGCTGGCGTGACCGATACGCTGCATCGCGTCGACAGCCAGGCCCGACTGGGTTGGCGCTCGGGCTGGCTGACCTATTACAAGACGCCGCTGGCCGATGTGGTGGCAGATCTCAAGCGTTACTACCCCGGGCAGATCCTGTTGCTTGATAGCCAGTTGGGTGCGCAACGCATCAGTGGTAGCTTCCCGAGCAAAGACCCTCAGGCAGTGCTCAATTCCCTGCAAGGCGTGCTCGGGTTTGAACAGCACAGTGCGTTTGGGCTGATTGTTTTGCGCTGACCGCTCCCTCACCCCAGCCCACTCCCTCCGGGAGTGGGCTGGGGTGAGGGAAAAAGGCTGAACCTTAAATTATTTTTCAACCGCAGGTGAGGTAACTCACACCGCCATCCGTGTAGTGCTTGAAAATGCGAAAAATTCGTATTCCGTATCGGGTCGACACACAGGTCATGAGCATGAAGTCCAGGGCAAGTTCGGTGAAACAGTGGTTGGGCGCTTCTGCTTTTTTGATGGCGGGACTGGCGCTGAGTCCGCTGTGCGTGGCAATCGCAGACGAGGCCACGCAACAGCAGGTCGCCGATATGTTCGATTTCAACCAGCCGGCAAAACCGCTGCCCCAGGCCCTGAACGATTTTTCCCGCCTGACCGGCCTTAGCGTGGTCTACACCGATGAAGCGCCCTTTGGCCTGCAAGCCCCTGCGATCAAAGGCCATATGAGCGCGGATCAGGCCTTGCAACGTCTGCTCGCGCAGTCGGGCCTCACGGTGCGTCGTACCGATGCCAATACCTTTGCCCTCGAACCCCAGCCCATGGCAGGTGCCCTGAATCTGGGCGCCACCAGCATCACCTCGCAGGCAGCAATTGACACCAGCTATCAGCCACCCGCGAATACATCAGTCATGCGCGGCACAGGGTCGAACATGGAGATCCCGCAGACCGTCAACGTGGTCGCCGCCCAGGTGATTCGCGACCAGGCACCGCGCAATCTGGATGACGCCCTGAACAACGTCAGCGGCATCACCCAGGGCAACACGCTGGGCAGCACCCAGGACTCGGTAATGAAGCGCGGTTTCGGTGACAACCGCGACGGTTCGATCATGCGCGATGGCATGCCGCTGGTGCAGGGCCGGGCGATGAATGCCACCACCGAGCGGGTCGAAGTGCTCAAGGGGCCAGCTTCGTTGCTTTACGGGATTCAGGACCCGGGCGGGGTGGTCAACGTGGTCAGCAAAAAGCCACAGCTGGAACAGTACAACGCGCTGACCGTGCGCGGCTCCACCTATGGTTCCGGCAAGAACGGTAGCGGCGGCAGTCTGGACAGCACCGGCCCGCTGGGTGATTCGGGGCTGGCGTACCGGATGATCATCGACCACGAAGACGAAGATTACTGGCGCAATTTCGGTGTGCATCGTGAAACACTGATTGCCCCGTCGCTGGCCTGGTATGGCGACAACACCCAGGTGTTGTTGGCTTATGAACACCGCGAATTCCTGACCCCCTTCGACCGGGGCACGGCGATCAACCCGGCCACCAACCATCCTCTGGATATCCCGGCCACACGGCGGCTGGATGAGCCGTTCAATAATATGGAAGGGCGCTCGGACCTGTATCGCCTTGAAGTCGATCACGACCTTAACGACGACTGGAAAGCCCATTTCGGCTACAGCTGGAACCGCGAAACCTACGATGCCAGTCAGGTGCGTGTCACCAAGGTCAATGCTGATGGTTCCCTGACCCGTAAAATGGACGGCACCAAAAATGCCATCACCACTGACCGTTTTTCCACCGTCAGCCTGCAGGGCAAGGTGCAGGCCGCGGGCATGCAGCATGACCTGGTGTTCGGCTTCGATGACGAGTACCGCAAAATCTATCGCGCCGATCTGATCCGTCAGGACAGCATATCCAAGTTCTATTATGACAACCCGGTGTATGGCAATGAAGTTGCCGGCACGACGGTCAGCGCCAGTGACAGCAACCAGACCGACTTGCTGCGCAGCGATTCATTGTTTGCCCAGGACTCCATTCACCTGACCGACCAATGGATTCTGGTGGCTGGCGCACGCTTTCAAAAATACGATCAGTTGGCCGGCAAAGCCATTCCGTTCAAGGTCAACACTGACACCAACGGCGTAAAGTGGGTTCCTCGAGCCGGTCTGGTATACCGCTACACCGATGAACTGTCGTTCTATGGCAGCTACACCGAATCATTCAAACCCAACTCCACGATCGCACCTCTGACCGGTGGGGTGGTGCTGGATTCGGCCATTGCGCCGGAGCAGTCAAAATCCTGGGAGCTGGGCGCCAAGCTTGATATTCCGGGGCGTATCACCGGTACGGTGGCCCTGTACGACATCAAAAAGCGCAATGTACTGGTGTCCTCCACCGTGGACGACGTCACCGCCTACTCAGCGGCAGGTGAAGTCCGTTCGCGTGGGCTGGAACTGGATGTCAGCGGCCAGTTGAGCGACAACTGGAGCCTGATCGGCAGCTATGCCTGGACCGATGCAGAAGTGACCAAAGACACCACCTACCAGGGTATGCGCTTGCAGAACGTGGCTAAAAACAGCGGTTCGCTGTCAGCGGTGTATGACTTTGGCAGCATCGTCGGCGGCGACAAGCTGCGAGTGGGCGCAGGGGCCCGTTATGTGGGCGAACGGGCAGGGGATGCACTGAACGATTTCGACCTGCCGGGCTATACCGTGGCGGATGCGTTCGCTACCTACGACACCCGGATCGAAGGGCAGAAGGTCAAGTTCCAGGCCAACGTCAAAAACTTGTTTGACCGCACCTATTACACCTCGGCGGCCAGCCGTACATTTGTTTCCATGGGTGATGCGCGGCAGTTGACCTTCTCCAGTACGCTGGAGTTTTAAGGTTTAAACACCGCTCGATACTCCCCCGGCGTCCCGCCCAGGCTTTGCTTGAAGCGGTTGGCAAAGTGGCTGGCGCTGGCGAAGCCGCAGGCCAGCGCTACATCGCCCACCGACAGGGTGCTGTTGCGCAGCAAGTGGCGGGCGCGAGCCAGGCGCCGGGCCAGCAGGTATTGATGGGGCGGCACGCCGAAGCTTTCGCGAAACATGCGCGCAAAGTGATACGGCGACAGCGCACACTGCCCCGCCAGTTGGCCGATGCTTAGCGGCTCGGCCAATTGGTGCTCGATAGAGTCGATCAACTGGCGCCGTTGGTAGGCCGCCAGCCCGCCCTTGAGTTGCAATCCATCACGCAAACCCACCTGGGATAGCACGGCATGGTCGAGCAGGGCGCTGGCCATGCTGCTGGTGAGCAGGCGCTCGCCGGGTTCTTCCCAGTTCATGCTGATCAGTTGGTGAAAGCGCCGGGTTTGCTGCTCGTCATCCTCAAAGGTGATTTCACGCAATTGCAGCTCCCGTGGTTCGCGATCGAGCAGGGCGATGCAGCCCAGGGCAAACTGCTCCTGGCTGACATACACATGGGCCAGGCGAATCTCGCCATTGATCACCCACGCCGACCGGTGCCCGGCAGGCAGCACGCAAAGCTTGCCCGGCGCACCTTTGGCTGCGGGCGTCTCGCGACGAAAGGTGCCGGTGCCCCCTGATAGGTAGCACGACAGGGTGTGGTGGGTCGGTGCTTCGTAGTCACGGGTGTCGTGGTGATTGCTCCACATGGCCGCAGCCATGCCGTCGCCCAGCTCCGCGCTGTGCTCCAACCGTGCATTGGGCGAGCGGCCCATGGCTTGAAAGACTTGCAGGGATTGCAGTGTGTGCATGGTCAGTTCTCCAACGCTTTGCATCCTACTCCGTCGCGCCCCGGCTGCCAGCCCCAGGCCAACAAAAGCGCAAGAATCTGCAAGTGCGCGCACAAGCCTGGGCACAGACTGCAAGCCATTGTCTGGAGTGCGCCATGAATCTGTTTTTGTATGTATTGACCGTGCTGATCTGGGGCACCACCTGGATTGCCCTGAAGCTGCAACTGGGGGTGGTAGCCATACCCGTGTCCATCGTTTATCGCTTTGGCCTGGCGGCGCTGGTGCTGTTTGCCGTGTTGTTGCTTAGCCGCAAATTGCAGGTGATGAACCGGCGCGGGCATTTGATTTGCCTGGCTCAGGGGCTGTGCCTGTTTTGCGTCAACTTTATGTGTTTTCTGACCGCCAGTCAGTGGGTGACCACGGGGTTGATTGCGGTGGTGTTTTCTACGGCCACGCTGTGGAATGCACTGAATGCGCGGATTTTCTTCAAGCAGAAAATCGCCAGTAATGTCATCGCCGGTGGGGCCTTGGGGCTGTTCGGGCTGGGCTTGCTGTTCTGGCCGGAGTTGAGCGGTCATACCGCCACACCGCATATCTTGCTTGGCCTGGGCCTGGCGTTGATCGGCACCCTGTGTTTTTCGGCGGGCAACATGCTGTCGAGTTTGCAACAGAAGGCCGGGCTCAAGCCGCTGACCACCAATGCTTGGGGTATGTTCTATGGCGCAGGCATGCTGGCGCTGTACTGCGCGGTTAGCGGCATCCCGTTCGATATGGAATGGAACACGCGTTATATCGGCTCACTGCTGTATCTGGTAATACCGGGTTCGGTGATCGGTTTTACGGCGTACCTGACGTTGGTCGGGCGCATGGGGCCGGAGCGCGCGGCTTATTGCACGGTACTGTTTCCGTTGGTGGCGCTTAACGTCTCGGCTTTTGCCGAAGGCTACCAGTGGACCACCCCGGCGTTGGCCGGGCTGGTGCTGGTGATGCTGGGTAACGTGCTGGTGTTTCGCAAGCCCAAGCCTGCGGCGCTGCAAACCAGGATGGCGTGAGCGCAGTACACAGTCCTTGTGGGAGCGGGCTTGCTCGCGATGGAATCAACGCGGTTCAGCAGTCACTGCGCAGCGATCCCATCGCGAGCAAGCCCGCTCCCACAGTTAAAGGCAAAAACCGATCAGCCCTTGAACACCTGCGGGTTGACCAGATCCTGCGGGCGCTCGCCCAGCAAGGCGCTGCGCAGGTTGGCCAGGGCGCGGTTAGCCATGGCCTCGCGGGTTTCGTGGGTGGCTGAACCGATATGGGGCAGGGTGACCGCATTCTTGAGCTGGAACAGCGGTGATTCGCTCAACGGCTCCTTCTCATAAACGTCCAGGCCCGCGCCACGGATGGTGCCTTTCTGCAGGGCTTCGATCAGCGCAGCCTCGTCAACCACCGGGCCACGGGAGATATTCACCAGGATTGCACTTTTTTTCATCAGGCCCAGTTCGCGCTGGCTGATCAGGTGTTTTGTTTTCTCGCTGAGTGGCACCACCAGACACACGAAATCACACTCTGCAAGGAGCTGGTCCAGGCTGCGGAACTGTGCGCCGAGTTCTTGTTCAAGCCCGGTCTTGCGGCTGTTGCCGCTGTACAGGATCGGCATGTTGAACCCCAAGCGGCCACGACGTGCCACGGCCGCGCCGATATTGCCCATGCCGACGATACCCAGGGTCTTGCCATATACATCGCTGCCAAACAGGGCGGGCGGCACGCTGGCTTTCCACTCGCCGGCCTTGGTCCAGGCATCCAGCTCCGCTACGCGGCGGGCGCTGCTCATGATCAGGGTAAACCCCAGGTCGGCGGTGCTTTCGGTCAGCACGTCCGGGGTATTGGTGAGCATGATGCCGCGCTCGTTGAAGTAGTCGACATCGTAGTTGTCGTAGCCCACCGATACGCTGGAGACCACTTCCAGTTGCCTTGCATTTTCCAGCTGCTTGCGACCCAGCTTGCGACCGACGCCGATCAAGCCGTGGGCATGCGGCAGCGCTTCATCGAATTGGGCATTGATATCGCCCAGCTTGGGGTTGGGCGCGATGACATTGAAGTCCTGCTGCAGGCGCTCGATCATCGCAGGGGTGACACGGCTGAAGGCGAGTACGGTTTTTTTTGTGCTGGAAAGGCTCATCGGAACAAGGCTCATCGGCTGTCGGGAATGTAAGCACGCTAACATTCATTGCCGATTATTGCAGCGCCCCTGCGTGTTCAGATCGCGCTAAAGCGCCGTGCCAGCTCCTGCTCGGCGAACTGCTCGATGATGAAGTCGACAAAAACCCGGGTTTTTCCGGGTAACAGTTTGTGTTCGGCGTAGTAGATCGAAATATTGCCGTCGTCGACATACCAGTCAGCCAGGACGCGCTGCAGTTCGCCGCTGCGCAGGTAGGGAACGGCAAAGGGCATGCTCACCAAAGCTACTCCAAGGCCTTGGGATGCGGCAACGCAGGCGGCCTGGGAGTCGCTCATGGTCATACGTGCCTTGAGGCTCATGGGTGCTTGTTCACGGGTACGACTGGTCAGTTGCCAGGTGCGCACGCGGCCGGTTTGCGGGGAACGGATCAAAATGCCGTCGCAGTGCTCCAGGTCGACGGGGGTCAGGATGGCCGGGTGTTGCGCCAGGTAGTCGCCAGACGCGACCAGTACGCGGTGGGCTGGCGTCAACCTTCGCGCCACCACACCTTGCGGCAGCTCGAAGCCGCCACCGATGGCCGCGTCGAAGCCTTGGCCGATCAGGTCGATCTGGCGGTTATCGAAGTGCCAGTCGGGAGTGATTTCCGGATAACGGCGTAAAAATTCGCCCAGCAGCGGCACGATGTACATCACGCCGGTGAGTACGCCCATGCTGACTTTGAGTGTGCCCACGGGTCGGCCTTCGGCGCTGGCAAGGTTCGCCACCGCGTTCTGAATGGTCGTCAGGCTTGGCCCCACCTCCGCCAAAAACAACTTGCCAGCTTCGGTCAGGGTCAGGCGACGGGTGCTGCGCTGGAACAAGCGCACACCGACCCGGCTCTCGAGTTTGGCAACACTTTTGCCCACTGCCGCCGGTGTCAGGCTCAGTCGACGGGCTGCTTCAGCAAAGCTGCCGACTTCTGCGCTGCGAATGAAGCATTCGATACTGCTAAAACTTTCCATGGTCGCCATTCACAACTTTTGGTTTACACAGACTATAGCAATCACGGTCTACCCGGTTTGCCGGGCGAGGTTAATACTCGGCTTCATTGCCAAGGCATCGGGCCTTGCAGCATCGGGAGTTGCACATGAGTACTTCAAACCTTCACGGTAAAGTCGCCTTGGTCCAGGGCGGTTCACGAGGCATCGGCGCGGCGATCGTCAAGCGTCTGGCAGCCCAGGGCGCAGCGGTTGCCTTCACTTACGTCAGTTCTGCAAGCAAGGCACAGGACCTGCAAAACAGCTTGATTGCCAGTGGCAGCAAAGCGTTGGCGATTCACGCCGACAGCGCTGATGCCCAGGCAATTCGGGACGCGGTTGACGCCACCCGCAAAGCGTTCGGGCGTCTGGATATTCTGGTTAACAACGCAGGCGTACTGGCCGTTGGGCCGCTGGAGGATTTCAGCCTGGAAGACTTCGACCGCACTCTGGCCATCAACGTGCGCAGCGTTTTTGTCGCCACCCAGGCTGCTGCCAGGCACATGACCTCAGGCGGGCGCATCATCAACATAGGCAGCACAAACGCCGAGCGCATGCCGTTCGCTGGCGGCGGGCCGTATGCCATGAGCAAGGCTGCACTGGTGGGGTTGACCAAAGGCCTGGCCCGCGATCTGGGGCCGCGCGGTATTACCATCAATAACGTGCAGCCGGGGCCGGTGGACACCGACATGAATCCGGCTTCAGGCGAGTTTGCCGAGAGCCTCATACCGTTGATGGCGGTAGGACGCTATGGTACGGCAGAAGAGATTGCCAGCTTTGTCGCTTATCTGGCAGGGCCGGAAAGTGGCTATATCACCGGTGCCAGCCTGATGGTGGATGGCGGGTTCAGCGCCTGATATGCACAAGATGTGTGTGGGAGCGGGCCTCCTGCCCCCACAAGGGCTGGAGGGGATCAGCTGTACGTCGCCAGCTCGCTCTGATGCGCCGCCAGAATCTCCGGCAACGAGCTTTTCAAATACTCGACCCAGGTCTTGATCTTGGCATCCAGGTACTGGCGTGACGGGTAGATGGCATACAGGTTCAGTTCCTGCGAGCGGTACTTGGGCAGCATGCGCACCAGCGTGCCGTTGCGCAGGCCTTCGATAGCCGCATACACCGGCAACACGCCGACGCCCATGCCACTGGTGATCGCGGTTTTCATCGCATCGGCAGAGTTGACCAGAAACGGCGACGAGTTGATCAGCACCATTTCCTGGCCTTCCGGGCCTTCGAACACCCATTTATCCAGGGCAATCACCGGGCTGACCAAACGCAGGCAGGCATGGTTGAGCAGGTCGCTGGGCTTGAGGGCGGTGCCGTTGGCTTTCACATACGCGGGCGAGGCGCACACGATGCTGTAGGTGATGCCCAGGCGCTGGGACACAAAGCCCGAATCCGGCAGCTCGCTGGCCAGCACGATGGATACGTCATATCCCTCGTTAAGCAGGTCCGGTACGCGGTTGGCCAGGGTCAGGTCGAAGGTCACATCCGGGTGGACCTTGCGGTAGCGGGCAATGGCGTCGATCACGAAGTGCTGACCGATGCCGGTCATGGTGTGCACTTTCAACTGGCCTGCGGGGCGCGAGTGAGCGTCGCTGGCTTCGGCTTCGGCTTCTTCGACATAAGCCAGGATCTGTTCGCAACGCAATAAGTAACGTTTGCCGGCCTCGGTCAGGGCGATGCGCCGGGTAGTACGGTTAAGCAAGCGGGTTTGCAGATGGGCCTCAAGGTTGGACACCGCCCGCGAAACGTTGGCGGTGGTGGTGTCCAGCATGGCGGCAGCGGCCGTGAAACTTCCGGCTTCGGCCACACAACTGAAGGCGCGCATGTTTTGCAAAGTGTCCATGAAGTGCTCTCAAGGGGCGATAGAAGGGACAGCAACCAATTACACAGCAACAAATTGTGACATGAAGTTTCAGGGTTTATTGGACGGTTTTCATTCGACCAACGGATTATCCCAAGAACGGTAATAAAGATTCACATTTATGCCCGCTTATCGTTGCGCCTGCCAGGCCATAGACTTCTCTACCTCAAGCCTCCCCCCTCCTTTTCAGGAATTTGCAGCAGTGCAGCGTCGCATCAGCAGAGAGCTTAAAGCCCTCAGTGTTCTGGCTTTATCGTTAGCATTAAACGGCTGCATTGGTTTTGGTGGCATCGGTCCCAAAGACGCGATGTTGCCTGCCAATACTCTGGCCACCGACGAGGCGATTGAAAACGCCGCGAAAGACGCAAACTGGCCCAAAGCCCAATGGTGGCACGCTTACGGCGACCCGCAACTGGATCAATGGATCAGTATGGCTGTACAGGGTAGCCCAAGCATGGCCATGGCTGCTGCACGTGTGCGTCAGGCCAGGGCGATGGCAGGGGTTGCCGAGTCGGCCGAGTCACTGCAAATCAATGGCGAGTCGACGCTCAAGCGGCACAACTGGCCTTCGGATCAATTCTATGGCCCGGGCGCGCTGGACAACTCCACGACCTGGGACAACAACGCCGCGCTGGGCTTCAGCTTCGCCCTCGACCTGTGGGGCCGCGAAAGCAATGCCACCGAGCAGGCCGTGGACATGGCCCATATGAGCGTCGCTGAAGGGCGCCAGGCCCAGCTCGAATTGCAGAACAACGTGATTCGCGCCTATATCCAGTTGTCGCTGCATTACGCCCAGCTCGATATCGTCGAATCGACCCTGCATCAGCAAGAGCAGATTCTTGAGCTGGCGCAGAAGCGTCTGGACGGTGGTATTGGTACCCATTTTGAAGTCAGCCAGGCGCAAGCGCCGCTGCCCGAGATCCATCGCCAGATCGATGCCCAGGAAGAAGAAATAGCCCTGACCCGCAGCCAGCTTGCGGCGTTGGCCGGTAAAGGTCCGGGCGAAGGCGCACGGCTCAAGCGTCCGACCCTGGCGTTGAACACCGCGCTGAAGCTGCCATCAGCCTTGCCGGCGCAACTGCTGGGCCAGCGCCCGGACGTGGTTGCCAGCCGCTGGGAAGTGGCTGCTCAGGCCCGGGGCATTGATGTGGCGCACGCCGGTTTCTACCCCAACGTGGACCTGGTGGGCAGCATCGGCTTTATGGCCACTGGTGGCAGTGCGCTGGGCTTTTTGACCGGCAAGAAACTCAACTACAACGTCGGCCCGGCAATTTCGCTGCCAATTTTCGATGGCGGTCGTTTGCGCTCGGAACTGGGAGTGGCTTCTGGTGGGTATGACATGGCCGTGGCCAAGTACAACCAGACGCTGGTGAATGCGCTCAAGGGTATTTCCGATCAGTTGATCAAGCGCGAGTCGATGGATAAACAGCAGGTGTTCGCCGCTGAGTCGGTGGACGCTGCGCAAAAAACCTACGACATCGCCATGGTCGCTTTCCAGCGCGGGCTGACCGATTACCTCAATGTGCTGAACGCGCAAACCCTGCTGTTCAAACAGCAGCAAATTCAGCAGCAAGTCCAGGCTGCACGCCTGAGCGCCCATGCCGAGCTGGTGACCGCCTTGGGTGGTGGCCTTGGCGCGGGCTTTGACGTGCCCAGGGACGATCGTTATGTGCCCGACAAACCCCCGGCCATCATGGCCGTGTTCACTCATTAAATCCCCGATGGCTAATTTTGAGAGCCTGTAGATGAACCACTTGCCCGCCCCGGTACGCTGGCTGTACTCCCTGGAATGGCGCCGTGGCTTTTATGACTGGGCACGCAGCGATGGCGTGACCTGGGTGCATATTTTCAAAGTGCTGGTCGCCGCGTTTTTGACCCTGTGGCTGGCCATGCGACTTGAGCTGCCACAACCGCGTACCGCGATGATCACCGTCTTTATCGTGATGCAGCCGCAAAGCGGTCAGGTGTTCGCCAAAAGCTTTTACCGGTTTTTGGGCACCCTGACTGGCTCGGCGGTGATGGTCGCGCTGATCGCCTTGTTTGCGCAAAACACGGTGTTGTTTCTCGGCGCGATGGCGATCTGGGTGGGCATCTGCTCGGCCGGTGCGGCCCGTTGCCGTAACTTTCGCGCCTATGGCTTTGTCCTGGCCGGCTACACCGCTGCAATGGTTGGTCTGCCCGCACTGGCACACCCCGACGGTGCCTTTATGGCTGCGGTGTGGCGAGTGCTGGAGATCTCCCTGGGCATTCTCTGCGCAACCGTGGTCAGTGCCGCCATTCTGCCCAAGACCGCTGGCGCGGCGATGCATGACGCGCTGTACAAGCGCTTTGGTGTATTTGCCGGTTTTGTTGCCCAGGGCTTGCGTGGCCAGTCCACCCAGGAAGCCTATGAGGCCAGCAATGTGCGTTTTATCGGCGAAAGCGTAGGCCTGGAAGGCATGCGCAGCGTCACGGTTTTTGAAGACCCGCACATGCGTCGGCGCAGTGGTCGCCTGAGCCGTTTGAACAGCGAGTTCATGGCCATCACCACGCGCTTCAATGCCCTGCACCAACTGCTTGCACGTTTGCGCAGCCGGGGTGTGGTGGACGTGGTGTCGGCCATCGAGCCCGAGCTGGAAATACTCGCACAGTTGCTCGATACCTACGCTGGTCGTTCGTTGACCGATAAAGACGCCGCCTTGCTGGCCGAGCAACTGGATACCTTCAAGGCAAGCCTGCCGGGGCATGTACGTGCGCTGCGGGTGCAGTTTCTGGAGGGTGAACCCAGCCCCTCGGACTTTCTCGATTTCAACACTGCGTACGAACTGCTGTTTCGTTTTGTCGACGACCTGCATAACTACGCACTGACCCACGCCTCGCTGGCCGACCATACCCACGAACGCGAGCGCTGGGACCAGCCGTTTATCTCGCAAACCAACTGGTGGTCGGCGGCAGCGTCCGGGATTCGGGCGGCGTTTATCCTGGCCGTACTTGGGACTTATTGGGTGATGACCGCCTGGCCCAGCGGCGCCATGATGACCTTGATTGCCGCCGCCACTGTCGGTTTGTCGGCGGCCACGCCCAACCCCAAGCGCATGGCCTTTCAGATGGCTTGCGGCACATTCCTCGGGGCGTTGATCGGCTTTGTCGAGATGTTCTTCGTGCTGCCGCATATCGACGGTTTCCCACTGTTGTGCCTGGTGCTGGCGCCGGTGATTGTGCTGGGTTCGTTCCTCACCTCGCGGGCCAACTACGCCGGTGTTGGCCTGGGCTTGCTGATCTTCTTCAGCACCGGCTCGGTCCCTGACAACCTGACGATTTACAACCCGTACCAGTTTATCAATGACTACATCGCGATGGTGCTGGGCATGCTGGTCTGCGCTGCGGCTGGTGCGATCATCCTGCCGCCCAACAGCCGCTGGCTGTGGAGCCGTCTGGAGCAGGACTTGCGCGAGCAAGTGGTGTACGCCATCAGCGGCAAGTTGCGCGGTTTGAGTTCCAGCCTGGAAAGCCGTACCCGTGACCTGATGCACCAGGCTTATGGCCTGGCCGCCGGCAAGCCGCAGGTGCAGCGCGAACTGCTGCGCTGGATGTTTGTGGTGCTGGAAGTCGGCCACGCGATTATCGAGTTGCGCAAGGAACAGGCGATTTTGCCGGTGCACCCGGCATACGCCGAGGCTCAGCCATGGCGCCAAGCCATCCGGGTGATGGGCCGGGCACTGGTGCGGCTGTTTATCGCTCCCAGTGAAAGCAACCTGGAACGGGCGTTGATTGCCGTCGATCACGCCATCAGCCGGGTGCAGTCCACCGATGAGCCGTTTGCCCGCAACTTCGACACCTCGGCCCTGGTGCGGGTGCAAAGCTACCTGCACTTTATCCGTACCTCATTGCTCGACCCGCAATCGCCGCTGGCCGTTTATGCCCAGCCGCAAGGACTAGAACATGCCTCGTGAAATCGCCTTCCATGGTGTCTATATGCCCACCATGACCCTGATGTTCTTTATCGCGGCGGGGTTGGCATGGGGCTTTGACCGACTGTTTTCCGGCTATGACCTGTACCGCTTCTTCTGGCACCCGGCGCTGCTGCGCCTGAGCCTGTTTGCTTGTCTTTTTGGCGCTATGGCGCTCACTGTTTACCGTTGAGACCGATCCGATGAAAAAGTTTTTCAGCCTGCTCGCCACCTTGCTGGTTCTGGCCCTCGCCATATGGATCGGCCGCACCCTCTGGGAGCACTACATGAATACCCCGTGGACCCGTGATGGACGGGTGCGGGCCGATATCATCAACGTTGCCGCCGACGTTAATGGTTATGTAGTCGGGGTGCCGGTCAAGGACAACCAGTTAGTGAAAAAGGGCGACGTGCTGTTGGAAATCGACCCTGAGCATTACCAGATCGTGGTCAAGCAGGCGCAGTCCCTGGTGGCATCGCGCAAGGCGACCTGGGAAATGCGCAAGGTCAATGCCCATCGCCGGGCCGATATGGACAACCTGGTGATCTCCCGCGAGAACCGTGACGACGCCAGCAATATCGCTGACTCGGCCCTGGCCGACTACCAGCATGCCCTGGCCCAGCTGGACGCTGCGCAACTGGACCTGAAACGTACCAAGGTGCTGGCTACGGTCGATGGCTATGTGACCAACCTCAATGTGCATCGTGGTGACTACGCGCGGGTGGGTGATCCGAAAATGGCCGTGATCGACCAGGATTCGTTCTGGGTGTATGGCTTCTTTGAAGAAACCAAGCTGCCGCATATCCGCGTGGGCGACAAGGCCGACCTGCAGATGATGAGCGGCGAAGTATTGAAGGGCCATGTGGAAAGCATCTCGCGGGGTATCTACGACCGCGACAACCCCGAGAGCCGTGAATTGGTGGCGGACGTGAACCCGACCTTCAACTGGGTGCGCCTGGCGCAGCGGGTGCCGGTGCGTATTCACATTGACGAGATTCCGGATGGCTTCCTGCTGGCGGCGGGTACGACCTGTACCGTGATTGTGGAGCAATAACGCCAATTGCCTTGGTGCTTGTCTCTGTGGCAGCGGGCTTGCTCGCGATGAAGGCAGCGCGGTAGTTCTGATTAATCGCGGTGATGCCATCGCGAGCAAGCCCGCTCCCACGGAATTTATACCGGGATTTAATCCGCGCAAAACGTCTCATGCAAATGCCGCCACAGCACCTTTCCGTCGGCGGTTTTTTCAAACACCACGGTGGCTCTGCGATCAGTGCGGTTGCCGTTATGTTCTTCCTGCAACTCGCGGTAGCTGATCACCGCACCGGCCGAATGCAGGGCAATGCCCTTGAACTCGCCAAGGGTGATTTTCAACCCCGGTCGGGCGCCACGCAGTTGTTCAAACAGCGTTTCTACGCCATCAACATCCAGTACCTTGCCGCCGGGTGTGATCATCGAAAACTGCGGCGAAAAACGCGCCAGCAACACCGGCAGCACGCCGGGTTCCAGGCCGGAAAACCAGCCTTCAATCTCGACGTGGGTTTCGTTTACCAGCTCGAAGTAGCTCGCATAATCAGTCATTACAATCTCCAGGTCAGGGTGCGAGCAAGGCCAGCACGCGGGGTGTATCAAGGCGTAAAACGGGGACAAGCGGCACCAGGGTCAACACACTGCCGATGGCAAAGCATAGGGCAAAGGCGTGGGGCGTCGAGGTGATCAGGGTCAATGCGCCAAACAAGGCCATCATCAAAGCCGGGCCCAGCAGAAAGCTCAGTTGTCGGTTGATATTCCACAGTGCGCTGGCATGGCCCATATGTTGCGCAGAAACATCGATAAACGCGGTGTTTTGCGCGGTGCTGCTGCACAGACTGCCGCCAAAACCCATCAGCCCGTACAGGGTGATGGGCAACCACGAGCTTGAAGCATCAATCTGGATCAATAAGCCGATGCCCAGCGCTTGAGCTGTCATGCCCAGCAAAAGCAGCGGCTTTGGCCCGACACGGTTGAATTGATAGCGGCTCAGGCTGATGCCCAGGGCTGATGCCAGTGCCCAGGGCAGCATCAGGGCACCGGTCTGCGTGGGGCTCAAGCCCAACTGGTGCAGATACAGAATGCTCACCAGTTGGGTGCCGATAAAAACGCCGGGGATAAACAGATAGGTCAGCATACCGACGCGCAGCAGCGGGCTCTTGAGCAAGCGACCCATAGTCAGGGCACCCGCCGTCATACTCTGATAACTCAGTGCCGGGCGCGAAGCAGGGCGGGGTTCTGATGCAAACCAGCGTGCGGCCAGCAGCAGGGCAAGCAGCGCCAGTGGCAGGTTGGCGTAAAACACCCAGCGCCACGACCACCCCTCGACCACCCAGCCGCCCAAGACCGGCGATAAGGCGGGCACCAGCAGAGCCACCAGCAAAATCACCGAAGTCAGGCGGGCACGTTCCCTTACGGGGAAGTGCCGATACACCATGGCTTGCCCCACCGGGATCAATAACCCGCCCGCCAGCCCCTGCAAAAGACGCCAGCCAATCAGGGTTTCAATCGAACCCGACTGTGCCACGCACCATGACGCCACGCTGAACAACAACAGTGAAGCCATGATCAGGCGCTTTTCGCCAAACACAGCTGCCAGCCATACGCTGGGCAAAATAATCACGGTCAGGCCGAGCATATAGGCGTTGCCGATCCAGGCCAGTTGCGCAACGGATGCGTGCAGCTCCAGGCTGATTTGCGGGTAGGCAATGGCAGCGGCGAACATGTTCACCAGATCCAGTGCATAGCCCAGCAAATACACCAGGGCGATTTTGTTGCGGTAGGCCATGATCGGCTCCTTGATCGGAGACCGCACAGTAAGCAGCTTTTGCTGCTGGAGGAACCGTCTGCTCGCTGCTAGATTGTCAAAAATATTTTGACAATAGGCAGGTTTAACGATGGTCAGCCTCGATCGGTTCGACACCTTCAAGGCGGTGGTTGAGGCCGGCTCCCTGACGGGCGCCGCAGACTTGCTGGGGCAAACCCGGGCGGTGGTCAGCTTCAATATCAAGCGCCTTGAGGCCGAGCTGGGCGTGACCCTGCTGACACGCAACACCCGAAGGCTGGCGCTGACCGAGGCGGGCGAACGCTTTTATGTGCATTGCCTGAGCATGCTGGAGGCGGCCCGCCTGGCGATTGACGAGGCCCGTAGTGAACACACCGAACTCAAGGGCACGCTGCGCATCACCACCACGGTGGAATATGCCCTGGCCAAAGTGGTGCCTGCACTGGAGCTGTTTCGCAGTCTGCACCCCGAACTCGATGTGCATTTGTCGACTTCCTCGACCCATGCCGACCTGATCTCCGAGCGTTTTGACGTGGCCCTGCGCCTGGGCCGTGTGCTCGATTCGAGTCATCGCGCCGTGCAATTGAGCACCTTCGAGATTCTGCCCGTGGCCTCACCGGGGTTTATTGCCAGCGTGGCGCCGATTAACAGCGTGCAAGCCCTTGAGCAAACGCCGTGGCTGGAGCATGGCCGGGTAGGGGAGTTGAATATTACCGAGTTGAGCAGCGGTGCGGTGCGGCCTTACCAGCCCAACCCCGGCAAGGCGCGGATCAAGGCGGATAACTCATCGGTGCTGCAGGCGTTTGCCCTGACGGGGCAGGGTGTGGCGATTCTGCCCGACTGGCTGATTGCAGAGGATTTGCAGGCCGGGCGCCTGGTGCATCTGCTTCCCGGCTGGCAATTTACCCGCCAGGGGGTTTATGCGCTGTACCCCGACACTCGTCATCTGCCGCTGAAGGTGCGGGTGTTTATTGATTTTATGAAAATCCATGCCTGAGCATCGATTGTTGTGGGAGCGGGCTTGCTCGCGATGGTGTCACCGCGCTTTGACTGGAAGACCGCATCGCCTGCATCGCGAGCAAGCCCGCTCCCACAGAGAAATTCGCAGATCATCAAAAGGTTTTATTCAACCCGAACCGCTTCATCAGGATTTTTTGCAGCAACGCGCTCGGCACTAGCGCAGCCAGCAGCGGCATGGCGCGGCTGCCATTGCCGTAACGCAATAACATTGGCGGTTTGGGTTTCTGTACGGCCTTGAGTACCGCATCGGCAAAGGCAGTTGCCGGTGTGGGGTTGTCTTGCGAGGCCTTGGCTCTTGCACGAATGCCGTCACGCATGGGCCACCAGGGCGAATGCTCGGCAATCAATTGCTCGGCCTGGGCACTGGCATTTTTCGCGAAGTGGGTGTCGATGGCGCCTGGCTGCACCTCCAGCACGCGAATGGCAAAAGGCGCCAGTTCCATGCGCAGGGCATCGCTCAATGCATGCACTGCCGCCTTGGAGGCGCAATAGGCCCCGGCAAACGGCGTCACCAATACCCCGGAAACACTGCCGATATTGACCACCAGCCCTTGGTTGCGACGCAGTGCTGCAAACAGGGCGCGGGTGACACCCACCACTGAAAAAACATTGGTTTCAAATTGCTGCTGCAACCCTTCGACGCCACCATCGAGCAACGGCCCCATGGCACCGTAACCGGCGTTATTGATCAACACGTCCAGCCCGCCGCCAGCTTGCTCCAGACGCTCGACCAGTTGCGCCAGCGCCTGCGGGTCATTGACGTCCAGTTGCACAGCGTCAAATCCCGCGGCTGCCAGCCGGGCCACGTCTTCAGGCTTGCGGGCGCAGGCCCATACGTCATGACCGGCTGCCTTGAAGGCATTGGCCAGGGCGCGGCCAATACCGCTGGAACAACCGGTGATCAAAACACGGGGCATCAAAATATCCTTAGTTGGCAAAGCTGCCTTGCAGGCGCTCGGCTCGGAATTCCAGGGTTTGCGGGCGATAACCGGCGCGCAGGGGCGGCATTGGCAAGCAGTCCTGCCAGCTTGCCCCGGCCTGCAGCTCGCCGGGGCCGCGATAGCGTGGGGCGGTGTAGAGGTTGTCGGCGAGGTTGACGGTGTCGCCGGGTGCATAGGCGGCGATGCGCCAGCCGAGCTCGATCAATGGCACGCTATTGTGGTTTTGCAGTGTCAGTTGCAGCGGGCGGTCTGCCGGGCATAGTGCGGGGTCATAGGTGATACGCAGCTCCAGGCGTGCCAGTTGCTGAGCTTCACGATGATCCAGCCATGCCACCGAAACGGCCACCAGCGCCAACCCGATCAGCGCAGCCATCGACACCGGCAAGGCCTTGGCCGGGTAGCGCAACAGCAGGATCAGCCAGGTAATGATCAGTAAAAAGCCGATAAACATGGCCACGCCTCTTGCAGGGAATGGCTCTAACTTACCAGAGGGGGATCATTCCGGGGCATGGTCGCGCAAAAACACCAGCAGATCCGGCTTGGACTGCTCGGCGCTAAAGCGATAACCCTGGGCATCGAACTGCTTGAGGTGCTCGGGGTTGTTGATACGTTCCTTGAGCACGAACCGGCTCATCATGCCGCGGGCTTTTTTCGCGTAGAAGCTGATGATCTTGTGCTGGCCGTTTTTCAGGTCCTTGAATTCGGTATTGATGATGCGGGCGTTCAGGGCCGGTTTTTTCACCGCCGAGAAGTATTCGTTGGACGCCAGGTTGAGCAACACGTCATCACCTTGGGCGGCGAGGGCCTCATTGAGCCACTCGCTGATCTGCGTGCCCCAGAACGCGTACAGGTCCTTGCCACGGGCATTGGCCAGTTTGGTGCCCATCTCCAGGCGATAGGGCATCATCAGGTCCAGCGGGCGCAGCAGCCCGTACAGCCCCGAGAGCATGCGCAGATGGGTTTGTGCGTAGTCAAAGTCTGCTTCACTGAAGTCCACGGCATTGAGGCCGGTGTACACATCGCCCTTGAACGCCAGCAGGGCCTGCTTGGCATTTTCTGCGGTAAAGGCGGGCGTCCAGCTGCCGAAGCGTGCTGCGTTAAGGCCTGAAAGCTTGTCGGACAAATGCATCAGCTCGCCAATCTGTTGCGGGCTTAGTTCGCGCAATTGCTCGATCAGTTCCTGGGAGTGGTCCAGGTATTGCGGCTGGGTGAAACGCGCAGTTGCCGGCGGCGTCTCGTAATCGAGGGTTTTGGCGGGTGAAATCACCATCAGCATGGGGTCGTCTCCTTTTAGCGTCGGGGGGATTCTAGGGGGTTGGGCAGTTTGACTCCAGCTATGGCAGCGATAGGCATTGCGCAAAACCTGTGGCAGCGGGCTTGCTCGCGATGGCATCACTGCGGTTTACCTGACAGATCGCGTCGCCAGAATCGCGAGCAAGCCCGCTGCCACAGGTATAGTGCGAGCAGTTTTCACAAGGAGATCGACCCGTGCGCATTGCTGTTTTTTTTTCGGCCCTACTGGTGTGTCTGGGGGCGCAGGCGGCACCTAATGAACCGGCAACCCTGGATCGCAGCACCTGGCCCGAGCAATTGATCAGCCCTGCCTTGTTCGATGTGGCTTCGCGGGCCGAAATCCTTGCCTTCGCCCATGCCCTGCTGGCCAGCGAAGCACTGGACGAAGGCGCCCTCAAAGAGCGCCTGGGCCTGAAAATCATCAACCTGGATGCCATCGATAAGCTGCGCAAGCGCATGTGGCAACGGCTACTGGCCAACTACAACTATGCCCAGCAGAGCTGCGATCAGGATGCCTCGTTCTGTTATTACGTCGACGGCATGGACAGCCTGCGTGAGCAGGCCGGCAAGTTTGCCATTGCCGATGACTCGTTTTACGTCGCCTGGGCCGAACCCGGCCGTGCGTTTCACCAGCGTTATCTGAATGAGCAACTGCGCAAGGCGGCGTTGTTCCCGCAGATCAGCAGCGAAGTCGAGCTGTTCGGCGAGCAGGAAAGCAATGGCGAGGCCATGCACGACCGGTTGTTTTTACTGAGCTTCGACAGTGGCCCCACCCTGTTGCCGGGCACCACCGACTGGCTGACCGATTACCTGCGCAAGCAGTCCCTGAGCGCGAGGTTTTTTGTGCTGGGCAACAGTGTCCAGGTGCGCCTCGACAAAGGCGGCGCGCAGGCGCTGCAAGCGCTGTACAAGGGCCAGTGCGTGGGTGTGCAGGGCTGGGAATATCGCTCTCACAGCCACTGGCAGGCCTGGCAGGACTCGATCCTGCGCAGCACGGCCTTGGTCAAGCAGGTGACCCCGCAAAACTATATACCCCTGTTTCGCCCGCCCTACGGGCAGCGCCGGGCAGACAGCGGGGCTTTTTTTGAAGCGCAGGGTTTGCAGGTGGCATTGTGGGATATCGATGCCCAGGACATGGCCGCCAGCCTGAGCGCCGAGCAGTCAGCGCAACGGGTCTTGACCCTGATGCTGTTGTGGCGCCACGGGGTGATTGCGTTTCACGATACCCAGGACAAGGTGCGCACCGCATTGCCCTGGTTGCTCAAGGCGACAGCACAGAGTGGTCTGGGTTGGGATGATTGCGAAGTGCTGTAGAAACAGGCAGTTAATAACTAACCTTAGCTGTGCTTGCGGCATTCGCCAAGGCAATTCGTCACTCAAAAAAATAAATCTCTTAATCGCTAAAAAAGCTTTTTTTTGTCACACAAATTGGAGTATTACGAAGACAGACGGCCGAAACCTGCGACACAGGTGGCGTCTTCCAAGACCCATCGGGCAGGGTATACGGCAGTCCCTTCGAGGCGCAGCACTGTTGCGGTATTGCGTCTAATGGCTCCCACAAAGGTGACCGAGTATGGATGATCACGGACGCACTCATTCTTCCAACCAGCCAATCCTTTATGTACTCGATACCAATGTTCTGATTCACGATCCAAACGCAATGCTCAACTTCGAGGAACACCACGTCGCGATCCCGATGACGGTGCTCGAAGAACTCGACAAGCTCAAGACCGGCAAATTACTGGTGGCAGCAGAATGCCGTCAGGCCATTCGTCTGATTGATCAGTTGCTGGGGGTTGCCACCCCCGATGACGTCGAAAAGGGCGTGCCGATTCAACGTGGCAAAGGAGCGCCAAAAGGCTTTCTGTCGATCCTCATGAGCAAGCGCCGCGAGCCCAACGCGCTGCTGCCCGAAAATCTCAACGACAACATCATCATCAACCAGTTGATTGACCTTCACGCCCGTGAGCCGAAGTTGCGCGTGGTGCTGGTTACCAAAGACATCAACATGCGCCTCAAGGCCCGGGCGTGCGGGATCGAGTCCGAGGACTACAGCACCGACCAACTGGTTGACGACGTGTCGATGCTGTCGCGCGGCTATCACACCATGACCGGTTCGTTCTGGGACCGGGTCAACAAGGTCGAAACCCGTCAGGGCCATGGCCGTACCTGGCATCAGGTACAAATGAACGAAAACCTGCCGGCCGTGCATATCAATGAATTCATCATCGATGAGCAGGGTTTTGTCGGCTGGATCAAAGAGGTACGCAAAGACCAGTTGCTGATCCTCGACATGCACCAGGAACCGCTGCTGCATCAGGAAGCCTGGGGCCTCAAGCCGCGGGATATCTACCAGGGGCTGGCGCTGTTTGCCTTGCTCGACCCGGATATTCACCTGGTCAACCTGTCGGGTGCAGCGGGTTCGGGCAAGACCATTCTGGCGCTGGCGGCGGCGATTGAACAAACCATGGTCAGCAAGCGCTACCGGCGGATTATCTGTACCCGCAGCGTACAGGGCCTGGACCAGGAAATCGGCTTCTTGCCGGGTACCGAAGCCGAGAAAATGGAGCCTTGGCTGGGGGCCATCACCGACAACCTTGAAGCCCTGCATATGGATGACGAAAACACCCACGGCAGTGTCGACTACATCCTGAGCAAGGTGCCATTGCAGTTCAAATCCCTGAACTACATCCGTGGTCGCAGCTTCCAGCAGAGCCTGATTTTGATTGATGAGTGCCAGAACCTGACACCGCACCAGATGAAAACCATCATCACCCGTGCGGGCGCCGGTTCCAAAGTGGTGTGCCTGGGCAACCTGGCACAGATCGATACACCGTACCTGTCGGCCACCAGTTCGGGGCTGACCTACCTGACGGAGCGTTTCAAAGACTTCCCCAACGGTGTGCATATCGCCCTGCAAGGGGTGCCTCGCTCGATTCTGGCGGAATACGCCGAGTCCCATCTCTGACATTGCTGGTTTAACCCTGACCCGGGCGGCCTTGAGCCGCCCGGTTTGTTTTTGTGCTGCCCATTAATGTGAATAGAGGCCTATCGCTATTATGCGCAAGAAGTTGCGCACTTATTTGTGAGTAATCTTGTATATATATTGCAGTAAGCCTTTTGTTTATTGGTCTGCAGGCGAGTGCGCAAGAAGTTGCACAGTATTGTGCAACTTTCTATGCGCTTTTAAGATGTCTTGTGGTTGAGGGTCAGTCTTTTGGGATTGTTGTTTTTGCGATGGCTTCGTTATTAAATATTTTTATAAGTTTATGCGAGCCTTGATATGAATAAACAGTGCTTGGGCGGTATTTTTTGTCTTCCAAGTACTGATATTGCATTTAACGTGTTCACCTTGAGGAACCATGGATGTTTAGTCCTGCCAACGAAACGCAATTCACTCTGACGATCAAGGGGCTTGCACAAGATCTGCGTGTGCTTGAGTTTCAGGGATCGGAGGCGATCAGCTCACCTTTTGCAATCAAGGTGGAACTGGTCAGCGAACGCCCGAACCTTGACCTTGAAAGCCTGCTCCACCAACAGGCTTTTCTGGCGTTCAATAGTAGTGGAAGCGGTATTCACGGGCAGATTTATCGTATTGCCCAGGGCGACTCTGGCAAACGCTTCACCCATTACAGCCTGACACTGGTACCCCAACTGACGTACCTGCGCCATCGCACCAACCAGCGTATCTTTCAGCAGCGCAGCGTTCCTCAGATCATTGCCAAAGTGCTCGAAGAACACGGGATCCATGGCGATGCTTATCAGTTTCAATTGAACTCGAACTATCCGCCGCGTGAGTACTGCGTCCAGTACAACGAGTCGGATTTGCACTTCATCCAGCGTTTAAGCCGCGAAGAAGGCATTCACTACCACTTCCAGCACTGCGAACAGACTCACCTGATAGTGTTCGGCGATGATCAGACAGCCTTCCCCCAGCTGGACACACCCACAGCATACGTACAGAGCAGCGGCCTGGTGGCGGACGAGCCTGTCATCAAACATTTCAATCTGCGTATTGAAGCCCGTACCAGCCGCACCACCCGTCGGGACTACAACTTCGAGAAGGCCAGTTTTCTGGTTGAGGCCGCCCACAGCCCTGAAGAGCAAAGCCCGCAACCCGATCTGGAGGATTACGACTACCCGGGGCTGTTCGTACAGAGCGAACGCGGCAAGCCCTTGACCCGGCGCGCCCTTGAACGTCATCGCGCCGACTACCGCCAGGCCGAGGGCAAAAGCGATCAGCCGACCCTTGTCAGCGGGCACTTCATGCCGCTCAGTGAGCACCCGCGCAAAGACTGGAACATGCTCTGGCTGCTCACTGAAGTCCATCACCAGGGCTACCAGCCGCAGGTGCTGGAGGAGACCTTCATCAGCGACAGTGTGTCTGATGAAGGGTTTGAGCAGGGCTATCGCAACCGTTTCGTAGCCACCCCGTGGGACGTGTTTTATCGCCCGCAACAGGCCTACCCCAAACCTCGCGTGCTGGGTAGCCAGACGGCCCTGGTGACGGGCCCTGCCGGGGAGGAGATTTACTGCGACGCCCATGGCCGCATCAAGGTCCAGTTCCACTGGGATCGTGAAGGCAAGGCCAATGACAAATCCAGCTACTGGCTGCGGGTAGCCTCCAGCTGGGCGGGCAGTAGCCATGGCAGCGTCACGATTCCTCGGGTCGGCATGGAGGTACTGGTCACCTTCCTTGAAGGTGACCCTGATCAGCCCGTGGTCAGCGGTTGCCTGGCCAATAGCCTCAACCCGGTGCCGTATGAATTGCCTGCGCACAAGACCCGCACGGTATTGCGTAGCCGCAGTTCACCGGGAAGTAGCGGATTCAACGAGCTGCACCTCGAAGACCGCACGGGCCAGGAACTGATCTATTTGCGCGCTCAGCGTGACATGGAGCAGAACGTCGAAAACGACAGCCGTCTGCAAGTTGGTAACGAACGGCATGAAACCATCAAGGGCAACAGCATCGCGGTGCTGGAGGCTGAAGACCAGCGCACGGTGACGGCGGATCGCAAGGTCGAGCTCAAGGCCAACGACTACTTGCAGATAGCCAGCAGCAGTCATACCCGTGTCGGCCAGACCCTGGTAGCCGAGGCCGGGCAGGAGGTTCACCTGAAAGCGGGGGCCAACCTGATCCTCGACGCAGGGGCGAGCATTACCCTGAAGGCTGCAGGTCAACATATCGTCATTGGCCCCGGCGGGATTTTCAGCAGCACCGAGATTCAACTGGGTGGTGCACCTGTCAGCGGGACTGCCGCAGCGCCGTTGCTACCCGGCTTGCTCGGGCTATTGGCCGTACCGTCGCTGCTTGGGCAGGAACAAAACCCAATGGCGCAAGCCGCCGTGGAGTCCGAACCGCCATCACCGCCCAAACCGGTCTGCAAGGAATGCCTGCTGGCCGCACAGGCCAGGGCCGAAGCCTTGGTGCCGCGTTAACACTGATTGAGCGAACATCATCGATTGAGGAAGAGCCATGTTACCCACGGCTAAGGATTGGTTGAACCGTCTGGCGGCAGAGTCCCGCAGCGCACAGCTGGATCACCTGGATGTACTGATCGACTGCGCCACGCTGCCGGCCTCGTTGCTGGCGTCCCTGCTTGAACTGACACCTGCGCCGGCATGCGCCTGGCTGTTCGAGCAAACCCCGGAGCACGAACTGGCGCACCAGGGGCCCGTATTGTTGCGTATTGCACTGGCCAGCGAGGAGCAGCGGGCGGGGCTTTTGCAATTGCTTGGCGCGGTGCATGACAAGTTCTGCGTGCTGGCAATCATCAGCCGTTGGCCCTTCGCTGACCTGGCCGCGCACTTGCGCGCAGCTACCCAGGCCACCTGGAGCAAGGGCGCGTGCTGTGGAGTGTTGCGTTATTACGATACGCGCCTGTTCAGGCATTTATGCGACCAGCTTGACCCCCACCAGCGCAGGCTTTTTCACGCCCCGGTGATCCAGTGGAACTGGATCGACCATGACGGCAAAGCTGCAACTTATTCGGGGTTCGATTTTCGTCAAGATCCCCAGAATGTGCTGAGTGGAATGAGTGTGACTGATGAGCAAGTTCTGCACATGCAGTCGGTGAGTGCTGCGCTTCAGTGGTTCAAGGACTATGGCAAAAGGCCCGGTGAACATGGATTCACTTCACGCGAAGCCATGGTTTTCTGGCTGATTACGGTCCATCTGGATATCAACCGGAAGAAGCTTGAAACCCGGCACCACCAGGGCTTTATTGCCAGCGCACTGAGTGAGCTTCGCTCCTTGACCCTGACGGGCAATGGGGGGGGCTTGTGAGCCGTTTACTGCTGGTGATGCTTGTCGGCGTTATCACGTTGCAAGGCTGTACTGAGTCCCTGCCGGAAAGACTGGGCGCGCCGATCGAGGGTTATAGCCATACCTCGGCGGCGATCAACCGGTTTTCGGTCAATGGCAATGGCGGGCCGAATTTGGCGCCCTATGGATACGGGGGTGGGCAAATGTGTTGCGCAACGCTGCCTGTGAAGTGGCATCCCGGTTTGACCGTGGTGGTTGAGTGGGAGAAAGACCCGGATCCGTATGACTCAGCCAATTGGCCAAAACCCCGTTATTCCGATGCGTGGCGCAAGGCCGCTAGAGAGCACGAAACACGCTACACCCGCCATCGAGCCGTGGTGGCTGTTGCGCCGTATGAGCGGTTGGGTGTCGTCAATGTGCATTTTCTACCTTGTAATCAGGTCGCAGTTACGGCGGGCAATATGTTGCCTCGCAACCCCAGGTATCCCTATCGCTTCCCTCAAAAAATGCAGGAGCCAGCCACATGTCC
>Ga0302347_1001157_pt1 | contig 33308 bp, 33 predicted proteins | sample PhyWR1_FD_202178 | JGI IMG/M metagenome (GOLD analysis project Ga0302347, IMG submission 202178) | Leaf surface microbial communities from wheat plants in UC Gill Tract Community Farm, Albany, California, United States - DLSL W.R1 (v2)... | ecosystem: Host-associated > Plants > Phyllosphere >... | reverse complement strand
ATACGGTTCAGGCGCGCCCGTCAGGCGGGTAGAATAGCCGCCACCTTACGCAAGATGCGACCCGCACATGACCGATCTGACGCTTTATCACAACCCGCGCTGCTCGAAATCCCGCGGTGCGCTCGAAATCCTCGAAGCTCGTGGCCTGACGCCCACCGTGGTGCGTTACCTCGAAACCCCGCTCAATGCCGCGCGATTGGGCGAGCTGCTGGCCAAGCTGAATATCAGCGCACGGCAACTGCTGCGCACCGGTGAGGACGAATACAAGACCCTCAACCTGGCCGACAGCAGCCTGGGCGAAGCACAGCTTATTGACGCAATGGCCGCCCACCCCAAGCTGATCGAACGACCGATCCTGGTCGCGGGCGACAAGGCCGTGATTGGTCGTCCACCGGAAAAAGTCCTGGAGATCCTGCCGTGAGTGCGCCTTATATCCTGGTTCTGTATTACAGCCGCAACGGTTCGACCAGCGAGATGGCCCGGCAAATCGCCCGGGGTATCGAGCAAGGCGGCCTTGAGGCGCGTCTGCGCACCGTACCGGCCATTTCCGCCGAGTGCGAAGCGGTGGCCCCGGCCATTCCGGACGAAGGCGCCATGTACGCCAGCCTCGATGACCTGAAAAACTGCTCGGGCCTGGCCCTGGGCAGCCCCACGCGCTTCGGCAATATGGCAGCGCCGCTCAAGTACTTTCTCGATGGCACCAGCAATCTGTGGCTGACCGGTGCCCTGGTAGGCAAACCGGCGGGCGTGTTCACCTCCACCGCCAGCCTGCACGGCGGCCAGGAAAGCACTCTGTTGTCGATGCTGCTGCCGCTGATGCACCACGGCATGCTGGTCACCGGCCTTCCCTACAGCGAGTCGTCCTTACTGCACACCACCGCAGGCGGTACGCCCTATGGCCCGAGTCACCATGCCGGCGCCGATGGCAAGCGTGGCCTGGACGAACATGAAACCGCCCTGTGCCGGGCCCTGGGTGAGCGATTGGCCACTATCGCTCTGAAACTGGAGAGCAACCGTGGCTAAAAAGCCAAAAGTGCTGCCGCCCATCGAGTGGCTGGAGCCGCGGGTGCGGCTGATGCGGGTATTGAGCCTGGTGTGCTTCTTTGGCCTGATCGCCCTGCTGTGCGTTTATTACCTGGTGTTTGCCGACCTGCACGGCTCACGCCCGTGGGTAATCCTGCTGATCGAACTGGTGCCGTTGATGTTTGTGGTGCCGGGCATGCTGATGGGTAGCCCGCGCGGGCACTCGTTCACCTGCTACGTGGTCAACCTGTACCTGATCAAGGGAGCGCTGGCGGCATTCGACCCGAATCGGCAAGTGTTCGGCCTGCTGGAAATCGCTGCCAGCGTCGCGGTATTCGTCAGTGCGTTGCTGTTTGTACGCTGGCGCTACCAGTTGGATCGACGTCTGAAAGGCGAGTGATGCGCTCCATCTTGTGGGAGCGGGCTTGCTCGCGATGGGATCAGGGCGTAATGCCAGATACACCGAGGTGCCTGCATCGCGAGCAAGCCCGCTCCCACATTAGACAGGATTTGCGGTGTTAGTGATTCACCGTAAACGCCAGCATCTGCGATAGCTGACACATCGGCCGGCCACTTTCGGCGTGCCACTGGTTGAATGCATTCTGCACAATCGCCAGATCCCGCAGGCTGGTGGGCGCCTTGTCCACCAGTTGCTGTGCATTCAGTGCGGCCACCACGTCATAGCTAGGCACAAAGGTGTCCTTGCCGACCATGCGCAGAAAGCGTGGTGCCGACAAACCGCCCAACTGATGCCCATACTTGGCCAGGTACTTCCACAATCCGACGATATCGGTCACCGGCCAATCAGCGATAAACGCGCCAAAACTGCCGTACTCCTGAGTGATATCGAGCACCATCTGCGCGTTTCGCGGCACACTTTTCAGCTTGCCCAGATGGCGAATGATCCGCGCATCCTGCATCAGTCGCTCCAGGTGCTCGGCGCCCATCAGCACCACTTTTTCCGGATCAAAGCCGAAAAACACTTCTTCAAACACCGGCCATTTGGCATCGACCACACTGTGCTTGAGCCCGGCACGAAACACCCGCAAAGCCAAGGTCGACAGGTAGCGATCATCGCTGATCCGACGCAATTGTTGCGCCGTTTTCGGGACAGGCAATTGGGCTTCCAGTGCGGCTGACGAACCAAAGCGGTTCAAACAGTATTCGTGCAGCCATTTGTAGTCGCGCATGCCCTCTCCTCTCGGCAATTTACAGGTTGAGCAGGTTAACGAAGCGCGGGGTAGCGGTTTCGTCGATTTTCAGGCTGGCGAAGTCAAACAGATTGCGATCCGCCAACTGCGACAGGTTTACGTTCTGCAGGCTGCGAAAGATACTCTCGGTGCGGCCCGGCGTCTTGCGGTCCCAGTCCTGGAGCATGTCCTTGACCACCTGGCGCTGCAGATTCTCCTGCGAACCACAGAGGTTGCATGGAATGATCGGGAACTGCTGCCAGTCGGAGTAGGCCTGGATGTCCTTCTCATTGCAGTACGCCAGCGGGCGGATCACCACGTTGCGCCCGTCATCGGAGCGCAGCTTGGGTGGCATGGCCTTGAGGGTGCCGTTGAAGAACATATTGAGGAAAAAGGTTTCAACGATATCGTCGCGATGATGCCCCAAGGCCATCTTGGTCGCGCCAATCTCATCGGCAAAGGTGTACAGGGTGCCACGGCGCAAGCGCGAGCACAGCGAACAGGTAGTCTTGCCTTCGGGGATCAGTTCCTTAACCACCGAGTAAGTATCTTTTTCAACGATATGGTATTCCACGCCCAGCGACTTGAGATAAGCCGGCAGCACCTCCTCGGGGAAACCCGGCTGCTTCTGGTCCATATTCACAGCCACAATATCAAACTGGATCGGCGCGACCTTCTGCAGGTGCAACAGCACATCGAGCAGCGTGTAGCTGTCCTTGCCACCTGACAGGCAAACCATCACCTTGTCTCCGTGCTCAATCATGTTGAAATCGGCCACAGCCTCCCCGGTCAATCGACGCAAGCGTTTCTGGAGTTTGATTTGAGAGACCGAGTGAGTGCCCATAGCGCTTCAATTCCGCGAGTTAAGACCAAAAGCCGGGGATTTTACCGAAAAAAACCGGCCAACGAACCCCTGCCCGCCTAAAGACGACAATGCGATAAGCCCGTATCTGACAGCACAATATGCTCTAAAGAGCCGGATATAGGGGTCGGCAGGTTTCCTATACTTGTTATCAAGGCCGCACGCCTACCTGTTTCTCGATACGTTCTGGCTGCGCGACCGGCACGCGTCCCACTGGGGGCGATGCGTCTTATACAGGAGCGACAGCCATGATCCATCACGTTGTGGGCCTCTTCACCCACCCCGATAAAGAATGGCGCGAAATCCGTGGTGATGCCGAAGAAAGCATCGGCCATATGTACTTCACGCATACATTGATTCTGGCTGCGATTCCGGCCATTTCCGCATTTATTGGCACGACCCAGGTTGGCTGGGTCATCGGTAGTCGCGCACCGGTGATGCTGACCATGGACAGCGCCTTGTGGATGACCCTGTTGTCCTATGCCGCCATGCTGGCAGGTGTCGGGGTGATGGGCGCATTTATTCACTGGATGGCCCGCACCTACGATGCACAACCGAGCCTGTCCCGTTGCGTGGCCTTTGCCACCTACACTGCTACACCGCTGTTTATCGGCGGACTGGCAGCGCTGTATCCGCATATGTGGCTGGGCATGGTGGTGGGCACCGCCGCCATTTGCTACACCGTGTATTTACTTTACGTCGGCCTGCCGACCTTTATGAACATCGATCCGGATGAAGGATTCCTGTTCTCCAGCTCCGTTCTGGCAGTAGGTCTTGTGGTGTTGGTGGCGATCATGGCGTTTACCGTGATTGTCTGGGGCCTGGGTGTAGGGCCGGTTTACACCAATTAGCAAACTCGCAGCAAAACTTGTGGGAGCGGGCTTGCTCGCGATGCAGGCAATCGGTCTGTCAGATAGACCCGGTTGATGCCATCGCGAGCAAGCCCGCTCCCGCAGAGCTGGAATGACCATTCAGCACCTCAGCACTTCGGAACCCCCACCGCTTGCGGCATAATCGCCAGCTCTGGAGAACCGAACCGCATGCCCGAGTCACTCAATACCCGCGTCGAAGACTGTTTCCAACAGGCCGAAGTGTTTTTCAAACGCCCCTTCAAGCGCCCCGTGGTCAGCTTCAAGCTGCGTGGGCAAAAAGCCGGGGTCGCCCATTTGCATGAAAACCTGCTGCGCTTCAATCCGCAGCTATACCGCGAAAACAGCGAAGATTTCCTCAAGCAAACCGTCCCCCACGAAGTCGCACACCTGATTGCCCACCAGCTGTTTGGAGAGCGCATCGCGCCCCATGGCGAAGAGTGGCAACTGATCATGCGCGGGGTATACGAACTGCCGCCCAATCGCTGCCATACCTACGCCATCAAGCGTCGCAGCGCCACACGCTATATCTACCGCTGCCCATGCCCGGACAGCGACTTCCCGTTCTCGGCCCAGCGCCATGCGCTGGTCGGGCAAGGTCGTGGCTACCTGTGCCGGCGCTGTCGTCAGCCCCTGGTTTTCAGCGGCCAGACCCGGGTCGAATAAACAGGCATAAAAAAACCCGTCCGAAGACGGGTTTTTTTATGTACTCACGCTTACTTCAGCAGCACCGGGGCCGGGCCTTCAGCCACGCCCAGATCGTCCTGTGGGCGGGTGTCTTCCAGCGGACGACCGCCGGAGTTCAGCTCTGCTTGCAGGGTGTCGGTGTCCAGCTCTTTAACCCACTTGGCCACAACCAGGGTAGCCACAGCGTTACCGATCAGGTTGGTCAGCGCACGGGCTTCGGACATGAAGCGGTCGATACCCAGGATCAGCGCCAGACCGGCAACCGGCAAGTGGCCGACAGCCGACAGGGTTGCCGCCAGTACGATAAAGCCGCTACCGGTCACGCCAGCAGCACCTTTGGAGGACAGCAACAACACCAGCAGCAACGTGATCTGATGGGTGATGTCCATATGGGTGTCAGTCGCCTGAGCGATAAACACGGCCGCCATGGTCAGGTAGATCGAAGTACCGTCGAGGTTGAACGAGTAACCGGTCGGGATCACCAGACCTACTACCGACTTCTTCGCGCCCAGTCGCTCCATTTTCACCAGCATGCGTGGCAGGGCCGATTCCGACGAAGACGTACCCAGTACGATCAGCAGCTCTTCACGGATATAGCGGATCAGCTTGATCACACTGAAGCCGTGGGCACGTGCAATACCGCCCAGCACGATCAGCACAAACAGTACGCAGGTGATGTAGAAGCAGATCATCAGCTGGCCCAGCTGTACCAGCGAGCCTACACCGTAAGCACCGATGGTGAAGGCCATCGCGCCCAGCGCACCGATTGGCGCCAGTTTCATGATCATGTTGATGATGTTGAACATCACATGGGCGAAGCGGTCGATAAAGTCCAGTACCGGCTTGCCGTAGGCACCCAGGCGGTGCAGGGCAAAACCAAACAGCACAGAGAACATCAGCACTTGCAGGATATCGCCATTGGCGAAGGCGCCAACAATGGTCGACGGGATCACGTTAAGGATAAAGCCAACAATGCTCTGATCCGCACCGGCAGTCACGTAGGCTGCGACTTTCGAGGCGTCCAGGGTCGAAACGTCGATGTGCATGCCAGCGCCAGGCTGAACCACGTTAACCACGATCAGGCCGATCAACAGCGCGATAGTCGACACGACTTCGAAATAGAGCAACGCATAACCGCCGGTCTTGCCAACCGACTTCATGCTCTGCATGCCGGCAATACCGCTGACCACCGTACAGAAAATAATGGGCGCGATGACCATTTTGATCAGTTTGATAAAGCCATCACCCAGCGGTTTGAGTGCAACACCGGTTTCCGGGTAGTAATGGCCCAGCATGATGCCGATAGCGATAGCTAAGATCACTTGCACATACAGGGATTTGTACAGTGGCTGACGAGTCGTCATTGCAAAGTTCCTCAAGTGCATCACTCAGTTGTCATTCCGTCTGACACTGGTGACACCTAAAGCGCGAACCCTCCTTGCTTGGAGGGATTTGTTGTTGGAGCTGCTCTACCGGCAGACCTCTCGCACTTATTGCAAGCCGTGGGCCACATTGAGCAAAACGCTCGCAATGGCCTATGGCGCCTGATCTTGCAGGAATTTACGGATCAATTTTGTAGGACAGGACTTGGCGGGATTCCGCCCATTGCGCATGTGATGGCGGCCGAAATGGCGGATATCCGCCTAAAGGCCGGTATCAAGAGATCACAGCTGAGGATTCTGTGGGCAATGACAAAGACAAGGATCTCATACCGCCGGGAAGTGAATCCGAAACGCCGCCCCGCCCAATGACGAATCATCCAGGGTCAGGGTGGCGTCATAACTCTCAATGATGTCCTTGACCACTGCCAGGCCAATACCCTGCCCTGGGTGCTGGCGGTCCAGGCGCTCGCCGCGCTGCAGGATCCGCGCGCGCTGATCCGGTGGTACTCCCGGGCCATCATCTTCCACGCACACCTCAATGCCGTGGACGTTGCGGTGCAGGCTGATACGGACCTGGCTCAGACACAGCCGGTAGCCGTTTTCCAGCAAGTTGCCGAGCAACTCCAGCAAGGCATTCTGCTCGATCGGCACATGGCTCAGTTCCGGGATGTCGTAACTGACCTTGACCCCCTTGTCGCGATACACCTTGTCCAGCGTATTGCACAGGCTTTGCACCACCGGTAGCAGTTCGACCTGATGGCGCACCAGGCCGCTCTTGCGCAAGCTGGCACGTTGCAACTGATATCCGATCTGCTGATTCATGCGCTCAATCTGACTTTGCAGCACCCAGGCCTGCTCACGCTCGGCAGGACGCTGGGCCATGCTTTCGCTTACACCCTGCAACACCGCCAGCGGTGTTTTCAGGCTATGGGCCAGGTCGTCGAGCGAGTCGCGATAACGTGTACGCTGTTCGCGCTCGCTTTGCAGTAAGCGGTTCAACGAGCCGGTGAGACGCAGCAGCTCGCGAGGATGCTGCTCGCTGAGACTCTCGCGTTCTCCGGTTTCAATTTCATCCAGTTCCTGACTCAAACGTCGCAAGGCGCGTAACCCCCACGTCAGACCAATCCATAGCAATGCCAGCAGCACAATCAAAGCTGCGCCGAACCCCAGATAAAGATTTTCGCGCAACCCTGCGAGCGTCAGGTTGTATTCACGCATCGGTTGTAAGGCAACAAAGCTGAAGGCAGCATTTTTGCCGCCGAGCAACTTGACCTCAACGTCGTAGACAAAAAACTCCTGCCCGTTGTCTTCGCGAATGCTTGCAAACTCATTGCCACGCCCGTCGTAGCGCGGCTTGTAGTTGATGGTTTCTTCTTGCGTGGCCCGCGAACGCCACACCAGGTGCCCGTCGCGGTCATAGATATAGCCGAGCAAGCGGCTGTCCGGCAGATTGAACTCTTCGTCCGGCAGCAGCACCGGCATCTTCAGACGGTTTTTTTCCATCTTTGCCGCTGAAATCAGCGTGGTCACATCTGACGCCAAACGCTGCTCTATGGCGTCCTTGAGCGCCAGACTGAACGCTCCTTGCATCGCCGGCAGCAACGCCAGCATAAACAACACGGCCAGCAGGGTTGCTGCCAACATCAATCGAACGCGAAGCGAACGAATCATCGGCAGCGCTCAGTAAACAGATACCCCAGGCCGCGCACCGTTTCGATTGGCTTAAAGCCGTTTGCCCCCTCAAGCTTGCGTCGCAGGCGCCCGACCAGCACCTCGATCACGTTCGGATCACGTTCCTCGTCATCCGGGTACAGCTGTTCCATCAGTCGATCCTTGGCCACCACTTGCTGGTGATGGCGCATCAGGTATTCAAGAATCCGGTATTCATAAGCAGTCAGTGCCAGCGGCTCACCATCGAGTACCGCCTGTTTGCGGTTGATGTCCAGCACCAGTTCCCCAGCCACAATGGTTGACTGGGTAAAACCACTGGAGCGGCGCAGTAACGCATTGAGCCGCGCGTCCAGCTCTTCAAATTGAAACGGCTTGACCACGTAATCGTCAGCACCCGCAGCCAGCCCTTCGACCTTGTCCTGCCAATTGCCACGCGCCGTAAGAATCAGAATCGGAAACGTTTTGCCCCGGGCACGTAACTGGCGGATCAGTTCCAGGCCGCCAAGCCCCGGCAAGCCCAGATCAATCATGGCCAGGTCATGATTGAACTGCTCGGTCTGGTACAACGCCTCTTCGGCATTGGCGACCGACTCAACCACATGACCACTTTCTGTCAGACGGGTTTGCAAGTGATGGCGCAGCAACGCCTCATCTTCAACCACCAGCAATTTCATCGCGCTCTCCCAAGCCAATCGCGTCTCGAAGGACGTGTGTCCCGTATAGCCTAGCCACACAGTATGATGCACGCCCTGAACCTGATCTGAACAATTGCACAGCCGGGCCAAGCCCCGGCACAATACCGATCATGAAACGACTCCCCGCCCTGCCTGCCTGCTGTACGCCCTTGCGCGCCGACTGGCCATTGCCGCAACTGCTGCCCGCCAGTGTATGGCTCAGCACTGACTTTATCCCTGCACAGCTTGAACACGACGATTTTACCCGCAGCGCCATTGCGATGCCTGCAAGTATTCAACGCTCAGTGGCTAAACGCCAAGCCGAATTTCTGGCCGGGCGCCTGTGCGCTCGTGCCGCGCTGCTGCAACTGGATGGCACCTGCGCCACGCCAGGCATGGGCGAAGACCGCGCCCCTATATGGCCAGCCCATATCAGCGGCGCCATTACCCACAGCAATGGCCGCGCCGGGGCGCTGGTGGCCCTGAAAAGTGAATGGCAGGGGCTGGGCATTGATCTGGAAAAGCTGCTCAGCACCGAACGCGCCCTGCGCCTGACCAAAGAGATACTGACCCCCGATGAGCTTTTGCGGATGGCTGCCGGGCCTGCAGAACAGATTGCGCTACTGGTCACGCTGACATTTTCGGTCAAGGAGAGCCTGTTCAAGGCGCTATACCCGCTGGTGCAAAAGCGCTTCTACTTTGAACACGCCGAAGTGCTGAGCTGGTCGCCCGAAGGTCAGGTGCGCGTGCGCCTGCTCACCGACCTGTCACCCGAGTGGCAACAGGGTCGTGAGCTGGATGCACAGTTTTGCCTGCTTGAAGGGCAGTTGCTGACGGTGGTGGCTATCAGAGGCAGCACGCCCCCTGTCGCCTGATAGCTGCCCCAATTACTGATTGGCCTGATACGCCTGCCGGGTCAGTTCCTCGATCAGAAGGTTGAGCTTCTGATCACGGGCAGCCGTAAGCTCAGCCCCTCGTTGCAACTCCAACACATCTGACAGGTCTGACGCTTCGGAAAGCTGTTGATAGTCACGTTGGTAATCGGCTTCTATGCCAGCGAAACGCTCGGCGTAGGTACTTTCCAGAAAATTTCGCCAGAATTTTTCATACATGATCGAGTGCATAAACGCCGGGTTACCGTCCAGAGCCAGAACAGTGGCTTTGGCCTCGGCAAGCTGTTCAGCAGATACTCCCGCCGTGGATTCGTACAGCATCGACCTCGCCTGGGTCGGCAAATCAAGGTCCTCAGCCAATTTGACCCGATAAAACAGGATAACTTCAGCTGCATCCGGGTTACCACCTTCCGCAACCCGCCTGCTGACTTCGGCATCGGAAATCCGGTCGACCTGCCTTAAACGGAACAACCGTTTGGCCAGCCTGAAAAGCTCCGCTTCACGCTGGGATTCTCCGGCGTTATTCAAGGCTTCATGGATCAGCACCTCAACTTCCATGTTCTCCAAAAGCACCATGGCGCCATCACCGCAGCTTCTCTCTTCACGAAAGACCCGGCTTAACAGTGAATCGCGCAGTTGGGTGTTGGCCAGCATTTGCTCAACGAGTGTCCACACCCGGTTTTTCAGTTGCTCCCAGGCTGACGGTGTCATCAAAAACTGGCTAGCGGCAAATAAAGCGAGGGTTTCAAAAAAGTCTGTAGCCGCGCCCCCAGCCCCTTGCAGCAACACCCACTGCCGGGTTCTTGCCTCCCGTTGAGTACTCGTCAGACTGCTGGACAACCACGGCGCAACACTGTGTACCGATGACTGGACCCGGGCCTGACCCGTGGCATGAGCTATCGAGGGACCAAAGCCAAAGTCACTGCCCCCTCTGACCCAGTAAGCGACGATCCGATCGCGGCTTTCCTGGGTAATGGGATTACCCGATATCGTGGTTGCAGCATTGGCCGTTGCAGTTTGCGATGCGTTAAAAACGACCTCGGGGATGCTGGTAATAAAATTATTGCGAAGGTTCGCCCACTGAACCTGATTCAGTGCCCACAACCCGTGGGGCCACTGAGTAATCCTTGTGCTTTGCAATCTCAAGTTGAGTAAACCCTGCATCTGGCTTACATCCGGTGTAACGCGCAGGGGGTTGTTACTCAGGTCCAGTATTTCAAGCATCGAACACGCCGCAAGCTGTTGAGCACTTTGCTCGGTGAGTACAAGACGATTGTCAGACAGGTCAAGCCGCCTCAGTTGCGTCATGCCCGCGATCGCCGGGGGCATGACGGTCAGTCGGTTACCCGACATGCTGAGTGTGTGCAACTGGGTAAAGCCACTCAGAAACTCATTTGAGCCATTGCGCAAACTCATGCTGTCCATTCTCAGCACCCGGATATGGCCAAAATCGCCGGTCAAGGCTGGCAAGTCACCGACGTCCATGCCGTAAAAATCGAGAATAGGCCCGATGACATGACCATTCGTCTCACGGGCAATTTCCGACTCCCCGCGCCAGGCCCGTACGATTCGCTCACACACCCGGAGCCTGTGACCAGGCATCGCCATCCCCATATGTGCCGTGCCAGTAGGGTAAAGCTGGATTTGCGCCCAGGCATCCAGTTCTACCTGCATGGTGTCGAACTGCGCCCGCCTCACAGCCACCTGGGCCCGCCGGGATGTTTCAGTACCGCCCAATGCATCCAGATACCCCCGTTGCCGCATCGAGTAAATGCTTGAGCTTCGCACCCAAATCCAGTGTTCGCACGATAGTGATAAACGGCCCGGCAGGCTGGCCGGTCAAGCCCGTGGCGTAGTCAATATGGCTGGCTTGCTCATAACTGTAGGGTTTGAGCAACACCGAGCCGGTTCGATAGCTGAAGTTCTCGCATGCTGCCTCCCATAATGAGGCTGAACGCAGCCGCTCAACGAATCTGGACTCATCCAGAGCGCGTATTCCTCGCGAAGGACTGAAGGTGAATTTGGGGTCGTGTTCAGCAGGTGAAGCACCACCGATTCGCGCCATGTATTCGAACAGGTCTTCTTCGGTATTTTCGCGGTAACGGGTATAGATACGTGCTTGCTCGGGGTCGACATCAACCCCCAGCAAGGTTTTCAACTTGCGTTTGAGGATCGCAATGTGAGTGGACTTGAACTCGGCCTTGATCTGCGCGATCTCATCATCGACCTCCTTGTAGGCAGCCTGCGCCCGGCGATAGAGCGCGGGGTAATTGAGTTTCTGCGCCTCGCTCAGGCTGTTGAAATTAGCCTCCACGATGGAAGACAAGTGAGAGAGCGCTTCTTTTTGCGCCCACTGCGTACTGGACAAGAGCAACGGTGCCCGGCCGCGTACAGGGGGTAAACTCGTCGTCATGGTTATGATTCCGTTGGGTTGAAAACCAACATATCCCTGAACAAAACCCGCGCTGCGGTAGATAGTTATCCCTTCTCCTGCAAGGTACTGGCGTCATGTTATGGTTCGCGCCCTGCCACTCGAGCGGTTTGCCACTATGCCCGTGACGTCTCGCGCCTTGCGTTTGGCGCTGTATTGCCTGTTGATTCTGGCCGGAGCGGCTCTGGCTGGCGGCTGGGCGATGCGTCAGGCTGAACGCCATGCGCTGGAAGAAAGCGCCCGACGCGGGCCCGAGCAATTGAGTCTGTATGCCAATTCGCTACACACCTTGATCGAGCGCTATCGCGCCCTGCCTGCCGTACTGGCGCTGGACCCGGAGCTGGTGGCAGCCTTGAGCAAGCCCATGACCGAGCAAGTGCAGGCCGCACTCAATCAAAAACTCGAACGCATCAACGGCGCGGCACAGTCCTCTACTTTGGAGCTGCTCGACAGTACCGGCCTGGCAGTCGCGGCCAGTAACTGGAACACCTCCAACAGCTATGTGGGCCATAACTATGCCTTCAGGCCCTATTTCAAGCAGACCCGCAGCCAGGGCGCCGGCAGCTTTTATGCCGTGGGTGTGACCAGCGGTATACCGGGTTACTTCCTTTCCAGCGCAGTACTCGATGCCGATGGCAAGTTTTTGGGGGCGATGGTGGTAAAGCTGGAGTTCCCGCAACTTGAACGGGAGTGGAGCCATGGCAACGACACGCTGCTGGTCAGCGATGCCCGGGGCATCGTATTTATCGCCAACCAGCCCGGCTGGCGCTATCGGCTGTTACGCCCCTTGAGTGACAGTGATCGCAGCGAGATTTCCGTCACCCGCCAGTATCACAATCAACCGCTGACGTTACTGAAGACCCACACCCTGCGCAGCTTTGGTGAGTCCAGCAACCTGACCCGCATCGACAGCCCGGACGGCCCGGCGGAGTATTTATGGGGCTCATTACCGCTCAGCGCTGAAGGCTGGACACTGCACCTGTTGCGCCGCCCGATGACCGCCGCAGATGACAGTCGCAATGCCGCATTGGCGGCCATTGGGCTGTGGCTAACCCTGGTATTTCTGGGACTGTTTTTGCTTCAGCGCTGGCGACTGGCGCGTTTGCGCCAGCGCAATCGTGAAGAACTTGAGCAACTGGTCGAAGCCCGCACCCGGGATTTGCGGACTGCACAAGATGGCCTGGTGCAATCAGCGAAGCTGGCGGCCCTGGGGCAAATGTCGGCAGCGCTGGCCCATGAGATCAATCAGCCGCTTACCGCCCAGCGTATGCAGTTGGCGACCCTGCGCCTGCTGCTGGATCACGGTCGAGTCGACGACGCCTATAAGGCGCTGGCCCCGCTGGAGCAGATGCTCACGCGCATGGCCGCTCTCACCGGACATCTGAAAACCTACGCCCGGCAAAGCCCCGGCGGCTTGCGCGAACGTCTGGATCTGGCGGGCGTGGTCGATCAGGCCTTGCAACTGCTGGAGCCGCGTCTGAAGGACGAAGCCATCGACCTGAGCATCAAACTGATCCGCCCGGCCTGGGTGCGCGGCGACGCAATCCGCCTGGAACAGGTGTTGATCAACCTGTTGCGCAATGCCCTGGATGCCATGCTCGACAAGCCACGCAAGCATCTGGAAATCCGTATCGAGGCCAACCAGCAACTGTGGCAGCTGACTGTCAGCGACAGCGGCGGCGGCATCAGTGAAGAACATCTGGGAAAAATATTCGACCCGTTCTTTACCACCAAACCCGTGGGTGATGGATTAGGCTTGGGCCTGGCGGTGTCTTACGCCATTGTTCACGAAATAGGCGGTCGTTTGACCGCCAGTAACCACGCCGATGGCGCGCAATTCACGCTGACGCTGCCCATCGCACAGGAATTTTGAAACATGCTCAATTCGGTGATCGTGGTCGATGATGAGGCCAGTATTCGTAATGCCGTGGAGCAATGGCTGAGCCTGAGTGGCTTTGACGTGCAGTTGTGCAGTAGTGGCGAAGACTGCCTGAACCGGTTGCCCGCGCATTTTGCCGGGGTGATCGTCAGTGATGTGCGGATGCCGGGCATGGGCGGCCTGGCCCTGCTGAACCGCTTGCAGCAACTGGACGCGGATTTGCCGGTGATTCTGCTGACTGGCCACGGTGATGTGCCGATGGCCGTCGAGGCCATGCGCGATGGCGCCTACGACTTTCTGGAAAAACCCTTCAGCCCCGAAGCGCTGCTCAGCAGCCTGCGCCGCGCTCTGGAAAAGCGCCAGCTGGTACTGGAAAACCGTCGATTGCACGAACAGGCTGACCTGCGCGAGCAGATCGACGGACGTCTGCTGGGGGTATCGCGCAGCTTGCAGACCTTGCGTCGCCAGGTGCTTGAGCTGGCAGCGCTGCCGGTCAATGTGCTGATCAGGGGTGAAACCGGCAGCGGCAAAGAGCTGGTAGCCCGCTGCCTGCATGATTTTGGCCCGCGGGCTGACAAACCCTTTGTGGCTCTTAACTGTGCGGCGATCCCCGAGCAGTTGTTTGAGGCCGAGCTATTCGGCCACGAAAGCGGCGCATTTACCGGTGCCCAGGGCAAGCGCATCGGCAAGCTGGAGTACGCCGATGGCGGCACCCTGTTTCTGGATGAGATCGAAAGCATGCCGCTGGCCCAGCAAGCCAAATTGTTGCGTGTGTTGCAGGAGCAAAAGCTGGAGCGCCTGGGCTCCAACCAGAGCATCAGCGTTAACTTGCGGGTGATCGCAGCCACCAAACCCGACCTGCTCGAAGAGGCCCGTGCCGGGCGCTTTCGCGAAGACCTGGCCTATCGCCTGACCGTGGCCGAGTTGCGTCTGGCTCCGCTGCGTGAGCGTCGTGAGGATATCGCCTTGTTGTACGACGCCTTTTCGCGCAATGCCGCCGAGCGCATGGGCCGCAGCGCGCAAGTGCTGAACGGGTCGCAGTTGTCGCGTTTACTGAGCCACGACTGGCCGGGCAACGTGCGCGAGCTGGCCAACGTGGCCGAGCGCGATGTGCTGGGTTTGGGCGAGCCGCATCTGCACGACAGTGATACGGGCCAATCACTGGTGGCGCAACAGGAAGCCTTTGAGGCGCAGTGCCTGCGTGCCGCGCTGACCCGGCATAAAGGCGATATCAAGGCAGTGCTCAACGAGCTGCAACTGCCGCGGCGTACCCTGAATGAAAAAATGCAGCGCCATGGTTTGCTGCGCGAGGCGTTTTTGAGTTCCGAGTAAACCGCTCGACCCTAGGTTCAACACATTACCTTCAGACTGCCGGGACTCTCAAACATCCCCCAATCAGCCCCCTTTCCCTGCGGGAGAGGTTTGGGGTGAGAGCGCTCTTGATCTTCGGCGGATTTCCGCTCATTGCCACACCAAAAACCAGCGGATTCCCGCTCACTGCCTCTCATAAACCCTTCTAAACCGTGCCCTCCAGCCTTGGCACAACTCCTGCTATACCCCATCAAGCACGCGTTTTGACGCGCTATAAAAAAACAATGAAAGAAGGATCCATTCAATGGATAACTCCAGCACCCTGCCTGCCGGGGCCGTGTCTGCGGCCCCCAAAGAAAAGACCACCTCCAGCCGTATCAAATCGATTTTCAGTGGTTCCGTCGGCAATATGGTCGAGTGGTACGACTGGTACGTTTACGCCGCTTTCTCGCTGTACTTCGCCAAGGCCTTTTTCCCCAAGGGCGACACCACCGCACAACTGCTCAACACCGCTGCAATCTTCGCCGTCGGCTTTTTGATGCGCCCTATCGGCGGCTGGCTGATGGGCCTGTACGCTGACCGTAAAGGCCGTAAAGCCGCACTGATGGCCTCGGTGCTGCTGATGTGTTTCGGCTCGCTGGTTATCGCCCTGTCCCCAGGCTACGAAACCATTGGTGTCTGGGCGCCAGTCCTGCTGGTTTTCGCCCGCTTGCTGCAAGGCTTGTCGGTGGGTGGCGAATACGGCACCTCGGCCACTTACCTGAGCGAAATGGCGACCAAGGAACGTCGCGGCTTCTTTTCCAGCTTCCAGTACGTAACCCTGATCTCCGGCCAGCTTATCGCCCTGGGCGTGCTGATCGTGCTGCAACAGACCCTGACCGAAGAGCAGCTGTACAGCTGGGGCTGGCGCGTACCGTTCGTGATCGGCGCGCTGTGCGCGGTGGTCGCGCTGTATCTGCGTCGTGGCATGGAAGAAACCGAGTCGTTCAAAAAGGTCAAGGTCAAGCCTAAAGAAAGTGCCATGCGCACCTTGATGCGCCACCCCAAAGAACTGCTGACCGTTGTCGGCCTGACCATGGGCGGCACCCTGGCGTTCTACACCTACACCACGTACATGCAGAAATACCTGGTGAACACGGTGGGCATGAGCATCTCGGACTCCACCACTATTTCGGCCGCCACGCTGTTCCTGTTTATGTGCATTCAGCCGCTGGTGGGGGCGCTTTCGGACAAGATCGGTCGTCGTCCGATCCTGATCGCCTTCGGCGTGCTGGGCACCCTGTTCACCGTGCCGATCCTCACCACCCTGCACACCATCACCACCTGGTGGGGCGCGTTCTTCCTGATCATGGCCGCACTGATCATTGTCAGCGGCTACACCTCGATCAACGCCGTGGTTAAAGCCGAACTGTTCCCGACAGAAATTCGCGCCCTGGGCGTAGGCTTGCCTTACGCGCTGACCGTGTCGATCTTCGGCGGAACCGCTGAATACATTGCCCTGTGGTTCAAGAGTGCAGGCATGGAAACCGGTTACTACTGGTACGTCACCGCCTGTATCGCCTGCTCGCTGGCGGTGTACGCCACGATGAAGGACACCCGCAAGCATTCGCGGATCGAAACAGACTAACCCTCTGCACAACAACCAGCTCTCGTAAAGGGAGCTGGTTGAACCAGCAACACCTTCCTGCCCTGCCCCCTCGAAAGCCCCCTCTTGCTCCAGCACGAAAGATTTTTCTGAATTAATAGTCAGTTAATTCTGTTAGCCCACTATCAATCTCAGCAAGACCTCTATGGGCGGTTGATTCGATCAGTTCCCAAACGGGAAATCGAAGAGCCTGTGACGCCTGACTTTTTGCGGGCAAACACATCGAATAAATCGATTATTTATCGCTATTTTTTGCGCTTTTTAATCAAATTAATCGGCGTAGTCTTAAACCCATACCCACTGCACATCCCAAACACGAAACAAGGAGCTTCATCATGAAAACCAAACTTATTATCGCTGCTGCCTTTTCTGCCCTGGCCTTCAACGCTTTTGCCGCCGATGGTTTTGATAACACCCACTCGTCGAGCTTTGCTGAAGATGGCTACAGCCGCACAGGTTCTGCCGCAGTTGCCGCTGACGGTTATGACCGCACCGGTTCTGCCACTTTTGCAGAAGACGGCTATGACAAAACCGGTTCGGCGACCTTTGCAGAAGACGGTTTCAGCCGCACCAAATCGGACACCTTCGCTGCTGATGGCTACGATCGCACCAACGGCGCCCTCTTCAGCTAACCGCTGAAGCAGGCATCCAGCCCGGCCTCGGCCGGGCTTAGTCGTTTTTGGGGGAAAGCAAACTGCACAGATCCGTAGCAGCTGCCGAGGAACGAAGGCTGGGTTCGGCGGCGTAGCCGTCGTGAAACCTGAGTACTCAACTTATCTGCTACGTCGAGGCGCCTTAATTTACGACGACTGTGTCGCCGAACGCAGCCTCGTTCCTTCGCCAGCTGCTACGAAAGTATCGATATGCCTCAGATGTTTTGTAATCAGCGCAAATGCCTTGCACTATATGGGCCCTCTATCTCAGCCGTTTGCGGACATTTCCCATGCATGAAGATATTCATTTCTATGAACCTTCCCAGGGCCACGGCCTGCCCCATGATCCGTTCAACGCCATCGTTGGTCCGCGCCCGATCGGCTGGATTTCGTCGCAGGATTCCCAAGGCCGGCTGAACCTTGCGCCCTACAGCTTTTTCAACGCGTTCAACTACATCCCGCCGATCATCGGCTTTTGCAGTGTCGGTCGCAAAGACAGCCTCAATAACATCGAACAGACCGGCGAGTTCGTCTGGAACCTGGCCACCCGCCCCCTGGCTGAAGCAATGAACCAGAGCTGCGCCATGGTCGGGCCTGAGGTGGACGAGTTCGAGCTGGCAGGGCTGACAACCGTACCTTCACGGGTGATCAGTGTGCCGCGAGTGGCCGAGACGCCGGTGTCGTTCGAGTGCAAGGTCACGCAGATCATTCAGCTACAGCGAGCCGATAAGGAACTGGTGCCCAGTTGGCTGATTCTGGGGGAAGTGGTGGCGGTACATATCGCCAAACATCTGCTTAAGGACGGGATTTACGATACCGCGGCCGCCGAACCGATCTTGCGCGGCGGCGGCCCGGCGGATTACTTCCAGTTAGGCCCCGAGGCCTTGTTCAAAATGCATCGCCCGCGCTAATTACCAAACCAGCTCGGCGTCTTCGGTGACGCCTTGCAGGGCTTGCAATTGCTCGGCTGCAGCAGCATCGGCGGCGGTTGCGGTCTTGAAAGTCTGCTCGGTGAGTATTTTGTGAAAGCGTGGGGTTCCACCTTCGTACAGGGCCTTGACCGCAATTGCTGCGTGATAAACCCCGGGTTCAACCGGAACCACGGCTGATACCGCTTCAAACTGTGCAAATTCTTTACGTGCCATGTTGCAACTCCCGGCCAATGGAAAAGCCGGCATTCTACCTGCTCAGCCCGCCCGCATCGCTGAAGGTCTGAAAATCGAGGCTATCCACTACCTGCTGCTGGACCAGCACGCCGTAGATATCCATCAGTGCCGAGTTGAAATAGGCCTGCATCGAGGGCTCATCCTGCCAATAGCCCGCCACTTTCCACAGCGACGGGTCGCTATGGCAATGCTGCAAGGCAAAGTGCAGGCAACCGGGGGTCTGCAGGGTCGGTTCGATCAATTGGTTCAGGCACGCCTCGACCCGGGCCGAACACCCGGCACGGGCGCGAACCAGAGTCATATGACTGACGGCATTGGACTGGGGCATGCAGGCCTCCACAAAGGAAAGTGGTGTTGGGGGGAGAGGTTCAAAGCTTAAGGCCCGGCCTCGATTGCCGTTAGTCGATTCCTGCCCCAGGCTTGCACGATTCTGCAAAACCTCAGCTTCCAGTGCGCTCATTGCACCAATGGGCAACCCCGCTGCACAGCAAGATTTCGAGCAAGGCTGTACGCCTGCCACGGGTTCGCCAGAGACTCTAGCGCTGGCAATGACAGGATCAGGCAAGACAACGACAGAAATCAGCTACCCCTAGGCCTTGCACAAACTTAAGCTGTGCCTGCCCTGTTGCTTTAATGAGGAAGCTCCCTATGTCCCCGCTGGAACCGCCGCTGCCCGCGTTCGACCCCGCGCTTGAAACACAGCGTGTGGAACTGGCCGACCTGATTTATCGCCACGCCCCTGCAGACGGAACCTTCGACACAGGTGTCCAGGCGTTGTTTGTGTCGCGCTACAGCCAGCCCAGCGATTTCGCCCCCAGCCTGCCCAAACCGGCGCTGTGCATCATGGCCCAGGGACGCAAAGAGGTACGCCTGGCCGACGAATACTTCGCCTACGACCCACTCAATTATCTGGTGGTGTCCGTATCAATGCCGATCAGCGGCAGGGTGCTTGAAATCTCTGCCGAGCGGCCGGTACTGGCCTTGCGCCTGGATATCGACCCGGCTGAGATCACCACCCTGATCAGCGATGCAGGCCCCATGGGTGTACCGTCGCGACCCACCGGGCGCGGGTTGTACGTTGAGCCCATCGACCAGCCGATGCTCGACGCATTGCTGCGCCTGACGCGCCTGCTCGACACACCCAAAGATATCGCCATGCTGGCGCCGCTGATTCGCCGCGAAATCCTGTACCGCCTGTTGCGCAGCCCCCAGGGCTACCGCTTGTATGAAATCGCCAGCGAGAACAGTCAGAACCATCGCGTCAGCCGGGCGATTTCCTGGCTCAACGGCAATTTTGAGCAGCCGCTGCGTATCGATAGCCTGGCGCGGGAGGCCAATCTCAGCGTGTCGACCTTGCACCATCGATTCAAGGCCATGACTGCCATGAGCCCCTTGCAGTACCAAAAGCAGCTGCGCCTTAACGAAGCCCGGCGGCTGATGCTTAGCGAGGGGCTGGATGCTTCGGCCGCGGGTTATCGTGTGGGCTATGAAAGCCCGTCGCAATTCAGCCGCGAGTACAGCCGTCAGTTTGGCGCGCCACCGGTGCGGGACCTGGCGCGCCTGCGCATAAGTCTATAGCCCGAGAGATTGCTGCCAGCGCAACTCGTCGATTTCGATCACTGTTGGCCCCTGACGATCGGCAGCGCTGGCCAGGGCAGCACGCAATTGCGACTCGTCCTCAACCGTCTGTGCAGTGCAGCCCAGCGCCCTGGCCACGCCAATAAAGTCCGGGGTATAGATATCGACACCCACCGGCTCGATGGCGCGATTGAGCATGTATTTCTTGATCTCGCCGTAGCCCTGGTTGTTCCACAGCAGCACGATGATCGGCGTTTTAGCTTCCACCGCGCTGGCCAGTTCGGCGAGGGTAAATTGCAGGCCGCCATCGCCGATCAAGCACAGTACCGGGCCACCCGGTTTGCCCTCGGCACGACGCCCCAGCCAGGCGCCGACAGCCGCTGGCAAGGCGTAGCCCAGGGTGCCGTAGCCGGTTGATGAGTTGAACCAGCGCCGCGGTTGCTCGGGGTTAAAGGTGAAGTTGCCGGTGTACACCGGTTGAGTCGAATCGCCCACGCACACGGCATCCGGCAGCACATCGAACACAGTCTGCAAGAAGCGGGTTTGCGCCCGGGTCGGGGCATCCCACTCGCTTTCCACCAGCGCCAGCAGACGACTGACCCGTGCTGCGCCCCACAGTGCATCCCGTGATGGCAATTGCCCGAGGTTCGCCAGCAAGGCCTGGGTCGCCAGATCTGCATCGGCCACCAAAGCCAGGGTCGGCGCGTAGTTGCGCACGGTCTGGTCGGGGTCGATATCGATGCGCAGCAAGGCGCCGGGAATCTCGAAGCCGCCGGCAAAGGTGGCGTCGTAATCGGTCTCGGCCAGTTCGGTGCCAATGGCCAGCACCACGTCTGCTTCGGCCACCAGCGCCCGGGTCGCGACCAGGGTCTGGGTCGAACCGATCAACAACGGGTGACTCGAAGGCAGCATGCCCTTGGCGTTGATGGTCAGGGCCACTGGCGCGCCCAGTCGCTCGGCCAGTTGCAGCAGCACAGGTGCGGCATCGATCGCGCCGCCACCGGCCAGAATCAGCGGGCGTTTGGCCTGAGCCAGACGCTGGCTCATCTGTTCAATGGCAACAGGCGCGGCACCAGGGCGAGCAATGCTCACGGGTTGACTGGCGAGCAGCGCGTCGGCGTTTTCCACCAGCACGTCCAGCGGGATTTCGATATGCACCGGGCGTGGCCGCCCGGCCTGGAACAGGGCAAATGCCCGCGCCAGCACACCCGGCAGTTCTGCAGCCGACATCAATGTGTGGGAGAAAGCCGCTACGCCAGACACCAGCGCGGCCTGATTCGGCAACTCATGCAACTTGCCGCGCCCGCCGCCCAGTTGGCTGCGCGACTGCACGCTGGAGATCACCAGCATCGGGATCGAGTCCCCATAAGCCTGGCCCATCGCCGTGGTGATATTGGTCATGCCCGGCCCGGTAATGATAAAGCACACACCCGGTTTGCCGCTGGTGCGGGCATAACCATCGGCCATAAAGCCTGCGCCCTGCTCATGACGCGGGGTGATGTGGTTGATCGTCGAACCTGCCAGCCCGCGATACAGCTCAACGGTGTGCACGCCCGGGATGCCGAACACCTGCTCGACACCGTACGCCTCAAGCAGCTTGACCAATACTTCGCCGCACGTCGCCATATGCCCTGCTCCTCTTTTTGTTCTGGAATGAACCATTGAAGCGGTCGGCTGTGGTGCGCACAACGCAAACATGCTCATACTAGCCATGTCCTGGACTCATGGCTGACCACTGATGAAACGCCTACCGCCCCTTCCTGCCCTGCATACTTTCTTGATCACGGCCCAATGCTGCAACTTCACCCGTGCCGGTGAGCAGTTGCATATCACCCAGGGCGCGGTAAGCCGACAAATTGCCGGGCTGGAGGAGCATCTGGGTTATGCGCTGTTCCATCGCCAGGCCCGCGGCCTGAGCCTGACCGAACAAGGCCAGGCGCTGTACCCGCGCATTGAGCAGGTGTTCGACCTGATCGGCGAGGCTGTGGAGTACGCCAGCATTCGCCGCACCCCACTGCAAATCAAAGCACCTACCTGCATGTTGCGCTGGCTGCTGCCCAAGCTGCTGCACTGGCAAACACTGCGCCCGGATGTGCCGGTAGAGCTGACCAGCAGCATCCAGCACGGGGTGGATTTTCGCCGGGAAGCGTTCGATGCGGCGGTGGTCTACAGCCCGCAACCGGGGCCAAAACGCCAGGGCTGGCACCTGTTTGACGAGCAACTGACCCCGGTCTGCGCCCCACACTTGCTAGAGGGCAGCGAGGCGATCAACACCTTGGGCGACCTGGCGCAGCACACCCTGCTGCACCCCAGTCGCGACCAGCAGGACTGGACCAATTGGTTGAATGCGGCAGGGGGAGAGGTGTCGGCCATCCGCAAGAGCCAGTACTTCGACACCCTGGATCTGGCCATGACTGTAGCCGCCCAGGGCAACGGCGTGGCCATTGGCGACTGGTCACTGATCGGCGATGACCTGAAGGCGGGCCGGCTGGCCATGCCCTTTGATTTCAAAGTACGCACCGGCGCTGCCTATATGCTGGTGTGCTCACCGCGCAGCGAACCCTCGGCACCGCTGCGCGAATTGCTGGATTGGTTGGTGAAGCAAACTGAGCCATTACCACTGTGGGAGTTGGGAGCATCCCAAAAACGGCTGTAACAGTTTAAATTGAACTGGTATGCCCAGGCACAAGCCGTGACACGGTACGTTTGGTGTTACGAACAATGAAATCTGAAGGCTTTATTGAGTCCACAGGCAAGGGGCGAAGCGCAAAATGGCGCAACTGCCCCCAACCATAAATCAATACCCCACAGTAAACCGCTGACGGGAATGCTTGGGTTGTTCGACTTCATCAAGCATGGCGATAGCGAAGTCGGCGAAGCTGATCCAGCTTTTACCTTCGGTATTGATCAGCAAGTGGTCTTTACCCAAACGGAATTTTCCCGTGCGCTGTCCTTCGACAAACTCGGCAGAGGGTGACAGAAAGGTCCAATCGAGGTCTTTCTCGGCGCGCAAGGTATCGAGGTAGGCGCCGCCCGCCGTGGCCTCTGGCCGGTATTCGTCAGGAAAGCCCGGGCTGTCGATGACCTTGGTGTCGCCCGGCAACAGCAGTGAACCCGCACCGCCGACAAACAGCAGGCGTTTAACCCCGGCCTTTTTCACCGGTTCGATAATGGCCGAGGCTGGCAGTGTCGAGAAATGCGCAGCGCTAAGCACCACGTCATGCCCCGCCACGGCGTCTTGCAGGGCCTGGGCATTGTTGACGTCGACATCTTTGGTCACCACACCTGCACGCTCGCCCAGCTTTGAGGCGTTGCGGGCAATGGCCGTAACGCTGTGGCCACGACGCAGGGCCTCTTCCAGCAGTTGGCTACCGGCACGACCGGTGGCACCGATAATTGCGATTTTGCTCATGACGTTCTCCAGTATATGGGTATTACTGTTGGATACTTTCACCACTTCATTTCGCCCTTGGCCACCTTGGTACTCAGTTCCAGCGAAGATTCTTCGCCCAGGCCCGGGTAGCGTTTTTTCATTGCCGCAATCAGTTCGCCCGAGTTGCGGGCCTTGAGGGCCTCTTCGTCAAACGCCTTGATGTAGTCGCGGGTGAAGTACACCGCTTTCAACGAGTGATCGCTCTGACCCAGGTAATGGCCCGGCACCACGATTTGCGGTTGCAGGCTGTCAATGCGCTTGAGGGTGGCCAGCCACTGCTTGTGCGACTGCGGGGTCTGGGTATCGGCCATCCAGACGTGCAGGTTGTCGGCCACTACCACGCCACCGACCACGGCTTTAAGCGATGGAATCCACACAAAGGTGCGCCCCGGCTGGCGCCCGCTCAGGCCGACGATATCCAGTTCGCGCCCTTCAAGGTCCAGGGTGTTGCCCTTCAGAGCCTGCGGCACAATCAGTTTGCCCGGTACATCGGCACCCATTTGCGGGCCCCAGAACGCCAGCTTGGCGTCTTTGGTTTCATTGATATGTTCAACCACCGGCGCCGGAGCCACGACCTTGGCGTCCGGGAACGCCTGGGTCAGGGTTTCAAGGCCAAAGTAGTAATCCGGGTCACCGTGGCTGATATAGATGGTGGTCAGGTGTTTGCCGCTGGCGCGAATCTTGTCCACTACTTGCCGGGCCTGGGCCTTGCCGAACTGGGCATCGACCAGGATGGCGTCCTTTTCACCACTGATCAGCACTGAGGACACCGGAAAAATCGCAGTCGCACCAGGGTTGTAGACGTCCAGAGTCAAAGGCGCCGGGGCAGCCGCAGCATGCGCGGCAAAGCCCAGCACAACAGCGCTGAGAAGAAAACGGCGAAGGATGGAAAATCCGGTCATGGGTGATTCCTGAGTCAGTGGCCAAGGTCGGCGATGGACAGAGCTTAGTTGCACGATCGGTAACTAAAAATGCGATGCTTGAACATAGTTTGTTTCAGATATCGGGCAGATCATGGATCGTCTTATTGCAATGCGGGTGTTTGTCACCGTCGTCGACCTCGGCAGCCAGTCGGCGGCGGCCGACCACCTGGACCTGTCGCGCCCGGTGGTGTCGCGCTATCTGGCCGAGCTCGAAGAGTGGGTGGGCGCGCGGCTGATGCATCGCACCACGCGCAAGCTGAGCCTGACCGCTGCGGGTAACGAAACGTTGCCACGCTGTCGTCAATTGCTGGAACTGGCTGACGACATGCAGGCGGCCGTGGATGTACCCAGTGATGCACCGCGGGGGCTGTTGCGCATCAGCGTCAGTACTTCGTTCGGCCAGGCGCAATTGGCGGCAGCAGTGACCGACTATGTGCGCCTTTACCCGCAAGTCAGCATCGACCTGCAAATGCTCGACCGCACCGTAAACCTGGTGGATGAACGCATTGATCTGGCGATTCGCACCAGCAACGATCTGGACCCGAGCCTGATCGCCCGCAAGCTGACCGTTTGTCGCTCGGTGCTCTGCGCGTCCCCGGCATATTTGCGCGAACACCCGGCGCCGCAGCAGGTCGACGACCTGAGCCGGCACAACTGCCTGACCCACTCTTATTACGGCAAGAGCCTGTGGCATTTCACCCACCACGGGGAGGAAGCCTCGGTGCCGGTGCAGGGTAATATCAGTGCCAACGAAGCCAGCACCTTATTGAGCGCCACACTGTCTGGCGCAGGCATTTCCCTGCTGCCCAGCTACCAGGCCGGGGTGTTTGTGCAGCGGGGTGAACTGGTGCGCCTGCTGCCCGACACAGAGCCGCGCGTGATGAACATTTACGCAGTGTATGCCTCACGTAAACACATGCCCGCGACGTTGCGCAGCATGCTCGACTTTCTCGCAGAGCGTTTCACCGACGAACCCGAGTGGGACAAGGGCTTTTAACCGTTGAGGAGCACTAGTCCATTTGAAGGATGCAACCGAACAAGACCACTCGTACAACTGACATGGCAAGTACCAAGCTGTGAACTAGCCTCAAAGTTGTAACGTCAGTGGAGCAAATGCCATGACTACCAAAACAAAAACAACATGCATGACCGTTTTTATCGTTTTTGCTGCCGCTGTCCTGTTTGCTGGCGCTTGCTACCGCGCCGAGCAAACCCGACAAGCAGCCAGCTTGACCGCCAGTTGCAATGGCGGGCACTGCACTGCAATGTTCAGTGCTCTGAGGTAAGGAAGCCCCGGAGCATCAAGACGGGCTGATGCTGTCAGCCCGCCCTTTTCGAAAGTCACTGGGCGAAACACCGCTCAGGCGCCGGAAAAAACGCGCAAAGTAAGCTGGGTCTGAAAACCCCAGGCTGTCAGCCACTTCGCTGATGGTCATCGGCGTATAAATCAAATGCCGCTTGGCCTCCAACAGCAAGCGTTGATGGATGATCTGCAACGCCGACTGCCCCGCCAGTTCGCGGCAGATACTATTCAAGTGCGCGACCGAAATCCCCACCTGATGGGCCAACTGCTCAACGCTCGGCTGCTCGCGAAACAACGCCTCGACCCGTTGGTTGAACAGACCCAGATACTCGCGCCCGCGTGGCTGCAACTGCCGCGCTTCCCGGCGCTGGATCACCTGACGCGCAACCCACACCAGCAGCACGCTAATCAGTGACTGTAAAAGCATGTCACGGGCCGGCTGGGCACCGACATATTCACGCTGCAGTTCGCTGAACAGGTTATTCAGGTAATCACGATCCTTGCCTGCCGGGTAACTGGCCACCCGTTGCAGCAAGCTGATGGCGCCGCCCAACTGTGCTTGCAACTGAGCCACCAGCGGTGCGGCCAGGGTCAGCACAAAGCCTTCGACATTCGGCGAAAACTGAAAGCCGTGCACCGATAACGGCGGAATCACCTGAATCGCCGATTGCTCCAGTAAATGGCGCTGCCCTTCTACTTCAACCTGCGCCCGGCCCTTGTGCACATAAAGCAACTGGCACAAATCAGCATGCCGATGGGGGCGGATCTCCCAATCGTGGACGCGGCTACGCAGCGAGATGGTCTCGCAGTGCAGCAGGTCGGGGCTGAGCCAGTCTTGCTGCTCGCCGTAAAGCTTGAACACCGGTATTGAAAGACTCATTGCAGCCTGGCCTGAAGTTTTGCTGAAAACCGATAATCGCACCGATTAGCGAAAAGTACCGGTTATGCCGTGTTTATCACCTTCAATTGCCTCTCTCACAAGCGAAAAATGCAGACACAAACTAATAAGAACCTGCTCGCCCCACTGGGTCGAGGCTGTGCGAGAGAACAATAATGAGAACTCAAGTCGCTATTATCGGTGCCGGCCCTTCAGGCTTGCTGCTCGGTCAACTGCTGCATAACGCCGGTATTGATAACGTCATCATCGAACGCCAGACCGGCGACTACGTTCTCGGCCGGATCCGCGCCGGGGTGCTAGAGCAAGGCATGGTCGACCTGTTGCGTCAGGCCGGTGTCAGCCAGCGCATGGACGCTGAAGGATTAGTCCATGATGGCTTTGAACTGGCCCTGGACGACCGCCAGGTGCATATCGACCTCAAGGGCCTGACCGACGGTAAAACCGTGATGGTCTACGGCCAGACCGAAGTCACCCGCGACCTGATGGCCGCCCGCGAGGCCATCGGCGCGCAAACCCTGTACAGCGCCAGCAACGTGCAGCCCCACGACATGAAAACCGAATCCCCTTACGTTACCTTCGAAAAAGACGGCGAAAGCTGGCGTCTGGACTGCGATTACATCGCAGGTTGCGACGGTTTTCACGGTGTCTCGCGTCAGTCGATTCCAAGCGATGTGCTGAAAGTTTTCGAGCGAGTGTACCCCTTTGGCTGGCTCGGCATACTGGCCGACACCCCCCCGGTCAACGACGAACTGGTGTATGCCAGACACGCACGCGGCTTTGCCCTCTGCAGTCAGCGCTCGACGACGCGCAGTCGTTACTACCTGCAGGTGCCGGTCGAAGAAAAAGTCGAGGACTGGTCCGATCAGCGCTTCTGGGACGAGTTGAAAGCCCGCCTGCCCCAGGTGCTGGCCGAACGGTTGGTAACCGGGCCGTCCATCGAAAAAAGCATCGCGCCACTGCGCAGTTTTGTGGTCGAGCCGATGCAGTTCGGGCGCATGTTTCTGGTGGGGGATGCTGCCCATATCGTGCCACCGACCGGGGCCAAGGGGCTTAACCTGGCCGCCAGCGATGTCAGCACGCTGTTCAATATTCTGCTCAAGGTTTATGCCGAGGGACGCACCGATCTGCTGGAGCGCTATTCCGAGGTGTGCCTGCGACGCATCTGGAAAGCCGAGCGATTCTCGTGGTGGATGACCTCGATGCTGCACCGTTTCCCCGACAGCGACGGCTTTAGCCAGCGTATTGCGAGCAGCGAGCTGGAGTATTTCGTCGACTCCGAGGCCGGTCGTACCACCATTGCAGAAAACTACGTCGGGCTCCCTTACGAGGCTATCGAATAGGATCCTATCGAGTACACTGATGGGCATCTGCTACATGCTCTGTGCCCACAGGTGTCCCCGTGACCAGTCTGAACCAGCCTCCCCAGGCCAAACCGGCCATTCGCAGCATTTTGATCGCCCTGATGCTGGCGATTTTTCTGGGGGCGCTGGATCAAACCATCGTCGCCGTGTCCATGCCCGCCATCTCCGCCCAGTTCAAGGATGTCAGCCAACTGGCATGGGTGATTTCCGGCTATATGGTGGCCATGACCGTGGCCGTGCCGATCTACGGCAAGCTCGGCGACCTGTACGGGCGCAGGCGCCTGATGCTGTTCGGCATGGGCCTATTTACCCTGGCCTCGCTGTTTTGCGGGCTCGCGCAGAACATGGAGCAACTGGTGCTCGCCAGGATCATTCAGGGCATTGGTGCTGGTGGGATGATTTCGGTCAGCCAGGCGATCATTGGCGATATTGTGCCGCCCCGCGAACGCGGTCGCTATCAGGGTTACTTCAGCAGCATGTATGCCCTGGCCAGCGTCACCGGGCCGGTGCTGGGCGGTTATATGACCGAGTACCTGTCCTGGCGTTGGGTTTTTTTGATCAACCTGCCGCTGGGGCTGGCGGCCTGGTGGATTTCCCATCGCACCCTGGTCGGCCTGCCTGTGCCGCAACGCAAACCAATCATTGATTACCTGGGCACGATGCTGATGATCGTTGGCCTGACTTCGCTGCTGCTGAGCATCACTTTTATCGGCCAGGGCCAAAGCTGGCGCGACGAACAAGTCGCAGGCTTTCTGCTGGTGGCGCTGATCGCACTGGCGCTGTTTGTCTGGCATGAACGCCGCACTCTGGAGCCTTTACTGCCCATGCACCTGTTTGCCAACCGCAATGCGGTACTGTGCTGGTGTACGGTGTTTTTCACCAGCTTCCAGGCTATTTCCCTGATTGTGCTGATGCCACTGCGCTATCAGAGCATCACCGGCGCCGGAGCCGACAGCGCGGCCCTGCATCTGCTGCCACTGGCCATAGGCTTGCCAATGGGCGCCTATTTTGCCGGGCGCATGACCTCGGTGACCGGGCGTTACAAGCCAATGATCCTGAGCGGTGCGGTGCTGATGCCCCTGGCCATTCTCGGCATGGCCTTCAGCCCGCCGAATGCCGAGCTGTTGAGCGGGGTGTTTATGTTGTTCAGCGGCATTGCCTCGGGCATGCAGTTCCCGACGTCGCTGGTGGGCGCGCAAAACTCGGTGCAACAGCACGACATTGGCGTGGCGACCAGCACCACCAATCTGTTTCGCGCCCTAGGCGGGGCGATGGGGGTGGCCTTGATGTCGGCCCTGTTGCTGGCGTTGCTGCACGACTCGCTGTTGGCGCCTGTGGGCGGGCGGCCACTGCTGGGGGAAGGCAGTTCGGGCAATGTGCTGCTGGACGGGTTGAATGCCGTACAAGGTCCGGCGCTGGATAGCCTGCGGGCAGAATTGCTGCTGACATTCCGGCACTTGCTGAGCATCAGTGCGGCGGTTTCGCTGCTGGGGCTGGCTGCGGCGATTGCGATGCCCAATCAGGTGCTCCGTGGGCGAGAGGACAAGGCGCAATAGCCAACCTGCAACCTTCCTGTGGGAGCGGGCTTGCTCGCGATGCAAGCGGCGCGGTCTACCTGAAATACTGCAGTGCTGCCATCGCGAGCAAGCCCGCTCCACAGGATCAGTCGCTACTGCCGGGCGCTGATCTGCTTCTGCAAGTTCTGAATCTGGCTCTGCAAGGTATTGATGTTGCGCGTCATCTGCGCACGGAACACGTCAAACTCGGCAGCATTGGCGCCCTGGGCCGGTGTCGGGCGGTTCTCAAGCTCGCTTTTGAGCACGATCATGTCCTGCTCAAGACGCTCCACCGCAGCCGCCGGGTTGCCCTGTTTCTTCAACGCCGCCACGTCCATTGCCTGCTGCGCCACACTGGCCTTGAGCGTCGACAACTCCCTGCCCAGCGCCTTGATCTCGGTTTCGAGCCGGGTCTGGGTTTCTTTCTGCGCCGTCACTTGCAGCAACATTGCCGCATTGATTTGCTCAAAGCGCTGATCCAGATCGCCCTGCTGCCCCGCCACCAGCCCTTGCTGACGCTTGCTCTGCTCCAGAAGCTGCTCTTCAAGCTGCTTGATCTGCAACTTCAAGGCCTCGCTGCCATTATTGATCGTCGACTCACTGGCCACCACCTTGCCGGAAATGGCCTGCAACCGCCCCGCCGCTTCTTCGCTGATACGGGCAAAGCTTTCCTGGGTTGCCACCAACTGCTGTTCCATCAGCGAAATCTGCTGAAAACTCCACCAGGCCAATCCGCCAACGGCCACCAGCAAGGCACAGATCAAGGTCCACAAAGGCCCGGTGCTCGGGCCCTTGACCTTGATCACCGGGGTATTGCGCGAGTACACCGTGGTGCGCTCACGGGCACCGGCGCTGGACGCCAGTTCATCATGATCATCGGCATCGGCGCGCAGGGTCGGCACATTGTCAAAGTCGTCGCGGGCATCGTTACGCATCGTAAACCTTTAAAAATAGCGGCAAGTGGTTAGCGGTAAGGAGATTCCTGAGCTTTCCACCAACCACAGAATTCATCAAGCGCGGCCCACAGACTGACCTTGGGGTCGTAGTCGAGGTAGTGCCGGGCGCGGCTGATGTCGAGGGTAAAGTCTTTGTCCATGATCTGCACCCCCAAACGCGAGAGCGACGGCTCAGGCTGCCCCGGCCACAACTTGCAGGCGGCTTCGTTAAGCGCCCCACGGGTGTAGGCCAGGCTGTAGCCACGATAACGGGTCACTTGCGCCACGTTCATCTGGCGCATCACATAATTGACCACATCCCAGTACGGAATCGGTGTGCCATTGCTGATGTTGTAGGCCCTGCCCAATGCCGCAGCGCTGCTCAGCAAGCTGCTCATCAACGCCTCGTTGAGGTTTTGCATGCTGGTGAAATCGACCTTGTTCAGACCGTTACCGACAATGGCCAGACGACCTTTGCGCTGCTGCTGGATCAAACCCGGGAAGAGACTCATATCACCTGCCCCCGTGACAAAACGCGGACGCAGGGCAATCACTTCGAGGCCGAATTCCTGGGCACCAAAAACCTTCTGCTCCGCCAGGTTTTTGGTCGCGGCATAGGGGTGCCTGAAGCGCTTGGGCAACTGCTCCTCTGTCAGGTCAGTGTGATGACGGCCATCGAAGTACAACGACGCCGAAGACAAATGCACCAGGCGCCGCACCCGCTGTTTCAGGCAGGCTTCAACCACGTTTTCGGTCACCAGCACGTTGTCGCGGTGGAAGTCCTGATAACGCCCCCAGGCGCCCATATGGCCAGCACAATGCACCACCGCGTCGACATCGACACACAAGTCGCGCACCAGCAAACCATCGGTCAAATCACCCGGGATAAATTCAGCCCCGCGCCGCACCAGGTGTTCAACACCTTCGGCACGACGTCCGCTGACCCGAACGTCAAAGCCCTGCTCCAAGGCAAAACGCGCAAAGCGTCCGCCAATAAAGCCGCTTGCGCCGGTGACCAGAATCTTCATCAATCACTCCAAATGCTGTAATTCTTGCTGCGTGCTGTTTAAACGCTGGTGATCACGCCAAAGGCACTAACCAGCAGGCTGCCGAACGAGATAAATGTTCGGTCAGTTGCCCCAGCAGTTGTCCGCCATTACGCCAATGATGCCAGTACAGTGGCACGTCGATGGGTTTATCTGGCAAAAGCTCCACCAGCATTCCACTTTCAAGCTGCTCGCGCACTTGCAACTCAGGCACCAGCCCCCACCCCAAACCGGCCTCGGTCAAGCGGATAAAGCCTTCGGAGGATGGGCACAAATGGTGTTCGAAACCGCCGTCCACACCCAGTGCCGCCAGGTAACGATGTTGTAGAAAATCATCCGGGCCAAACACCAGCGCGGGAGTTTTGGGCAACTGTGCTGCGCTTACGCCGTGCGGAAAATGCCGGGCGATAAACCCCGGGCTGGCCAACGCCCGATAGCGCATGGCGCCCAGCAGCACGCTGCGCGCTCCCGCCACTGGCCGTTCACTGGCACACAGGCAGGCAGCCACTTCACCGGCGCGCATACGCTTGAGGCCTACGGTCTGATCCTCAACCACAAGGTCCAGCAACAAGTGCTGCTCGGCGCAAAAATCCCCTACCGCCTGCGCCCACCAAGTGGCCAAGCTGTCAGCATTCAAGGCGATACGCAGACGCTCGGGCAAGCCCTCATCGTCCAGTGCAGGCACCGCACTTTGCAGATCACGTTCCAGCAAGCGCACTTGCTGCACATGGTTTAGCAGGCGCCGGCCTATTTCCGTCGGCGTTGGCGGCGTAGCGCGTACCAGCACCGGTTGGCCGATACGGGCCTCAAGCAATTTTATGCGCTGGGAGATAGCCGATTGTGACAGACCCAGCACCTGCGCGGCCCGTTCAAAACCGGCCTGTTCCACGACTGCGGCCAAGGCCGAGAGCAATTTATAGTCGAACATCAGTTTTCCTAATGAGCGATCAGCAATATTGGTTTTTCTTATACATCCAAGCACCCGACAATAGCCAGCAGCAACCCCGCCTGCAGTACAACGAGTAATCCTTATGTGGCAAAGCTACCTTAATGGCCTGTTGGTCGCGTTCGGCCTGATCATGGCCATCGGCACCCAGAATGCCTTCGTACTGGCGCAAAGCTTGCGCCGTGAACACCATCTGCCCGTGGCGGCATTTTGCGTGGTGTGCGATGCCTTGCTGGTGGCGGCCGGTGTGTTTGGCCTGGCGACCATTCTGGCGCAGAACCCCTTGCTGCTCAGTGTTGCGCGCTGGGGTGGTGCGGTGTTCTTGCTGTGGTACGGGACCCAGGCGCTGCGTCGGGCGTTTTCCAAATCGAGCCTTGAACATTCCGCTGGCCAGACTGCCCGCTCCCTTAAGGCGGTGATGCTCAGTGCGCTGGCCGTGACCCTGCTCAACCCTCATGTTTACCTTGATACAGTGTTGCTGATCGGCTCGCTCGGCGCGCAACAAAGCGTGCCCGGCGCCTACGTGGTGGGCGCGGCCAGTGCTTCGCTAATGTGGTTTTTCACTTTGGCCCTGGGCGCGGCCTGGCTGGCGCCGTGGCTGGCCCGGCCAAATACCTGGCGGGTACTGGATCTGCTGGTGGCGGTGATGATGTATGCGGTGGCAGTACAATTGATTGTTTCGGGTTGAAGCACAGAAAGGTGCCCTGACGCTTGTGGGAGCGGGCTTGCTCGCGATGCAAGCGACTCGGTATGGCTGCAGCAGCGCGCTGATGCCATCGCGAGCAAGCCCGCTGCCACAATTCAGGGTTTTGGCGTATACAAACTCAGCGCTCAAAACTCATCGAGTTTTTATATCAATCGCGCTGAAACGTCTATTCCACACAGTTGTCGCGTGGTTATGCCGTCACCCCGGTGCTATGATCCTGACCCTGCGCCGCAAAGAGTAAAAACTCATCGGCGCGTGTTTGGCCGCCCGTGATCGGCCTTGCGCTC